>Ga0302118_10000664_pt1 | contig 16609 bp, 16 predicted proteins | sample AG5_331_MG_FD_203126 | JGI IMG/M metagenome (GOLD analysis project Ga0302118, IMG submission 203126) | Marine microbial communities from Western Arctic Ocean, Canada - AG5_33.1 | ecosystem: Environmental > Aquatic > Marine > Oceanic | place: Canada: Western Arctic Ocean | collected 2017-10-01 | reverse complement strand
AGGTGGTTGACCGCGAAGGCGATCAGGACCTTGTCCAACTCGATGACCACATCGGGGTCGGCAACCGCGTAGCCGGTTCGCAGGGCGGCCAGGCCGAAGGCCTTGGAGAAGGTCCGCAGCACCACCACGTTCGGATGGTCAGGCTGCAGGTCGGTGATCGGATCGCCCAGATCAGCGGTCACGAACTCCCGGTAGGCCTCGTCCACCACGACCAGCACGTCGTCGGGGACCTGCTCGACCAGACGACGGAGCTGGTCCACATGGACGGCCGTGCCGGTCGGGTTGTTGGGGTTGGCCAGCAGCACCAGCTTCGTCCGATCGGTAACCGCCGCTGCCACCGCCTCGAGGTCGAAGGTGTGGTCCACGAGGGGCACCGTCACCTCCACCCCACCGGTGAGCTGTACGTCGATGGGGTAGGCCTCGAACGAGGGCCACGGGTAGACGACCTCGTCGCCCGGGTCCACGTAGGCCAGCAGGAGCTGTTGGAGGAGGCCCACGGACCCACAGCCGGCCGCCACCCGGTCCACATCGACGTCCAACCAGCCGGCGATGGCCGCTCGGAGGTCCGCCGCCCGGTGGTCGCCGTACCGGTTCACGTCGCCGGCAGCGGCGGCGATGGCCGCCACGACGGCAGGCACGGGCGGGTACGGGTTCTCGTTGGACGCCAACTTGATGGCGTCGGTGATCCCGTGCTCGTCCTCGGCCTGGGCTGTCGACTTTCCAGGCCGGTAGCTGACCATGGCGGCCACGGCTGGCCTTACGCGTCCGACGCTCACTGGTGGGCACCTCCCTCGGGGTGGACCGGCACGGCGACGACACAGTGGGCGCCGCGTCCCGGGTTGAACATGTCGTCGGGGTCGAGTGCCTTCTTGACACGCCGCATCAGATCCAACTCGACCTCGGATTTCTGCCCGGCCAGTCGGACCAGCAGGTCCTGGCCCACACCGTGCTCGGCGCTGATGGTCCCGCCGAGGCTCCAGATCAGCTCGTCCACCGCCGCCGTGGTCACCGCCACCAGGTCGGGCGCCAGGCGTCCGCCCCTCTCCAGGGACGGAAGCACGTAGACGTGCAGGTTGCCGTCGCCGAGGTGGCCGAACGAGAAGACGACGGCGTCGGGCCCGCAGAGGTCGGCGGCAATGGCCTCGACGCCACGCTGGAACTCGACGATCCGGTCGATCGGCACGGCGGCGTCGAACTTGGCCCCCTTGCAGTCGATGAGGGTCTCCGGGGGGAGCTCGTCGCGAAGCCGCCACAGGTTCTCCTCCTGGGCGGCCGTATCGGCCACGACGGCGTCAAGCAGCAGCCCTGCCTCCACCGCCTCGCCCAGGAACCGGGTGACCTTGTCGTCCACGGGGGCACTGCCGGAGAACCGGGCCAGTAGGTACCAGTCGGACACCGTCGTGATCGGTCGGGCAATACCGATCTCGGAGACCGCTGCGGCCAACCCCATCTCGGGGACCAGCTCGAAGGCGGTCAACCCACCGTGGTCGATCGCACACGCCCGGCCGTAGAGGTCGTTCACCTGCCCCAGGTCGGAGATTGCAGCGAACATCGACCGGTGGTGGTCCTGACGGGGATACAGCTTCAGGACGACGGCCGTCACCACGCCGAGTGATCCCTCCCCTCCGATGAACAGGTGCTTCAGGTCGTAGCCGGTGTTGTCCTTCCGTAGGGCCCGGAGACCATCGAAGGCACGGCCATCGGCCAGCACGGCGCTGAGGCCCAGCACGTTGTCCCGGGTGGAGCCGTAGCGCAGGACATTCAGGCCACCGGCGTTGGTGGAGACCGCCCCACCGACGGTTGCCGTCCCCCGTGCCCCCCAGTCCATGCCGAGCTGGCGATCCACCCCCGCCGCAGCCTCTTGTACCTGCTCGATGGTGCAACCGGCCTCGGCTGTGATGGTGAATCGTGCCGGGTCCACCGAAAGGACCCTGTTCAGGCGCGAGGTGGAGAGAAGCACCGACGGTCTGTCGCTGGTCGGCACCGACCCACCGGACAGTGACGTGTGCCCACCCTGGGAGACCACGGCCACGCCGGCCCGGGCAGTCGCGCGCACGACGGCCTGCACCTCGGCGACAGTTGCGGGTCTCGCTATGAGGATCGGGGTGCCGGAGTAGGCGCCCCTCCAGTCGACGGTCAGGCCGGGCGCATCGGCCGGGTCCAGCCAGCCACCGGGACCCAACAGGTCCCGCAGCTCGTCGGCCAGCTGGTCTGGAACATCGGGACCGCTCATTGGCTGGAACTCTAGGACAGCCGTCCCCGTGGCGATCCCGTCCTCCGTGGTGACCCGCCAGCGGTCAGACCCAGGGGCAGTTGGAGTTGCGGTCCCCGAACGTCGTGCCGTCGGCGTAGCGCCCCACCGTGAACGGTCGCAGCTCGGAGGGCTTCTCCCCGTGGACCAGCATCGAGGCGGTCAGCTTCCCCACGCCGATCATCTTGAACCCGTGGTTGGAGTCCGCGATGACGAAGGCGTTGTCGGCCACGTGGTCGAAGATCGGCACGTTGTCGGGGGTGAAGGCGCCGATGCCGCCGTTGCGACGCTGCTTGAAGTGTGGCTCCAGGTCCTCGAAACGTTCGAAGAGCATCCCGAGGGTCCGGCAGTAGTACTCGGGGAACCAGTCGTCGGCCTGGTAGGCGTCGCTGAGGTGTCCGTACGGGTCCACCTCGGCTTCCGGTCCCATTCGGATCGGGATGGTCCCGCCCTGAAGGCCCGGTGCGCCCACACGCTCGGCGGCGTACCTCGTGTACGTGTAGACGTGGTCCTGGATCATCTCGCCGTCACGTCCGTAGACGGGCGTGTTCATCAGCTCGACGTGCAGCACAGGGCCGTCGCGCCCGTCGGCGGTGCGGTAGTCGACGCCCGGCGGCAGGAACACCTCGCCCTCCAGCAGACGCCAGTAGGTCCACATGGCCATGTCCACCTCGACGTGGCCGTCGGGGTAGGTGACGTCCAGACTGGACGGGCCACCCAGCCACTCCCAGTGCTTCGGCGTCCATGCGCCGGCACCCACCACCACCTGCTCACACTGGATCCGACCCGCGGTCGTCTCCACGGCGGCGACCGATCCGGAGGCGTCCAGGTCGTATCCGGTGACCGCCACGCCGTAGACCCGCTGCACCCCGAACTGGCGGCACTTCTGGTCCAGGCCCCACATGACCATGTGGGTGCCGGCGTAGCCGGACCTGTGCTCGTGCAGGACCACGTCGCAGTTCGCGGTCTTGAAGTCGGGCCAGAGTCCCTTCAGGAACCGGTGGGCGTCAGCACCCGAGTAGAGGTCAGAGGGATACCCGCTGGCGATCTGCGATTCGTTCAGCCGTAGGTAGTCCTCGGCCTGGTTCTCCTCGCCGATCGACACGTAGCCGACCTGCTGGAAGCCGAAATTGATGGGATCGGACTCCCACACCTCGACGCTGGCTCGCAGGATGGCGTGTAGCGGGCCGGTCATGTAGAAGTTCCGTATGCAGCCACAGGCCAGGCCGGTCGCCCCGGCACCCGGACCGGCCTTGTCGATGAGGACGACGTCGGAGCCTCTGCCCTTCCCCGTGCGTTCCAGTTCCATGGCCAGGTGGTACGCCGTGGACAGGCCGTGGATGCCGGCGCCCACGACCACGAAGCGGGCCGAGGATGGGAGCGGTGCCGCGTCGTGGATCGGAACCACAGGCGGGTTCTGCATCACGCCGTCCACGATGGACGGGGACGGCCGGTCCATAAACGGGTACCACTGGTTCTGGCCTTCTGCCGGCCGACCGATGTTCGTCACGTTGGGTTCTCCTGCCAATGGCCACACCCGGCGTCGTCACCGAGAAGTGGCCGGACCGGCGCAGTCTGCCGTCCGACGGGCCTGTAGGAAAGCCCCCAGCCGATCAGGTTCAGCCCGTACCGTAGACGGCGCCGCCGTCGACCTTTATGACTGAACCGGTGGTGAACGACGAGGCATCGCTCGCCAGGTACAGCGCCGCTCCGACGATCTCGTTCACATCGCCGGCCCGTTGCAGGGCGAGGTTCCGTTTGAACACCTCGTGGGCGCTCTCGGGCCAGTGCGTCGAGATGTCGGTCAGGAACGGGCCGGGCTGCAGGCAGTTGACACGCACCGTCGGTCCGTAGGCGCGGGCGAAGGATTCGGTCAGGGAGTGCACGCCGGCCTTGGCCGCCCCGTAGACCGCCTCGATGGGTGTGGGCGCCGAGGCCGACACGGAGCTCACGTTGATGATCGACCCTCCCCCGGCGGTCACCATCCGCTCCCCGATCGTGGCCGAGAGTCGGAAGGTGCCACGCAGGTTCACGGCCAGCGTCTTGTCGAAGAGGGCCTCGCTGACCTCTGCCAGCGACGGGTAGAGCGGCGAGCTCCCAGCGTTGTTGACCAGCACGTCGCACCGGCCGAAGGTGTCGTAGACGGCCTCGGTGAGGGCGTCGCACTGCTCCCAGTCGCCCACGTGGCAGGCGACAGGGAGAGCCCGACGTCCTGTCGCTGCTGACACCTCTGAGGCCAGGGCCTCACAGGCGTCAAGCTTGCGGCTCGCTATGACCACATCGGCCCCGCACCTGGCGAATGCCTCGACCATCGCCCTACCCAGTCCGCGGCTGCCACCGGTCACGACGACGACCCTGTCGGCGAAATCGGTCAGTTGGTCCTCTGGTGTGGTCATCGAGCAGCTCCTATCCGGCTATCGGAAGATCCAAGTCTGACAGTCGGCCCGGAGGCGGACCCGGGTCGGGGCTCCACCTAGGGTCTGACCATGTCCGACGAACGGATGCCTGGTGGGGGGAATCGATCAATGACCGATGGCTTCGATATCCGTGGCGTAAACCACCTGGCGCTGGTGTGTCGGGACATGGCGGCGACGGTGGCGTTCTACGAGGGCATCCTGGGCATGCCGCTCATCAAGACCATCCAGTTGGGTGGTGGCGCCGGCCAGCACTTCTTCTTCGACTGCGGGGGCGGCAACTCGCTGGCCTTCTTCTGGTTTCCCGACGCTCCGCCAGCCGCCCCGGGCATAGCCACGCCTGCCGACCGGCCGGACCGTGGCGCCATCCAGTCGGCCCACGGCTCCATGAACCACGTGGCGTTCCACGTGCCGGCCGATGCCATCGACGGCTACGTGGGGCGACTCCGCGATGCCGGGGTGGAGTGCTCGGAGGTCATGAACCACGACGACTCCGAGTGGGGCGTTGCCCGCAACGCCCACGACGGGGTGTTCGTGCGTTCGGTCTACTTCCGGGACCCCGACGGAATCCTCCTGGAGTTCGCCGCCTGGACCCGTGGCCTGGGTCCCGACGACGTGTCCCACGATCCTGCGGTAGCCATCAGCGACTGAGGGCCGCCGCCCACCGGGCGCTCAGACGAAGTCGGAGTACTGCTCCAGGTGGCGCACCGGCGTTGACAGGGCGTCCTTGCGGAACGGGTCGCCCAGTTCCTTGGTGCACATGATCTCGATGACGGTGGTCCGGCCTTCGTTCATCTGGGCGTCGATCGCCGCCTCAAGGGCCGGACCGACCTCGTCCAACTGGTCCACGCGGACCCCGTCGGCACCCATGGCCCGTGCGATCTCGGAGTAGTCCTCGCCGCCGTCCAGCTCACCGGCCACGAACCGGCGACCGTAGAAGTCGACCTGGTTCTTCTTCTCGGCGCCCCACTGACGGTTGTGGAACACCACAGCCGTGATGGGGATGCCGTGGCGGACAGCAGTCATGGTCTCAACCATGCTCATGGCCCACGCTCCGTCGCCGGCATACGAGACAGCCGGACGCTCGGGTGCCGCCGCCTTGGCCCCGATGATGGTCGGCAGGGCGTATCCGCAGTTCCCCCAGCTCATGGCTGCGAAGAAGGAGCGGGGCTCCTCGAAGCGCAGGTAGCTGTTGGCCACCGAGTTGATGTTGCCGATATCGGTGGAGACCATCACGCGCTCCGGCATGGCCTTCTCGAGCTCGCGGAGCACCTGGCGGGGGTGCAGCCAGTTGCCCTCCTCGTCGATGGATTCCTTGATCATCTCGATGCTGAAGTCGTCGATCTCATGGGTCCACTCGTCCAGCTCGTCCTCCCAGGCCTGCTTCTCGTCTGCGGTGGCCCGGGCCCGCTCGTCGCGGGTGGCGTCGCAGGCCAGGGTCCGGGTCGACAGGCGGTCGCTGAGCGCCCTTGCGGCGGCTCCGGCATCGCCGCAGATGCCTACGGAGATCTTCTTCACGAGGCCCAGCATCTTGTGGTCGGCGTCCACCTGGATGATCCTGGCGTCAGACGGCCAATAGTCCATGTCGTGCTGGGGCAGGGTTCCGAACGGGCCGAGTCGGGTGCCGAGTGCCAGGACCACGTCGGCACGCGCTATGAGCTTCATGGCCGCCTTCGAGCCCTGGTAGCCGAGCGGGCCGCACCACTGCGGGTGGCTGGCGGGGAACGAGTCGTTGTGCAGGTAGCTGTTGACCACCGGGCAGCCCAGACGCTCGGCCAGGGCAATGGCGTCGGCCACCGCGTCTCCCATGACCACACCGCCGCCGGAGACCATGACCGGGAACTCGGCAGAGGCCAGCAGGTCGGCCGCCTCGTCGAGGCTGGCGTCGCCACCGGGACCGCGGTCCAGCACCATCGGCTCGGCGATTTCGACGTCGATCTCGCCGTAGAAGCGGTCACGGGGGATGTTCAGCTGGGTGGGGCCGATCTCCGACATGGCCCGGTCGAAGCAGCGGGCGGTGATCTCGGCCATCCGGTGCTCGTTGGCGACATGGCCCTGGTACTTCACGAACTCCTGGAACATCGGGAGCTGGTTGGCCTCCTGGAAGCCGCCCAGGCCCTGACCCATGGTCCCGGTCTCGGGGGTGATCATGACCACCGGGCTGTGGGCCCAGAAGGCGCCGGCGATGGCCGTCACGCAGTTCGAGATCCCGGGGCCGTTCTGTCCTATGACCACACCGTGTCGGCCGCTGACCCGTGCGAAGCCGTCAGCCATGTGGCCTGCGCCCTGTTCGTGCACGACCGGCACGAGGGTGATGCCCGCCGGGGCGAAGATGTCCATGGCGTCCATGAACGCCGAGCCCATGATGCCGAAGATGGTGTCGACACCGTTGGCTACCAACGTCTCGACGAAGGCCTCGCTGGGGGTCATGCGGGTCATCGGTGTTCTCCTGGTTCCTGCCCGGCCGATTCGGCCCTGAACGTCCGGTCCGACCCGTCCACACGAGCCCTACCACTGAGAGTGAGAGCCTATAACGGATCCGTGAGACTGTCTAGACCGGGGGTTCGGTAGCCGTCGTCGCGCCAGAGGATCGGGAAGTGGGCCTCGTCCATCACGTCGTCACCGTCGTGCGCGTAGCGGCTGTAGACGGGCCCGTTGCCGACGCCGAAGCCCTCGCGGTTGAACCGGGCCCCGCTGCTGGCGCAGTGCAACACCAGGACACGGCGGTGCACGTCGGTCAGATTGGGACCAGAGCCGTGCCATGTCCAACCATGGTGGAAGGACCCACCCCCCGCCGGCACCTCGACCGGAACCTGGTCCAGAACCACCCCTTCGGAGGCAGCCGCCGCCTCCATCGGCGCCCGATGGTCCACAGGTGCGTGAAACTCCATCGGCGGATCGTCTCCGGTCGCCCAACGGTGCGAGCCACGGGCGAACTCGACCGTCCCGCCATCCGCCGAGGTCGCATCCAGGGCGATCCAGCAGGTCACCATCTCCTGCGGTCGGTACCAGGCGAGGTAGGCGTTGTCCCGGTGGAAGCCCACCGACCGGGCACCCGGTGGCTTCCACAACAGGTTGTCCTGGATGATCCGGGCGCCGGACCAACCGGCCAGAGCAGCCAGTGCATGGCCTAGAACAGGCGAGAGCACTATCGACGCCACCAGGTGGTCGGCACGCCACCCGTTGCAGACCTGACGGGTCAGGGTCGGGTCACCGCTCCCCTCCTGCCAGTTGACCTCGTCCGGCGCGATGCCGGTCTCGAACTCGCCGCGAAAGATCCGGTCGAACCGTTCGCGCAGCGGGGCCACCACGTCGTCGGGAATCAAGCGGGTGACCGGAACGAACCCGTCGGCATGGAACGCCGAGGCCTCGTCGGAACCCAGCAACGGTCCCTCCATCACCTCAGCGACCCGTCCCTCAACGAGACATGTGGTCGCCGAGGCGGGAAAGCATCCCCAGACATATCTCGAGGTCGGCGACCGCGACGTACTCGTCGGGACGGTGCGCCACACCGATGTCGCCAGGCCCCCAGAGCACGGCTGGAATCCCGGCCGCCTGAAACAGGCCGGCCTCCGTGCCGTACGAGACGACGTCCACCGGGAGGTCACCACCGTTGGCCGACACCTCGTCGGCCAGCAGCACCCGCATGAGGTCAAGCGCCGGGGAGGTCTCAAGCCACTCCAGGCCGTCCACCTCGCAAACCACCTCGGTATGGATGGATGCTCCGGGGTGCACGGCGCGCATCTCGGCCAGTAGCCCGGCCTCCACGTCGGCCATGCGGGCCTTCACGAAGTCGGCGTCGTCCCGCAGGACGGGTCGCATCTCCCAGTCGAATGCACAGCGGTTGGCCACCACGCAACGGCCCTGGCCCCCGTCGATGGTGCCCACGTTGAACGTCGTCGACGGTGGGCTGTACGGGCTGGGGTCGGGCGCCCGTGTGGCCAGCTCGTCGGCCAGGCCCATCAGACCGCTGATCCAACGGCTGGCATGGTGCACGGCGTTGACCGCCCTGGCGGGCTCCGAGCTGTGCCCGTCCAGGCCGGTGATGGTGGTCCGGTACTCGTAGCAGCCCTTGTGGGCGCCGACGGTCCGCAGGCCGGTGGGTTCGCCGATGATGGCCGCGGCAGGTCTCACCCCGCGGGCCACGAGGTCGGCCAGCAGGATCGGCGCCCCGTGGAAGCCGTCCTCCTCGTCGAAGGTGAGCGCCACGTGGATCGGCCGCTCCAGGTCCAGCTCGGCGAAGGCGGGGGCCATTGCCAGTACGCAGGAGATGAACCCCTTCATGTCAGCCGTGCCCCGCCCGTAGACCCGGCCATCCCTGCGATCTGCGATGAACGGCGGCGTCGTCCAGTCGGCGGCGTCCACCGGCACCACATCCGAATGGCCCGACAGCACCACCCCTCCGGCCACGTCGGGTCCGATCGTGGCGAACAGGTTGGCCTTCGTGCCCGTCTCGTCATGCGTCAGGACCACGGTGGCACCGAGCGACTCGAGCCGGTCCCGGCAGTCATGGATCAGGTCCAGGTTCGGGGTGAGGGCGATCGTGTCGTAGGCGATCAGGACATCGAGGATCCCAAGCGCCTCGTCCAGGAGTCCCGGGTCCCGCAGGTCGAATGGCGGTGGCGCACCCATCCTCAGGCCTTCACGACGATGCCGCGCTCAACGTCGGCAAGTGGCTCGCCTGGTCCGTCCTCGGTGATGACCAGGCTCTCGGTGATCTCAAGGCCCCACGTGTCCATCCAGAGGCCCGGCATGAAGTGGAAGGTCATTCCGGGCTCCAGCACCGTCTCGTCGGTCTCGCGGAACGAGATGGTGCGCTCCCCCCAGTCGGGCGGGTAGCTGATGCCGATCGGGTAGCCGCAACGCCCCTCCTTGTGGAATCCGGCGCGTTCCATGGTGGAGAAGAAAGCTCTGGCCACGTCACAGGCACGGTTGCCAGCCCTCGCCGCATCCAGCCCGGCGTCCAGACCCTCCAGCACCGCCTTCTCGGCCCGACGCATATCGGAGGGCGGCTCGCCCAGGAACACGGTCCGGCAGAGCGGTAGCTGGTAGCGGCGATGCGCCCCGGCGATCTCGAAGAACGTTCCCTCGCCGCTCAGCAGCGGCTTGTCATCCCAGGTGAGATGAGGTGCCGAGGCATCGGCCCCGGTGGCCAGTATCGGCACGAAGGCCGGGTAGTCGCCCCCGAAATCCTCGGTTCCGGAGATACCGGTGGCGTAGATCTCGGCAACCAGGTCGCACTTGCGCATTCCCGGTTCGATCACCTCGCGGATGCGGGCGTGCATTCGCTCCACGATTCGGGCGCCCCGGCGCATGTACACCAATTCCTGTTCGGACTTCACACCCCGCTGCCAGTTCACCAGCGCCGTGGCGTCCACCACGTCGGCGTCGGGCAGCCCCGCCACCAGGTGCTGGTGGGCCGCCGCCGAGTAGTAGTAGTTGTCCAGCTCCACGCCCACCCGGGCCGAACCGTGGCCCATGTCGCACAGCAGACCGGCCAGCTGTCCGAAGGCGTGCCGCTCTGTGGACATGACGTGGTCGTCGGAGTAGTCGAGGATCCGGGAGTCGTCCATGTGGACGGTCCGACGGGCGCCGTTGGCGTCCATGCGCCGACCCCACCACCACGGCTCGCCATCGCCGGTGACGATGACGGCCTGCGGTGTGTAGAACGACCAGCCGTCGTAGCCGGTCAGCCACGACATGTTGGACGGGTCCGCTGCGACGAGCACCTCAATGCCCCGGGCATCCATGGCGGCACGGACCCTGCCAAGGCGATCCGCATACTCCAAACGGGTAAACGGCAACTCCACGTCCGGCATAGGTCCCCCCAGGATCAGCCGGGACGTCCACCCCGGGCCCGCTGAGGCTAGATCAGGAGCAGGGTCGGTGGCAGGTGTCAGCTACGGGCGCCCTCGCCCCGGTCACGCCCGGGGATCTAGCGTCCCGGCCCATGCCGGTTCTGACCGATTACCAGGTGGCCCACTACCGGGACCACGGGTGGGTGGCGCCGGTCGACGTCCTGACCGCCGACGAGGCGACGGCGCTGCATCGTGCCCTCGTCGACGCCGAACACGCCTTTCCCGACGACCTTCACGCTGCAAGTCGAAACAACACCCACCTGGTCCTGCCATTCCTGGCCGACCTTGCCCTGCATCAGGTGATCCTGGACTGCGTGGGTTCGCTGGTCGACGACCCCCGCTCGCTGCTCAACTCGGTGTTGTTCATCAAGGAACCCGGGTCCAACGCCTACGTGAGCTGGCATCAGGACTCCACCTACATGGGCCTCGACTCGAGCGACATGGTCACCGCCTGGGTGGCCCTCACGCCGAGCACCTCGGCCAGCGGCTGCGTGGCCATGGTGTCGGACTCGCACCGTGACGGCATCCGACCCCACGTCGACAGGTACGGAACGGAGAACATCCTCACCCGTGGGCAGCACGTCGACGTGGACGTCACCGCAGCCGTGGACATCGAGTTGCAGCCCGGCCAGATGTCGCTCCACCACCCCCACCTGGTCCACGGGTCGCGCCCCAACCGGACCGACAGGCGAAGGGTCGGCGTGGCGTTCCAGAGCTACATCGGAGCCGCCGTCCGGCCCGGTCGCGGCGAGCACCACGTGCTGCCCATCGGCGGCCGGCCGGTGGACCCCTCCTTTGTGACGGTCCCGGCACCCGACGGCCTGTGCACCCCCGGGGGACGGGCCGTCCGGGCCGCCGCCAATGCCGCCCTCTCCGACGTCTTGTACGACGGCGCCGACCTGCGCCGTGACTACTGACCCCGCACCCGACGACTGGAACCCCATGCCCATCCACTTCAGCCCCACCGTGGTGGTCACCGACACAGGCTGCGAACGCCTCAGCCGGTCAGATCTGGGCCTGGTTGTGGCCTGACCGCCTGCTGCGGGGACCGGAGGACGGCTTCCACCGGCTCAGATAGGCGCCACCACCGGGTAGCCGATCATCGCCATGGCCTCGCCGAGGCCGCCGTCGTACGTCACGACCCCTTCCAGGTCGTCTCCCAACTCCAGCGCTGATGCCAGGTGCAGCGCATCCAGGCTTCGCATCTCCCGGGCTCCAGCAAGGCCTCGACTTGTTCGGGGGTCAGCACGCAGGGGACCGGATCACTCGTCACCAGCCACCCCGTAGCTGGGAGCGGCCCCCGGGTCTACGGCCCGGTCCAGGTAGGGCTGCATCTGAGGTTCGTAGTCGAGCCAGAGACGCCGCAGCACCGTCACCGGGTCTTCGTCGTCCCAGTCGCAACGCAGGTCCACCAGTGCGAACGGCTGCTCGTGGTGCACCAGCAGCGCCGCCGAATGCACCGGCCCCTCCTCGCCACCGGCGGCCAGGCCGGCCTCCAGCCCCTGCAGCAGGCGGTCAGCGAGGTGCGCTGCGGGATCAGACTCGAAGGCCGCACACATGGCGGCTGGTACGTCCAGCGATGAGAGCAGGTTGCCCGCCGCTATGCAGTGGTCTCCCTCCACCACCCTGTTGGTTCCCAGGATGTGGGCGCCGGTGAAGTGCCCGGTGCGTCCCGCCAGGTCCACGACGGCCAGTTGCCTGTAGTCGGCGTTGGCCCGCCCCTCCATGACGGCGGCCACGGCCCCAGCCGCCGTATCACCGGCTTCAAGGCGCTCGAAGACCCGCATGGCCAGCGTCGGATCGGTGATGTTCTGCGTGGCCACCGCTCCCACACCGGCCATGGCGTGCGGGCAGCGTGACCCGACGCAGATCGACGAGGTGGTGATTGCCACCCCGGTCATGTCGGTCCTGGCGCAGTGCCCGGTTATGGAGAAGGTCATGTCGGTGCGCTCCCGTATCCGGTGTTGGGGACCAGCCGGTCGGCCAGGTAGCCCATGAAGTGGTGCAGTTCGTGCTCCAACCAGCTGAGCGGCCCCGGTGTGGCCAGCGGAGAGCTGGACCCGGCGTGGAGTCCCTCCACCACCACCCGGTCCTCCTCGCAGACAGCGGTGAAGAACCCGACCATCTCAGCTATCCAGGCCTCCGGGTCTGTGAGGGAGGCGTGCACCTCGGGAGCCAGGGCGATCCCGAACCGCAGCTGGACCCGCCCGGTGCCCAGGGGCCGCAACGACAGATACCAGAGGTGGTCGGGAGCGAGGATGTACATGTGCGACGGGAACACCGTCGGCATGAATGTCGTGGTCCGCCACTGGCCCACAAGCCGGTCGTTGTCCGGGTGGGCCCGGCCGTACCGGGCGTTCTCGTCCTTCTCGAACATCTGGTAGGTGAAGGCCTCGTGGCGCTGGTCGGGGAAGACAACCGAGTCCATCGGCATCCAGGTCCCCAACGTCGCCCGGTGTGTGACCGGCAGGTGGTAGCCCTCCATGAAGTTCTCGGTGAGGAACTTCCAGTTTCCATCCCACACCTCGTCGACCCGGTGGACCGGCACGTAGTCGGCCACCCCGTAAGGCGCCACGAACTCCTCAATGGGAGCCAGCAGGTCAGCCACCGACGGGATTTCAGGATCCAGCGTGCAGTAGATCCATCCCTGCCAGACCTCGGTGCGGATCTCAGGCAGGCAGATGTCCACCGGATCGAACCCGTCTGTGTGTTCCATGTGGTTGGTTCCCACCAACTGCCCACCCAGGTCGTAGGTCCAGGCGTGGTACGGGCAGGTGATGCGTCGGGAGTTCCCGTCGCCCTCGACCAGGGTCATCATCCGGTGGCGACAGACATTGGAGAACGTCCGGACCCGACCGTCCGGGTCCCTCACGCAGAAAACCGGCCGGTCCGCGATGGTCCAGGTCAGGTGGTCGCCCACGTCCGGGATTGCGGCGGCCAGGCCGGGTGACACCCAGTCACGGGCGAAGACCCGATCACGTTCCAGGTCACCGATCTCGTCGCTCTGGTACATGGCCGCCGGCATGTTGGTGGCGCTGGCCAGTGGGCCGTCGGCGACCGCCCGGAGGCGCGTCAGGGTCTCGACCGTCTCCGCGCTGGGGGGTGGGGCCGGGGGCGTCATGAGGATGGTCGTACCGGAGCTGACGTCAGTCCGGGATGACCGCTGTGGCCTCGACCTCGACCACCCACTCGGGTCGGGCGAGGGCCGATACGACAATGCCGGTCGAGCATGGATGCACGCCCTTCAACCACCTGCCCATGACGCCGTAGACGGCCTCCCGGTGGCGGATGTCGGTCAGGTAGACGACGATCCGACATATGTGGCTGAGCTCTGAGCCGGCCTCATCGAGGAGCATGGCGATGTTGGCCATCGTCTTTTCGGTCTGCTGCGCGGCATCACCTGCGTGCAGCGACTCGCGGGTGTCGAGGTCCTGGGAGACCTGACCGCGCAGGAACACCATCGTGCCGCGTGCCACGACGCCCTGGCTGAGGTCGTTGTCCAGGTTCTGCTCCGGGTACGTCTCCTTCGTGTTGAAGGGGCGGATTCGCTGGTGGGTGGTCATGGCAGTGGCAGCTCCAGGTCTCGGGACTGGGATTGTCGCGCTCTCATGCGCCGGCTGTGGCCTGACCTGTGGCGCCGGACCCCTCCTCGAACGGTGTAGAGCCGCCCCGGCCACCCTTGGCGGAGAACCCGTTGCCGAGGGCCAGTTGCGCCAGGCGCTCCACGTACAGGTCGTCTCGGAAGTGGAGGGTGAAGGTCCGGGCGTCGCGCATCATCTGGCCCAGGGGGTACCGCTCGTGGCAGGCCCTGGCACCGACCAGGTCGAAGCCCTCGTACGGAATGGACAGCACCGCGTCCTTGGCCAGGTGCATGGTTCGCACGGCGTCGGCCTCGCACTCGTCGGGGTCGTCGCCCCGATCGAGTCGCGCCGCAGTGGACCGCAGGCAGGCCCTGGCAGCGAACAGTCGGGCGTCCATCTGGCCCAACTTCACCCGCACGGCCTCGGATCCGCTCAGGTCGGGTCGCGAACCTATGTACTCGATAAGGAAGTCGAAGGCGCCCTGGGCCGAACCCAGGTGGTTGGAGGCGTACGCACAACTGAAGGTCCGCGGATCGCCGGTGATCCAGCCGCCGGGCGTTCCGACCACATGGTCGTCCGGAACGAACACGTCCTGGAACTTCACCCCGCACGAGATGGTCGAGCGCATACCCAGCATCTGCCAGTCGTCCAGGAGTTCGACTCCGTCGGAGTCCACGTCGACCACGGCGAACACCATGCGACTCGCATACGAGGTGTCCCCCTCAATGGCGCACCAGACCATCAGGTACTTCGCTGTGGCGGCCACCGAGGCGAACCCCTTGCGAGCCGTCAGGCGGTATCCGCCCTCGACCCTGGTCAGCTCCGACTCCAGCACCTCGGCGCCGTTCTCGTAGAGGTGGGCCTCGGAACCCAGGGAGGCGCAGAAGGCGCCGTCCACGATGCGCGGCATGAAGTAGTCGCGCTGTTCCGCCGTGGAGTGCCAGGCGATGATCCCGGCGGCGTGGTTGTGCACCTGGATGAGCTGGGCCGTGTTGGTCTCCCATCGGGCCATCCGCTCCAGCACCTCGTACCACGGCCCATACCGACCGGGAAGCCAGAAACCGGCACCGCCGTACTCGGTCGGCACGCAGAGGGCGTGCAGGCCGGCAGCCTTGGCCTCAGCGAAATTTTCGTGGGGAAACTCGACCGCCTCGTCCAACGACCGTTGGCGCTCACGCCAACCGGGTCCGAGCGCGTCGACGCGGGCCAGCACCTCGGCTGTCGTCGGCGGCTCCGGCCAGGGCAATGTGGCGGCGGTTTCAGTGGCGGTCACAGGGTTGCCTATCTCTCCGGGCCTCAGGCCTCTTCGGATCCGGTGCAGAACCAGTCGATTGTCTGCCTGAGCACCTCGGTACAGCGGTCGAGCTGGTCCGGGTCCACGAACTCGTCGGGTCGATGGGCGTCAGCGATGTCGCCGGGCCCGAGGATCACCGCCGGTACGCCCAGACGGTCAGCATAGAGGCCGGCTTCGGTTCCGAATCCGACCGAACCCGGCTCATCGGGTCCGACAAGGGCCCCGAGGGCGGCGACAGCGGCGAGGGTCGGATCGGTCGCCAGCGCCGGATAGCCGATGATGGCCTCGCAGGTGGCATGCCCTCCGACGGCTACGAGCCGATCGTGGACGACCCGGACCTCGGCCAGAACGCCTACCAGGAGGTCGTCAGGGTCGACGTCAGCCCCATGGCGGACCTCGAAGTCCATGGTGCACGTCGGGGCCAGCACGTTGAGGGCCACACCACCGTGGATGGTTCCCACGTTGGCGCTGACCCCGCGCGATGGGTCGTTCACAGCACGGATGAGGACGGCCAGGTCCACGGCCTCGTGGATGGCGCTGGGTTCGACACCCGCCCGGCTGGAATGCCCGGCAGCGGCTGCCAGCTCGAGGCGGTGGCCGACCTTGCCGGCGTGTGCATTGCAGAGCCTCATGCTGGTCGGCTCGCCCACCACCACCACGTCCGGGGCACAGGATCCGCCGGCGGCCAGGACGTCGAGCAGGCCATGCACCCCCACACAGCCGATCTCCTCGTCGTAGCTGAGGCCCAGATGCACCGGCGCCCGAAGGGCATCGACATCCGTGGCCTCCATCAGGACGAGAGCTGCGGCGAGGAAGCCCTTCATGTCGGCTGAGCCACGGGCACGCAGTTGGCCACCCACCTCGGTCAACTCGTAGGGGTCGGTGGCCCAGCCGGAACCTGCAGGCACCACGTCGGTGTGTCCGGACAGCAGTACGCCCCCGGGAGCGTCGGGCCCGAACCGCAGGTGCAGGTTGGCCCGCCCGGTCTCACCGTGCACGACGGTGACCACGGCGCCGGCGGTAGCAGCACGGTCGGCGTACAGGTCGATCAGCTCGAGATTTGACGTCCGGCTCTCGGTCGGGAAGGCCACGAGGTCGGCCAGCAGGCCCACGAGGCTGCCGGAAGGTGCATTCTCGGAGGTGGCCATCCCGTGGATTCTCCATCCAGCGGGCGCATCCGTCAAAGCGATGTCTCCAGCCCCCGGACAATC
>Ga0302118_10000663_pt1 | contig 16617 bp, 17 predicted proteins | sample AG5_331_MG_FD_203126 | JGI IMG/M metagenome (GOLD analysis project Ga0302118, IMG submission 203126) | Marine microbial communities from Western Arctic Ocean, Canada - AG5_33.1 | ecosystem: Environmental > Aquatic > Marine > Oceanic | place: Canada: Western Arctic Ocean | collected 2017-10-01 | reverse complement strand
TACTCGCTTTGATCGATTTAGCCGTGACAACAATTTCTTCAATGCTGTCTTCAGCAAACGCTACTATCGCTTGAGCACCAACAATCATCGACAAAACTAGTACAACAAAATTTTTCAGGACTACTTTCCTTTTTCTCACAGCCATATCCTCTTTTCTACAATGAAATTCTGTCCATACAAAACACATCATTTTGTCTGAAACAATTTATTTTTTCTTTTTGCAAATTTTATCATGTTTTTAGGTGATATTTTCCTATTTCTCACAGCTACCCCTCTACTCTGCACCAAATAGCATCCGTTATACAGAGATAGACGACCCGCGGGGGAAAATCCGCTAGTCATATTTAATAAGGCGAGACTTATCAGGGAAAGCCAGGTGTTATGGCCAGGTGTTATGGTCAGAGGTTATAGCCAGCGATAAGCGACCATTACACCAAAAGATCGCGGTGCGCCGGGTGTTTCATAGATCCAGGAGGGGCCAAAATTATCAAAGCGCTCGCGATAGTAGAGTTCGTCGTTCAAATTCTTTACCCATAGCGACGTTTCCCAGCGCTCATTTCCTGATGTAATTGTCACTCTTGCATTCAACAACCAGTAAGAATCAGCCTTCAGGTGTTCAGTATTATCGATGTTTTTATAAACCTCATCGGTGTAGTTGAAGTCGACAACGATTTTGCTGGAAAGCGACGGCGTGATGCGCCATGCGTAGCTGACTAGTCCGTTAAAAGTTAATTGAGGTGCATCTGGAATCTCGTTACCGATGTGCCCCCGGTAGTCAGCAATGGCATCAGCCATAACTTCCGGATCGGAGGAGTCAAGGCCATCAACGCGCCAGTCAGTAATCTCTGTGTTGACGTAAGAGATTCCAAAATGCGCATTTAGACCCGATGCTGGATTCAACCAGATATCTGACTCCACCCCCCAGATTTTACCTTCACCTACATTTGCGCGAATACTTTCGAATGCCCCCTGCACGGGAATCTCATGTTGAGCTTCCGCCTGCATATCCTCATAGTCGTAGTTAAAGTAATTGAGGCCCCAGCGTACTGCACGGCCCGACGTAACGCTTTTTAGCCCGGCTTCCCAAGCATAAACCGATTCTCCGAAAAAAGGCTCAAATGACGCAACACTAGTGATCGTTGACCCATCATATCCGCCACTTTTGTAGCCCTTATTCCAGGTCAGATAGACGAGAAGATCATCTGAAGGGGTCCAATCTAGGCCAATTTTCCCCGAAACATCATCTTCTTCGAAGGAGTCTTCGCTGAATAGAGGAATCCCCAGTATGGCAGGTGCGAGATCGACACCATAAGGCCCATACGGCGCGACGGGAATGAAAGACCCGCCCGAATAACTCTTATCATCGTGCGAGTACCGCAATCCTGCAGTTAATCGAATCGCCTCAGCCAACTGCCATTCACTATGCACAAAAACCGCATGATTCGTCCCTTCCTGCACAAATTCTGTTGAAATGGTGGTCCGTAATACACCATCCAGAGCGTTTATGTCTTTGCGCGATTTGATCTTCTCTTTTCCCAGATAGATACCGACCATCCAAAGGAACTGATCAGCCTCCTCAACCTGGAACCTGACTTCCTGGCTCCATTCATACAGATCGTCAACAAATAGCTGATCCAGGATTCGGTAGGGGCTGGATTCCTCAAAAGGCAATGTTCTTTCGATAGTTTCAAACCCAGTCACCGATACCAGATTCCCAAGCTCGAAATCTATATCAACTTTAAGGAAACCACCTATTCCTTCTATATCGACAGTACTTCCACCTGCACCAAAATTTGCGTCGACGGTAAAGGGGTCATTATCAGCAGCCGAGAAACCGTTAAGATCAACACCATCAGGCCCCATTGATCGAACGAACATGTCGGATCCGTCTTCGGAATAGTGACCGCTGGCGCTAATCTCAACTCGTTCTCCAGGTTGCCACGCCAAAGTGCCGCGAAGCGAGTGAAGATCCTGCTCCAGAAAATCATCGTCTGGCGGCACGAATGGATTGACGGGTATGACTTCCCCAGCCGGAGGCATACCTAAGCCCAAACCCTGACTGTCAAGCACAGATGCTTGTGCGCCCACAACACCGGTAGCGACAGTCGTACCATTATTTTCATAGTAGCCATCAGAAGTAACTGACTGAAAAGCTAGCCGCCCGGTTAGATTGACTCCGAGGGAACCACTGACTGCCCCCTCCAACTGGCGAGTATTCCAACGGCTGTAACCCAGGTTCAAATAGGCCTCGAAATCCGTTGTTGGCTTTGCTGTTAAAAAGTTTATTGCCCCGCCAGTGGTATTGCGACCGTAAAGCGTACTTTGCGGCCCCTTAAGAACTTCTACTCTTTCAAGGTCAAAAATCTGGAAGGACTGGTAGGCAGCACTCGCCATATAGACTTCATCAACGTAGATACCAACCGACGGATTATTGTTGATGTTGTAATCGTTCAGGCCTATCCCTCTAATAGTGAAGACAGGATTCATGGAGCCAAGGGAATTTTTTACATCCAGACCTGGCGTCTGCCCGGCTAAATCCTCAGGCCGCTGCATACCGACATCCCGGATGTCTTGATTGGAAAAACTGTTCACAACTATTCCCACATCCTGCACATTCTGCTCACGCCGTTGGGCAGTTACCACGATCTCTTCAATTTCGCTTTGCGCATTTCTGCTCTTTGAACCTCCCCCTGGAATTCTGCCGCGATCAATCAAGCCGGATGTCAGAGCAGCGATAATACGACCAAGGAAAGAGCCCCTAAAGCCGCCCTGCTGCCCTTTGATTGAAATGACATTGAGCTGACCATCATTGATTGTTGTCGCGAGCGACGTATCAGCTAACAACAAAGCCATGCCATCGGTCACCGTATATTCGCCACGCAGTAGATTCGTCTGAATCCCAGATGTCTCCTCAAATGGGAACACCAAAGTGACACCTGCCTGCTCAGCAAACCTAATTAGCGCTTTGTCAGCACTTTGCCGGGGAATGTTGAATGTTATGGTTTTGTGCGGGGCATCTATGGATTCAGCTGACGCGTGAATCGTCACGAAAACCAGAATGGCCATGATAAATTTCAGCCACAACAAATCAGTTCACTCAGCAGGGCCTCGAGACTAATTAGTTTGAGATTCTGACGACTGGATCCGTTGTGACAGTGATATGGTGTTGCCATCTATCCTCTCATCTACAATGTTGAAATTTGCTCGTAATGATCTCAGAAAACCTTCTACGTCACCGGCTCTAAACAAACCTGCGACACGCAGTTGTTTCAGTTCCTCTGACTGAATGATGAATTCCATGTTGGTATAGCGTCCAACCTCGGAGACAGCACTACTTAACGATTCACCACGAAATACCAGATTACCATTACGCCAGGACAATCTAACCTCTATTTCTTCGGGTTCCAGGACTTCCACAGCCGGCGGCCGATATTCACCCAACCAGATTCGCTCATTCTCAGCAATCAGTTCAAGACCGGACAGATCTATCATATTTTCACTGCTTGCACCTGGCTTGATACCGACGCTGACCCGCCCTTCCGACACGATTAACTCAATCTGCTGGCTGTCATCAATTCTGACGTTAAATTTCGTACCTATTGCTTCAATGACCCTGTCGCCAACCACCACTCGTAATGGACGTGCTGGATCGTGAGCGACATCAATGTGAACTTCGCCCCACTGGAGCGTTAAAAGGCGCTGGTCGGGTAGCATCGACACATCGAGCCTTGTATCTGTATTCAGTTGCACAACGCTACCGTCATTCAAGTGAATCGTGGATCGATCACCTACCGGAGTCTCGTAACGAGCTTCGCCAGAGTAGGCGACCTCTGCCGATGTCTCGACTGTCAGGTTTTCGAACCTCTGATTTTCGAATAAAAGCGCAGCATAAACCGCAACGGCAAGGATCACTGAAGCAGCAATTGCCAGCCGTTTTCTTGTCGATTGATGACCACTGTGCGGAATAACCTCGCTCAGCTGCGACAATGCATCCATCTGATCCCATAACTCAGCAAACACAAGAAGCTCGGATTTATTTTTGGCATCCGCTGACATCCATTGCTTCAGCTTCGTTTCCTCTTCTCGAGTAAGCTTGCGTTCCAACTTTGCTATCCAATGTGACGCTTCCTCAAGACGTTGCTGCTGACTCAGAATTGGGCGTACATTACTCATTGGGTACCTCCTTTTGAGAAGTGTGCAACCTCACCCTTTACTCCTTCCCGGCCATCCTCTTGCCCTCGTTGCTGGTTCTGCAGATAAGTCCTGCATCGTCGAATGCCAAGGGCTATATGCTTTTCGACGGTACTCGCACTGATGCTCAATTCCTCTGAGATCTCTTTCTGGGAGTAGTTGTAGACTTTCTTTAACACAAATACGCGACGGCACTGCAACGGCAATTGTCGAACAGCATCACAAAACTGACCAAACTCTTCATGCGAAACCACCTCTCTGTATGTGGAGTCTTCCAAAGGGTGGTTTAAGTCATCGGCTTCAATCCCGATGTTCAGCCGATGACTGGCGCTTTTTATGTGATCTAGCGCCAGGTTTTTTACCAGCTTAAAAAGAAATGCCCTTGGATGACGGATCGAATTCTGATCACCCACCTGACACAATCGAACGTAAGCTTCCTGAACAATGTCCTCAACCGTATCCGGCGGAACAATTTTCAGAACCGATCGTGCCAGTTCGTTCCGCATCGCGACGAACAGGCCATCTAACTTATTCATTTCCGCCATAGTAAACACCGGTCTCCAGACCATTAGAGATTAGACGAATATCGACGCCTTTTCCGCTAGTCTATCCTATCAAGTGGTCTCTAGGATGCATAAAAAACCGCCTCTCGACGATTTCTTCTTTTCCGGCCAATTCAACGCCGATGCAAAATCACCGGAGGCCGATACGCGACAGGTTTTTTTCGATTGCTTCGCAATCATGACCCATGCTGCCAGCTCCGACATTTCTCTATCGGTTTTCGCAGTGAACGTACAACCACCACGAGCGAAACCGACGTCCTCGCCCAGTTCGTCAGCGAGCCCCTCCCAGATCTTGAGGCTCTCCTGCATGATCCGGAATGTCTTTTTCGATCGCCAGGGGCTGAGTCCACGTGTTCGATACGGTGTTTTGATTTTCGTCGATCATTGCACTCACATCACACCGCCCAAGGACACTCGGATGGCCTCGCCGCTAACGCCGCTTGCCTCATCGGAGGCAAGAAAGGCAATCATTGCCGCAACCTCATCGGGCGTTGCCACCCGGCCTGCACGATAGAGCGCGGCGCGCTCCTGCCAAACCTGCTCGGTACTAACATCTCGCTCCAGCGCCTCAGCGGCAGCGTGTTTCTCCGCCATTTCTGTGCGCACCCAGCCAGGTAGTACCGCGTTCGACGTGATACCAAACTCACCGCAGTCCTCAGCCACGGACTGCATCAGCCCCAGCAGACCTGCCTTTGAGCTGTTGTAGGCGCTGCCGGCATATTCGGCGACTTTGGCGGCCGTTGAGCTTGTAAAGACCACTCGTCCGTGGCGACGCTTGACCATACCCTTCGTAACGAGTCGTGACAGATAAAACGGCGCGTCGAGATTGATGTGCATCGTGGTTTCCCAGGTTTTGATTTCCTGTTCCCAGATGACAACCTCATGTGCAGACCCGAGACCATGATTACAAACCAGGATATCGATTGGTCCGACGTTACTCTCCGCATCCTGCACGGCCTTCTCGCAGCCCTCGGGCGAGGCAAGATCAGCAACAACGTAGCCATGACCGGTAGCTTTTAGCTCTGCCTCACTGCGGGCAACACAAACGACTTTCGCGCCGCGCTCCGCCAGAAGATTTGCGGTTGCAAGACCAATACCTCGGCCACCACCGGTTACCATCGCAACCCTGTTCTCCACACCTGCCATCGCGCTTCCACTTTGTATTGATTGTGGTGATTATCAACCACACCGACCCTGTTATGCTACGCCGATGCAACCGCACGTCTACTTTGATCTTGATGGAACCCTGACCGACCCTTATGAGGGTATCCACGACACGCTCGCTCGGGTTGCCGATCTCAATTGCCGTATGTTCGTCGCCACCAGCAAACCTCGCATCGCGGCGAAGCGCATCGTCGATCACTTTGAGATGGGGCAGTATTTCGACACAGTCTATGGCTGCGAACTGGATGGCTCTCGCGCCAACAAGGTTGATCTCTTAGCCTATGCTGTCGAGCAGAACCCCGAGGCCACATTCCGCGTCATGATCGGTGATCGCAAGCACGACTTGCTGGGCGCCGTTGCTAATGACATTAAGCCCTTGGGCGTTTCTTACGGTTACGGTTCAGTTGACGAACTCAATAACGCCGGGGCTGCCGAAATTGCACACACGACCAACGATCTGGGCAATATTATTGCGCGTTGGTTGTCCTGATGGACTTATCCAATTGGAGAAGCCGATGAATCGCATTGCTGTCATTACCCTCGGCTCACTGCTGGTCACCGCTTGCGGTCAATCCGAGTCTCCTGCGCCACCGATGTCCGCCGACCGTATCATCCACTGCGGCGCGATGATTGATGGCGTATCAAACGAGGTGCTATCACAGCGTTCAATCGTCATTCGTGACCATCGTATTACCCAAATCAGCAGTGAATCTCCGGCACAGGTGGCCCATGCAAAGATCCTCGACCTCAGTGACTACACATGCCTGCCTGGGTTAATCGATATGCATGTCCACGTCGATGGTATTCCTGAGGATTTCGACGACTACACGATTTATCTCAGACGCACACCCGAGGAAGCAAAGGCGCTTGCTGCGAAACTCGGCAAGATCATCCTCGATTCCGGGTTTACCACGGTGCGAAATGTCGGCACCTACCAGGCGTGGGTAGCAAGAGACCTTCGCGACCAGATCGACGCAGGCGACGTTATCGGCCCGCGCATTCGATTCGCGGGTCCTTATCTGACAATCCCGCACGGCGGCGGTGACTTGTATATACCTGGCGTCGACGACAGCCAGATCCCGGACAACTTCCGCATGGGCGTTGCGCGCGGTGCCGATGAGTTCCGCGCAGCGGCAAAGGCCAACGTTGACGGCGGCGCCGACTTCTTAAAGATCATCGCCTCCGGTGCCGTGTTCGGCTACGGCGGTGTACCCGGCGCACCGGAAATGACGCCCGAGGAAATTCAGGCCGTGGTCGATGTCGCGAAGGCCGCCGGCATCAAGGTCGCCGCCCATGCGCACAGCGCCGAGTCCATTAAGGATGCCATTCTAGCGGGTGTTGATTCCATCGAGCACGCATCGCTCGGTGATGACGAGTCCGTAGCACTAGCCGTCGAACACGATGTCGCATTTTCAATGGATGTCTACAACGGCACCTATACGGCGGAAGTCGGAGAAGCACACGGCTACGCCGCAGAATTCATGCAGAAAAATGAAGACACGATGGAAGCACAACGTGTTGTGTTCAGAAAGGCGCTAGACGCAGGTGTCACATTGATGTTTGGCACCGATCTCGGTGTTCTGCCGCATCATCTCGGCGCGAAGCAATTCGCAGAGATGGTCAAGCACGGTATGGATCCGATGCACGTCATTCAGTCAGCGACTTCAATTCCGGCAAATCACATGGGACTGGAATCCGATGTTGGGGCGCTTACAGCCGGCCGCTACGCAGACATCGTTGCTGTACGCGGCAATCCTGTCGACGACATTACCTTACTGCAGAACGTCAGTTTTGTGATTAAGGGTGGTGAAGTGATCAATCGTCAGAGCGATCCAGCCACGACGGATGCTCATACAGAGTAACCTCGACCGCATCATCCGGATTAATCATTCCGGCAACCTCAACCGTGCCAACGATACCGCGGTTTAGTTTCGCGGCATTGACCACCCAATACCGAAAAACTACCCCACTAACTTCTTTTTGCAAAAAATCCCAATCAAGATACTTTTGAAATCCGGGATAAATGCGCTTTAAACTTCCTGTCCTCCGGGACGTAGTGTCGGGGTCAGCGCTTCGAGTGTTTCAAATGCTCCTTCGTAATCGGGTGCGAGCATGCGTTCAATCCATGCGACCAAGTGGCGTGCATTTTTGTTCATGTATGAACCTGCCGTCGGGTCGGTCCAAGCTTGGTAGATGTTGCCCCAGATTCCAAAGTCACCGAAGGATGGTCGCCCACCAAGGAGGTAGGGTCGCGTTGCGAGATGAGTGTCGAGTTTTGCGACCACAGATTCAAACGACCTCTGAAGGTGCGGAATGTTCGGCCTCGAGATACTCAACAATGGGATGGAATCTTGCATGGTCGATCCATCAGGAAGAAACAGCATCGGAATAAGTTTTACCTGTGCTCCCGCAAAAACGTCAATGCGCGCCGATGGCCTATGTCAATATTACAAACTATTTATCGTGATCAAAGCCTATCTTTGATTTGATTTGATTTGATTTGATCCGCTTCGCTTCAGGCCTATATACCTTTTATTGCCGCCCGTTTTATCAACTCGATACCCGTTCGACGAGGCACCTTCCTTCTTTCACGCGAATAGTGCTACATTCTCACCAGAAGCACTGCTCTATTCATGGAGTGCGCATTCTACGCCTGAGGTGAATCAATATGAGTCAAACCACTCCAGTGGTAACGTTCAGAAGTTATGGGTTTTTAGGCTTTCTTACATTGCTTAATGTAATGAACTTTGTTGATCGGCAGTTGTTGGCCAGTTTTTCAAACTTTATCGTTCCAGATCTTGGCCTGAGCAATACGCAGTTCGGACTTCTAACGGGACTGATTTTTCTCACGTTTTATTCTGTCGCTGGGCTTTTTATGGGTACCCTGGCTGACCGGATCCATCGAACCCGTTTTATTGCGGTAGGCCTTGGACTTTGGAGCCTTTTAACCGCTGCTTCTGGTTTTGCTAAAGGCTTTTTATCAATGGCTGCGCCTCGGATGTTGATTGGTGTGGGTGAGTCAATACTAACGCCAACATCGATGTCGTTGCTTGCGGACCGATTCCCATCCCATCGTCTCGGTTTTGCGTCAGGTTTTTATTATATGGGCGTCCCCATTGGGGTTGGGGTTAGTCTACTCATCGTTGGCTATATGGGGCCGGCCATTGGTTGGCGTAATTGTTTTTATTTACTGGGTGCCATTGGTCTTGCCCTTGCCGTTGTGATGTATTTTTTGAAGGATCCCAAGCGATCTATTGAAGCCGACAAAGCAGGGCCGGCCATAGCCCGCCCAGGGTTCCTAGAGCTACTAAAAGTGTTGATGGGCGCACTGAGAGCGTCACCAGCGCTAATGATGACCATCGGCGGTGGGGTTGCCTTTCATTTTATCCTGGGTGCCGCCACGTTTGACCAATTGTGGTATGTCCAGGAACGGGGTTTTGATAAAGCCGAAATTGCTCAGATTACCGGATGGATCGGGATCACAGCCGGCATCGCTGGCAACCTCTTTGGCGGGCTGGGGGGCGACTATTTCCTGAAAAAAACCGGCGTGGGTCGCCCGATGTTCTTATTTTTCGTGATGCTTGCTTTAGCGCCCATTAATATTGCCTACCGTCTGGTCGAACCAGATCATTGGGTGTTTTGGTTAGGTGTGGCTGCAGGCTTTTTTCAACTCGGCTGTTTTTATGGACCCACCTTCGCGACCGTTCAGGAACTGGTCCCAGAAGAGATTAGAGCAACCGTGGTGGCCTTTTATATCCTGCTCTTGAATATGGCAGGTGTGGCAATTGGAGTCAGCTTAGCGGGGATCTATATCGATTACCTGATCGACATCAAAAGCCCAGAGCCTTACACACAGGCGTTACTTTGGTTTACTGTCATATCACTGTCGGCAATTCCGCTCTTTTACTTCGCGGGTCGACGCTATGAAGCAGATAAGGCTCGGCTTAATCCCCTTGCGTAGAATAAACTGCCAGGATGAAAGTAAAGCGGGCTGATCTGGACCGGATCACATCGAAGCTCAACCCTATCGGGACACCCTATCGGTATTCGATTCATTGGTGGCTGTTCCACCGGTAACCCATGCCATAAACAGTTTCGATACAGTCAAACTTCTGGTCAAGTACCTGGAATTTTCGCCGGATTCGTTTGATATGCGAAGTAATCGTACTTTCATCAACGACCATCTGGGCTTCCTGCATGAGTTGCTCCCGATTCTTCACGTGCCCAACCCGCTTGACCAGCGCATAGATCATCCAGAACTCTGTCAACGTCAACTCTACCAACACTTCGTTCCAGCGACAGGTAAGCCGCTGCACATCCATATGGAGAAGACCCTCTGAGATCGTCGTAGTGCTTGAATCCTCATCAGAGGCGAGCGCTTCGATGCGGCGAAACAGTGCAGCCACTCGAGCAACCAGGTGAGGCAAGCTGACATCCTTGGTCAGGTAATCATCTGCACCCATTCTGAGACCACTAACGATGTCAATGTCGTCATCCCGGGCACTCAGGAATATGATCGGTAAAGTGCGCGACTTTGCCCTTAGCCACTGGCACAGGGCAAAGCCACCATCAACCTCGTCACCAAGCCCGATATCAATGATCGCCAGATCGGGTAGTCTGGACTGGAAGACTTCCTGAGCCTGTACCCGGTTTGAGTAGGCATCCACGCGATAACCCTGCCTTCCGAAAACATCTGTATAGTTTTCCCTCAGCAAGTTGTCGTCTTCAATAATAGCCAGTCGATAGTTCATGAACAATTTTCCTCAACAGCTGTATTAAGTTTGTAACCGCCCTATTACTGACACAATTGATCAGTAGTACAACACAAACAGCTCTCTAAGATGCCCCATTTCCAGTGCTTAATAAAGCTTACACACACTCCAATGGCGGAACTGTGTTTTTGTTTAATAACCTGAGGAAACAAGATGAAACCAAAATCACTCGTAGCGGCCATGGCATTAGCCGGACTGACTGTCGCAGGATCCATCAGCCCAGCATTGGCTGATTCATCAAAAGAGCAGAAAAGGTCCGCGGCTACTGGACTCGTCATCGGCGCTGTCGCCGGAGGCCCGATTGGTGCTTTCACCGGCGCGGTACTTGGCGGCGAAATATTCGGCAGACTGTTTGAACATCGACGGGTTAACAATGAGCTAACTGTCCATGTCGCGGATCTGACCGGTAAGCTGAATGCATCCCAAACCAGCCATGCACAAAAAGACCAGGTGATCACAGCCCTTAACCAGGATCTGGACAAAGTATTGTCTATACAATCATCAACGGCCAAATCGCAGCAGTTGCCCGTACAGTTTCGAACGGCTTCTGATGTACTGGAGCCACAATACGAATCTGAACTTAAACAGATTGCCAATGTACTTCGCAGGAACCAGGATGCCACCGTCACGCTATCTGGGTTCGCAGATCGTCGCGGCGATGACCAATTTAACCAAGCACTGTCCGAGAAACGAGTCCGCAGAGTCAAACGATTCCTGGTCAGCAGTGGCGTGAATTCAACCCAGGTCATTGGCGCAGCTTTTGGAGAAACCAGGCCACTGGATTCAGCAGAGTCACTAGAGAGCAACTTCTTCGACAGACGCGTGGTCGTTGAGCTTAAGTTAGACATAGATCGAAACCTCGCTACCCGTTAGAACCATAAAGGGTCTGCATCCCGCAGGCCCTTTCCTTAACTTCTTTCACTTTCCCCCGGAGGAATCCTCCCCAAAACAACAGGAATATCTGGCCTGGTCTTAACCTAACAGCGACCAGAACGCCTAGCTGCCGTCTGTACACTGAATGAAAAAGCAACGGACAGGTCGACTAAAATTCCTAATCAATGTGGTCAGACTATTAAAACCACCACACACGGCGAATCTATGACCGGATCAGGTCAATGTAGTGATCTAAAGTGGAGGTAAGCTGAACAGCCTAAATAAACGCTGCAATCGTTAACCACGGTTCCCATGATCGTGAACCCGTCGGTTTATAACCTGCGCCATAGGCTCGTGAACGTCCTTGCTCACGACCCAAAAATAGGGTGAATTAGCCATACAACCACTTTCAATTACATCATTGAGCCCAAAAAAGCGAACTTGCGTGTTACTCATATGCAAATTCCTTGATTAACTGAGCAGCAAGGAACGAATTCTCGCAGCACTGGCAAATCCCCATGACACGTGGTTTAGTGCTGTTTTGAAATTCAATGTCGGAGAGAAAATGATCAGTTCAGGCCCACTAGAAGATAGACTAGCGATTCGGGAATTGGTTGATTCCTACAACGATGCAGTGATGCGAAAAGACGGCGATGCCTGGGCAGAAAATTGGCGCGACGACGCTACCTGGGAGCTGCCCGGCGCAGGCCCGATCACAGGTAAGGAGAACTTCTTTCCCATGTGGCAGCAAGCCATGAGCGCTTTTGCATTCGTGGGGTTTTTTGCCTCAGCCGGACCGATGACCATTGACGGCGATACGGCCCACGCGACCTGGTACCAGCAGGAATTCCTGCACCAGACAGATGGCGTAAAACGAAATGTCACAGGGCAGTACGAAGACGACTACGTCAAAGTTGATGGCCGATGGTATTTTCAGAAGCGTGTCTACCTTGTTCTGAATGCTGAGGAAACCAGCGGATAACTTGAACCCGCCTCAAGAACCCGGGAAGGTTGCTCGGGAATCCCGGCAACTTTTTCATCTGGCCCTTCCTCTCATGGGTGCCCAACTGGCACAGATGGGGATGGGAGTGGCCGACACTATTATGGCGGGTCGGTATTCATCCGCTGACTTGGCAGGAGTGGCCCTCGGAACGAGTGTCCTCTGGCCCAGCATGATGCTGGTGTTCGGCGTCGTTCAAGCCGTTACACCCACTATCTCACAACTAAATGGCGCCAGAGCCTATAGCGATATCGGCGCGGTTCTAAGACAGGGGCTATGGCTGGCGCTGGCAGCAAGCCTGTTTGTCATTGTGATCCTTAACAACGTAGAACCTGTTTATACCCTGATGAACGTCGACCCTGTTGCCGTCGCGATATCAGTCCCCTATTTGCAGATGTGCTCGTTTGGTATGCCGGCACTACTGTGTTTTTTCTGCCTCAGGTTTCTGGCCGATGGTACAGGCTATACGCGTCCTGCCATGTATATCGCCATCACTGCATTAGTGTTCAAGATTCCACTCAACTACGTGCTTATTTATGGCAAGTTTGGCCTGCCGGAAATGGGTGGCGTTGGTTGCGGGCTAGCCCAGGCAATCATGATGTGGTTTCAGCTGATCCTGGTACTTATTGTGGTTACCCGCAAGCGGTTCGACTACACCGGCTGGCATTCTAAGTTCTCTTGGCCAGACTGGAAGGTCATCAAGCCATTACTGGTAATCGGCATACCCATCGGGACTACCATGTTCGCGGAGATGGGTCTGTTTTCGTTCACCACCCTGCTGCTGGGACAGTTTGGTGCAGCCGTTGTTGCGTCCCACAATATCGCCATGAATCTTAATGCTGTGTTTTTTATGCCGCCAATGGCGCTCGGCATGGCAGCAACGATCAGGATAGGGTTTCGCATTGGCGCAAACGAGATAACAGGCGCCAGAACAACTGCATTAATCGCATTTCTTGCCACAGCGTTGGTCGCAATCATTGGCGCGATCCTTATTTACTTGTTCAAGGAAGTGCTGGTCAGTCTTTATACAACCGAACAGGCCGTCATGAACCTGTCGATAACATTGTTGCTGTTTGTCGTGTTCTTTCTGTTTTTTGATGCCACCCAGTCTGTCTGCATCGGCGCACTTCGGGGTTATAAAGATACAAAAGTGCCTATGTGGCTGGCAATATTTAGCTACTGGGGAGTAGGTTTGCCGACACAAATCCTATTTGGCTTCGGGTACATTGGCGACCCCATGGGGGTCTATGGTTTCTGGCTGGGACTAGCTGGCGGGGTTGGAACAGCCGCCATCCTGTTAGGGGCCCGCCTCTGGTATGTCAGCGGCAACCTTGAGCTGATTAACCAGTTAGCATTCCAGTCAAGCCGGCAGAGCGTCACTATCCCAACTACCGGCGAGAATCAGTCGTAGGTTCGTATTTCAATCAAGTGACTGTTCGGGTCGTTAAAGTAAACCGTAGGCGCCTCTCCCCTCGCACCAGATTCATTGCCAGGCCCCGAATTAGTCCCAACACTGTCGAATGTGGGCCCATAGTCGATACCCGCTTGCTTCACCCTGGAAAAAATCTCGTCGAACTCCTTTCTGGAGACCGCAAACGCATAATGCTCAAACCCCTTCGTGCCCCAGGGCGCGAGCTGGATCTGAAATTTTTCACCCGTGCGTATGACAGTGAACGGCCCGTCCACACCAGCATTCTCAAAGCCCAACACCCCTGTGTAAAAAGCGACACTCTTATCGAGTTCATTCACCTTAAGAATAATGTGATCAAGTTCCACCATGACTATTTACCTGCTTGAGAATATCTCGACCCGCATTATTCGTTCACTGGATTGTAATAAGGTCGGTCACCGCTCACCGTCACCCGCCGCAACAACCTCTGGTGCGGATAGTAATCGCTTGCCGCATAGTGCTGCGCGGCTCGATTGTCCCAAAAAGCAATAGAGAATAAATCACCCACTACCGGCTGGCCGGTTGCCTTTGAAGTTGATCTTGCCCGATGAATTTTCGCAGCGTATTCGATCGCAATCTCGTTATAGCGGCGCTGCTCTTTGGTGATTTCTAGCTGTGACATAACATTGATTCCTCTAGGTTAGAAACAATACACCTATACCCTCCCGGGTCAAACCCGCCTTAGCCAAAAGCACCCAAACGCTTCAGGTCGTCCACTTCTGAGTCACTGTAGCCCAGTGATAATGCTACTTCCCGATTGTGTTCACCGAGCCCAGGGGCAGCAAAATTAACGCCACCAGGTTCATTCTGAAACTTGATCGGAATACCAATGTGCTCGTTACCCTCACCGTCTTCGATAATCATTTCCCGAAACCGGGTCTGTGGATCATCCATCCCCTGCCGCAAATCGTTGACCGGCGCAAAGGCCGCGTCTACATCATCGAACCACTTCACCCAGTACGACTGGTTCTGACGAACAAACTGTTCCCGGAAAAATTCACGGACCGGTTCCTGATTCTTACCAGGCGGGGGTTCACACAATGGAATCAGGTCTTCCCTTCCAAATTTTTTCAGGACAGATTCCGCAAAGTGGATTTCTGAAGCGCCCAGAACAACAAACTTCTTGTCCTTTGTTTCATAAATGTTGTACATGGCATAACCACCCCAAATTCTTTCATCTTTAATGACTGGTGGTTTTTTATCCGCGAAAACACTGCCCATTGAATTGGGCAGACAGGCAATCAGCGAATCCATCATGGCAAGGTCAATGTAGTCTCCCTGGCCGGTCTCTTTCTTACGAAGCAGCGCCATCAGGACCGCAGACAGGCCAATAGTCGCTGCCAGCATGTCGGCTGCCGGCAGCGCCGGAATTGTCGGTTTACCATCAAAACCCAGGTTCGTGCTTAGCACCCCAGCATAAGCCTCTGTCGCCAGGTCATGTGCCGGTTTCTTTACATAGGGTCCCGTCTGCCCAAAGGCTGAAAGTGAAGCGTAAACAACCCCCGGGTTAACGGCCTTGATCTGTTCATAGCTCATCCCCAGCCTCGCCACTACACCTGGGCGAAAGGCCTCGATCACAACATCCGCTGAAGCTGCGAGCTTTAGCGCCAGCGCCTTACCCTCTGCATTCTTCAGGTCGAGCTGAACGCTTCGCTTACCCCTGTGGGTGTTTGAAAAATAGACGGACACGCCGTTTCGTGTCTGCCCGATCGAACGATTAGGTTCGCCGGCACCCCTCGGCTCCAGCTTGATCACATCGGCGCCATGATCCGCCATCATCTGCGTAAGAAGTGGTCCTGGCAGGAACAACGACAGGTCCAGGACCCTAATACCTTCTAGTTTCATTTCTATTTCCTTAAACGAGCTGCATTCGCAAGCAATTTAATTTGTTATACGGGCTCTTTCTGACCTTCTGAGTGATGCTCTCTTAGATGTGCTCGAAGATCCAAGCCTACTTTCAGCGCCCCGGCTTGCACGAAGTTATGGCGCGTAGCTTGGCCATCGCCGCTTATATCAGGAACGAACAAGCCTTCCTGGTCTTGCGCCGGTATCTTCGTCATGACGACGAGTGATGACGCCATCAATCAAGGTGGCAATATACCCCCTGGCGCCCTGCATCAGCCGTCCGCCACCAGCAGGCAGGTCATTCTGGATGGCCAGTTCACCAAGCCCAAGGTTTTCATAGTCGATAACATTGATATCTGCTCGCATTCCAGGCGCAATCAAACCGCGGTCGTGAAACCCAAACAATTCCGCATTTCGGCGAGTTGCACGGTGAATAACGTGCGCGAGCGGTAGCGTCTGCCCCCGGGTCCGATCCCGAGTCCAGTAACTCAATTGGTAAGTCGGGTTTACTGCGTCAAAGATCAGCGAAACATGTGCCCCCGCATCTGATAAGCCAGTGACCGTCGCACTATCCAGTTGCATCTCCCTTACCGCATCTAGATTAAATTCTGAATAGTTCGTAAAAAACAGAATCGCCATTCGGCCAGGTTCAGCCACAAGGTAATCATACAAAACAGACTCTGGCGACAGGTTAGACTCGGCCGCCAGTGAGGCAATGCTTTCGTTCTGCGGCGGTTCGTAGGTACTGTCACTGCGCAA
>Ga0302118_10000662_pt1 | contig 16630 bp, 16 predicted proteins | sample AG5_331_MG_FD_203126 | JGI IMG/M metagenome (GOLD analysis project Ga0302118, IMG submission 203126) | Marine microbial communities from Western Arctic Ocean, Canada - AG5_33.1 | ecosystem: Environmental > Aquatic > Marine > Oceanic | place: Canada: Western Arctic Ocean | collected 2017-10-01 | reverse complement strand
CGGAATGCCAAGTGCTTGAGATTTCACATCCCATACGGCAATGTCGATTCCGGAGATCGCTTCCATTATGATTCCGCGGCGTCGACTGGGATCGGGTTGGGAGATGCCGGTCTCGATAGCCGGAGCCCACCGCGATCCGTTGTACATCTTCTCGTAGATGCGTTCAGAGAACATCGGGTTTTCTCCGATGATCTCAGGTCCTAGTTCCGAATTGATCGCTGCTGTAACGACAGCAGGATTACCAAGTGAAGCGCCAATGCCACTAAGCCCCTCATCGGTCTCGACGAACACCATGACGTTGTCTGACTTCACCCTTGTTCCAAGATCGGAACGGAATTTTCGTTCAACTGGAATCGGATCCGACATAGGAATCACTCGAACAGCGGTGATTTTCAATTTTTTATCCTGAGATATACGAATATAGCGTGATGAACTACAGTCTATGCCTCAGCCAAACGCGTCGAAGCGTCAATCATAAAGAAGTTAAAAGAAAACGACCCGGGAAAATTCCTGGGTCGTTTCAAATTTCGTATTTATGAACGAAGTGCCGAACTAAACCTTCGTCGGTAAAGCCTCGGTTTTCCGTACGAGTTCCTTCGTAGAAACGATGTGCTTCTGGAGTCCCAGGGCCTTCTCGCTCATACCCATCGCCAAACCGATTAGCTGTGGCACGTGGATAATTGGTAAATCTGCCTTATCGCCACGAACCTGCTTACGAGCCTTTGGCTGGTAACCATCAAGGTTCAGATGACACAACGGACATGGAGTGACCATCGCATCTGCCCCAAGATCCTTGGCTGTTCCAGTGTGGTTCGCAACCATCTTCATCGAGTTAGCCTGATTAATGAACAGAATTGGGAATCCACAGCAAGCGGTCTTGCCAGCAAAGTCAGTAACTGTGCCCCCTACAGCCTCGATCAGATCTTCAATCGAAGTCTCACGAGTTGGGTTGGCTTTGAACTCAAGCGCATCAGTAGGTCGAACCATGTAGCAGCCGTAGAACGGAGCCATAGCCACGCCTGTGAGCTCTCGCGTGAACGTCTCTTTGAGCTTCTCGAGTCCGATATCCTCAATCAACGCCCACAATAGGTGCTTGATCGAAGTCGTTCCCTTGTACTCGAGACCTTCAGCAGCGAGGTGTTTGTTGACCTCGGCAAGGTACTCAGGGTCACGCTTAACACGATGGTTAGCCTGACTCATCACACCCTGACAAGTTGAACATAACACCATGATCGGCAACCCCATCTGCTCGGCCATCGCGAATGTTCTAACGTTCAAGATGTCACCCATCTTGAGGTTCTTTTCCTGTAATACACCGGCTCCGGTGCAAGCAGCTTTTGTCAGTTCAACATGCTCAATTCCCAGCCGTTCCATTACGGCAAGTGCGGAATCATAAAGTTCAGGAGCACCGCCACGGGCGACACATCCAGGATAAAAAGCGTACTTCATTAGGAATCATCCTCCACGCTCTTGTAGAGGTCTTTAACTTTTTGGTTGTCTTCAGATTTGTGCGGAATCAACGGTGGCAGCTTTCCTTTTCGCATCGCGGCGATCCCGATAGGAGCGAGATCGAGCAATCGTGGAATGTTTGTCCAACCTGCTGAATCGAGAGCTAGGCGAGTTTCGTCTAAACGACCATTCTTTTTTACAGAATTATAGAACGATTCAGTGTGACGATAACCTGAGGTATTTGTGTTACCTGCGGCAATAGCAGCCTCACGTAGCTCCATAATTCGGTCCATTGGTGCGACGCCTTTAGGACAAACATCAACACACTTCATGCAGCGTGTGCAGTCCCACATTCCACCGTCTTCGTCGTTCAAAGCCTTCAAACGCTCGTCACGCTTACCGTCACGAGGGTCTTCAGTAAACCGCCATGCTTTCGCAAGCGCAGCAGGCCCGATGAAGTTGGAATCGACTTCGAGAACTGTGCAATCAGATACACAACAACCACACATAATGCAGTTCATCGAAGTAAGTAGATTCTCCATCGACGAGTTCGAAGCTGTGTATTCACCCTGCTCAGGAACGAAGCTCGGCTGCAAGAACGGCTCAACCCGGTTGATCTGGTTGAAGAATGTGTCGAGCGAAACAACCAAGTCACGGACGACATGTTGATTGCCCATAGGCTCGATGGTCAGTTGCTCGCCGTTAGGTGCAACGTCGATCACACGTGTCTTACAGACCAACTTGGCGCTGCCGTTCACCTTCATGCCACAAGATCCGCAAATCGAAGCTCGGCACGCACATCGCATTGCGAGCGTTCCGTCTTCCTGTTCACGTACCTCGATCAGCGAATCGAGAACAGTTGAGTCTGGGTGAACATCTACTTCGTATTCCTGCCACCAGGTTTTCCCACCTGATTCAGCAGGATCGAATCGCTTTACTTTTAGTTTGACTTTCATAGTCGTTGGAGTTGTCGTTGTGTCTGGCATATTAATAGACCCTCTTGACTGGTTCCCACTGCGTTATCTTCACGTCAGACGTTTCGACTCGGACACCGTTCTCAGCTTCGTCATCCTTATACATAAGTGTGTGCTTCAGCCAGTTTTCGTCATCTCGTGCAGTGATATCTGTTCGGAAGTGAGCGCCACGGCTTTCCTTGCGAGTCAGTGCTCCAGCGACAACAGCGTCGGCACAGTCGATCATGAATTCGAGTTCGAGACCGAACATGAGATCGGTGTTGAACACCTTGCCCTTGTTCTCGATTGAGAATCCACCCATTCGAGATTTCACGTTCTTAAGGTTCTCGAGAGCACCCTCCATCGAAGCCTGATCACGGAATACTCCGATGCCCTTCGTCATCCCACGAGCCATGTCGTCACGAATAGTTGCGACACGTTCGCCCTTCGGTCGGTCAAGCAAGTCCTGTATACGAGCCTTTTCGATCGCTAGGTCTTCCTGCGAAGATGAATGAGTATCTACACTCTTGATGTACTCAACAGCGTGTGCGCCTGAACGTCGACCGAACACAACCGTATCGAGAAGCGAGTTAGCTCCCAATCGGTTTGCTCCGTGGACGCTTACGTTCGCACATTCCCCAGCGGCGTAGAGTCCAGGGACATTTGTTGCACCGTTCACGTCGGTCTTGATACCACCCATGATGTAATGCATTCCGGGTTGAACAGGAACAGGCTGTTCTGCCATGTCGATACCGAGGAACTCCACAGAGACTTCCTGCAAGTATCCAAGACGCTGCTCGATGAAATCACGACCCAAATGACGCAGATCAAGGAGAACGTTACCGTCAATTCCCCTGCCTTCGTCGATTTCGGTCTGCTCTGCACGAGATACAACGTCTCGTGATGCAAGCTCCATGTAATCAGGAGCGGTCTTTTCCATAAACCGTTCGCCGGCTGCGTTGAGAAGATATGCACCTTCACCACGAGCCGCTTCCGACATAAGAATGCCGGTTCGAGCGAGAGTCGTTGGGTGGTACTGAATCATCTCCATATCCATTAATGGAGCACCAGCCTGATAAGCAAGTGAAAGTCCATCGCCTGTACAGATCAGTGCGTTCGTCGAAGGCTCGAAAACTCGACCAGCACCACCGGCCGCTATGATGACTGCCTTTGCTTTGATCGTATGCATCTCACCTGACTTGAGATCGATTGCGACCACACCACGGCAAACTCCATCTTCGATGATGAGCTTGGTTACAAACCATTCTTCGTAAACATTCAGCCCCATTTTGAGTGACTGCTCAAAGAGGACATGGAGAATAGCTGAACCAGTAATAGCTCCAACGAAGAACGTTCGGGCTACTTTCTGACCACCAAATGCTCGGGTTCCGAGCTTTCCATCTTCGCCTCGGCTGAAGATGACACCCATTCGTTCAAGTTCGAGAACTGCCTCACCGGCTTCACTCGACATTACTTCGACGGCATCTTGGTCGGCGAGGAAGTCGCTTCCCTTGATCGTGTCGTAGGCGTGGCCTTCCCATTTGTCACCACGATCGGTGAGCGGGGCGTTGATTCCACCCTGAGCAGCATTCGAGTGGCTACGAACTGGGTGAACCTTAGAAATCACAGCGACATCAGCGCCTGTCTTGGTGACTTCAACGGCAGCCCTGAGCCCGGCGAGTCCTCCGCCGATAATCAGGACATCATGTTCATACATAGGCTCGCCTCGTGCTGCAGTAGTTGGTAGGTGTATTCATTTCTCAGCCCTTGATGTGTTCTGTGTACACATGCTGTGCCGATAACAATGCTGCTATCGACATTTGGTCTTCAAGTTCGCCAGTAGAAATCAATCGGTGAAGATCTTTGAAATCAACTTCTTCGACAACAATGTCCTCTCCATCGTCTGAGGGCAATGGTGCCAGTTCGAGATTAGTCGCTATATACACGTATGAATACTCTGATGAGTAACCAGGTGCGACCCACGAACCACCAATTGATATGAGTTTTCCGGCTTTGTATCCGACCTCTTCTTGCAATTCCCTGTGAGCGGTAACTTCCGGGCTTTCGCCTGCTTCTCTTGTTCCAGCCGATGCCTCCAACAGAAATCGTTCAGCCGCTTGTCGATACTGTCGAATCAATAGAACGTTCCCATCATCTGTGATCGGAATCAGAACCACCGAACCGGGATGTTCGACTATCTCACGATCAAACTTGGGACCATCTTCGAATCGTGCAGTGTCAACGCGCAGGGATATTCGATTTCCCTCGTATTTACGGTTAACAGCGATAGTGGTCGGGCGTTTGGGTCGCAAAACTTAGTTTACCGAATTTCTAGAGGTTATTTCTATTTTTTCTGGCGTCGAGGTGTGGAATTAGCTGAACCTTTTCGCAGTTCCAGCCGCCCAGCGAGGTCACCCCAGAAGTCGGCAGCCGGTTTACGCCTTAGGAACGAGGCATAAACTCCCGATTGTGAGATGGTCACTACTTCACCAGCATTAAGCGTTCGATCAATGAAACCATCTGCGTTTAATGTAGCGTCTTCGTATGCTTCAATCGTCAGTTCAACTATCGATGATGATTGCAGGATTGCCCCACCAAATAGACTCATGTGAGAAGCAATCGGTTTGACTAAGAAATCACGTGAAGTCGGATCCATCACAGGACCACCAAGCGCAAGGCTGTAACCAGTAGAGCCTGTCGCCGTAGATAAGACAACGCCATCACCACGGTAAGTTGCGAGATGAACGCCATCAACAACGGTGCTCACTTCAATTACTCGCAGAGTTGCTCCACGGGCAACAGTGACGTCATTGAGCGCCAAGATCGAACTGGATTCGCCCGTAGAACCGGACACTACAGCCTTCAGCATGAAACGCTGTTCGATTCTTGCGTTGCCATCCAGATACCATCCGACCTCGCCGACAGCATCTTCGTTCTCGACATCACTCATGAAGCCGACTCGGCCCATGTTCACTCCGAGAATCGGGATATCTTGCGATGCAGCAGCGTGAGCACCTCGAAGAATCGTGCCATCGCCTCCGATTGTGATGATTAGATCGGATTCGGCAAGATTATCGGTCTGTTGGTCTAGATCGGCCTGAGTCGCCAACCACCACTTACGCTCTTGCGAATAGGTGCCCGTAAGCTTACGGGCGAGTTCACCTGCGGCAGCAAGCTCGCCATTGTGAACAATTCCTATGTTGTGGTAGCTGGGCATATTCCCCAATTTCAGTTCGTAAACTCGACTGTTATTACAGTCTACTGTCACCCAGACTTCCAGACGAGGCTGGAAACCGACGACTAGATACCTGGAATTATTGAAAGCGCCTGTTCTGCGAGTTCGAGAATCAAGAATGGTGCCAGACCAAATACACCGGCTCCAATAGCAGCCACACCAGCAGCGGCCAGTAGAGGTCTATCAGCACTGAACTTCGTCTCGTCGACAGCATCTTCGAACACTATCGCTCGAATGACACGCAAATAGTAGTACGCAGCGATAACCGTATTCAAAACGCCGATTACCACTAGCCAAGTCAGATTAGCGTTGAGAGCTGCTCCGAATACTACTACCTTCGCCATGAAACCAACCGTCGGCGGCATTCCAAGTAGTGAAAGTAGACCGAATACGAGCAAGCCCGCCAGCAACGGTGATCGCTTGAGTAAGCCGTTCAAGCCTTCGATCGAATCATCATTAGTTCGTGAAGTGATGGCAATCACTGCAAAGAACACAGCGAGGTTTGTGAAAGCATATCCAGCAAGGTAGTACATCACGCCCTGAGGACCTGCCCCAGCAAACGTAGCACCAACTTGGTTCGCCGGAACTGAAGCCAATCCAACAAGCATGTAACCGGCCTGAGCGATGGTCGAATAACCCAGTAGTCTCTTGATATTCGATTGCGACAAAGCCAGCGTGTTACCTACAGTCATCGTGACCGCAGCCAATATGGCGAATAATCCTGACCAGTCTTTCATCAGAGACTCGTCACCGAACGCTGTGTACATGATTCGCATGATCACAGCGAAAGCAGCAGCCTTAGATGCAACCGATAGGAACGCCGCTACGGGAGTTGGAGCACCTTGATAAACGTCAGGTACCCACATCTGCCACGGTACAACAGCCATCTTGAAGCCGAAACCGGCAACAATCATGATGACTGATAACAACACAGCGTATGAGCCGAACGGAACACCGGTCTCGGTCGGTAACACCGCCAGTCGTTCCATAATTACGTCGAGGTGAGTACTTCCTGCGAAACCGTATAGATAAGCGAATCCGTAAAGCAGAATCGCGCTGGATATAGCTGATAATACGAAGAACTTCGTTCCAGCTTCAACACCCTGTTTCGTCCGGTGAATTGCGGCAAGTGCAACAACAGGAAGAGCGGTTAGTTCAAGAGCAACATAAATCGTGATCAGCTCGGTAGCCGATACGAGAATCATCATCCCCGTTACAGATAGAAGTACCAGCGAAACGAACTCACCGCCGTAGTCCTTCATTCGATCGCTAGCAATGTACCTAGCTGAAGCGAGAATCGTTCCAGCGGTGACAGTCAGCAGCAAGAATTTAAAGAACAGCGAGAACCTATCGGCTTCGAAGGTTCCAAATAGTGCCTGACCAGATACAGGATCACCAAACCAACCGAACCATAGGTTCAGCGTCAGAATCACCGGAGCGGCGAGACCTACGAATGCAACGGCTGAAACTTTAGCCATGCTCCGTGTGACGAGGTCAACGGAAATCACAACTAAAGCCAGTACGGCCATCGCTATTTCAGGGGACAATGCCCAGAAGTCCTGCGCAGTCATTACCTAAGCACCGCCTGAATACCAGTATCGAATATGTCGGTTATCACTGAAGGCCAAATACCAACGATGAAAATAGGAGCTGCCAACGCTATAACCGGGATCATATCCACCCAGTTCGCATCGGTCAGATTGTTGTAAACCTCGTCCGAAAGACCAGGAGTTGCAGGTCGCTCGCCGAAGAACACTCGCTGAACCATCCAGAGCGTGTATCCGGCTGCTAAAACCACACCAAATGCTGCGACACCAGTTGCCCACGGCCATACCGAGAAGGTTCCTAAGAAAATCATGATTTCGGAAACGAATCCAGAAAGCGCAGGAAGTCCGAGCGAACCAAATCCAGCGATCAGGAAGAAAATCGCAATAAGCGGCATTTTCTTCCACAATCCACCGAGGTGAGGAATATGTCGTGTGTGGGTTCGATCGTAAGAAAGCCCAACCATCAGGAAGGCTAGTCCAGTGATCGTACCGTGCGTGAACATTTGCAGAGCCGCGCCGTTCAGTCCAGCTGCAGACGTCTGTGCAGCAGAAGATCCAACTGCTGCAACACCCAACATCACAAATCCCATGTGACTTATTGAGCTATATGCAATCAGTCGTTTCATATCAGTCTGGCGAACCGTAATAATTCCGCCATATATAACGGATATTGCGGCAATGACTGCCATGTACCCAGCTACATCATGAATCGTAAAGCCCTTGGTCTCTTGAAAGAATCCAAGGTTGATTCGCAGTAGTCCGTAACCAGCCATCTTTAGTAGGACACCTGCAAGCATCACTGAAACTGCAGTTGGAGCGTCGGTGTGAGCATCTGGGAGCCAGCTGTGAACAGGCCACAAAGGAAGTTTGACAGCGAAGGCTATGAAGAAGAACGCGAATATCAATGCCGCCGGAACAACCAGATCAGCCGAAGCGATTAATTCTGGAATACCAGTAATTCCAAGCTCTGGAATCGAAACCATCGCTAGAGTGTTCACACCTGGTGTCACGTAGATGGCGAGAATACCCACCAACATGAAAGCACCACCAGCAAGCGTGAACAGCACAAATTTCATCGCTGAATAACGCGGTCGGCCACTTCCCCATATTGCGATGAGCATGAACATTGGGATCAGTTCAAATTCAAAGAAGATGAAGAACAGCAGTAAATCGAGAGAAACGAACACACCGAGAACCGCTGTTTCGAGCAGCAGAAGCCACATAAAGTATTCACGTACACGTTTATTAATTCGCCATGAACCAAGCGCAGCTGCCATACCGAGTATTCCGGTTAGAAGCACCAGAGGAGCGCTTAGGCCGTCGACACCTAGAATGTAAGAAGATCGAAGTGCGTCGACAGGAATCCAGTTTTCGAAGTAATCGATCATCTGGATGCCAGCAATATTGTTATCGTAACCAACGAACACCAATACGCTTAGGACAAACGTAGCAACAGTCGCTCCGATCGAGATCCATCGGATCTGCTGATCAGCGTTTTCACCGCGTGCAAACAAAGCTACGAGCAGTCCAACTGCCGCAGGCAAAAACACCGTTATCGTCAGTAACCCATCAAACATGAGTAATCTCGAGTCCGGCATTTACAAATTTTTCTGTTTTGCTTGAGCTAGTTTCCAAGTGCTTTATCAGCCCCATAGTAGGAACGCTGCTACAACCGCAATCACGCCGACGACCATGCCGACTGCGTAGGTTTGAGTTTGTCCGTTTTGAATTAGTACGCCACTCTTACCAATTCGGCTTACCAAATTAGAAAGATGAACGTTTGCATTATCGATCCAGTTCTCATCGAACCAGCGAAGTGCGTCGGCTACATATTTGTAGAAGCCTTTACGCACAATGACGTTCTCGTATATCTCGTCAAAGTAATATTTGCGAAACATGAGCTTGTAGATCGGTTGGAATCGGGTTCCCATTGCTGTAGGAGATATCAATACCTTTATGTACATAAGGTAGGCAAGCGCAATACCGGCGATTGCTAACACTGTCGATATTCCAGCGACCAAATAGTTGAACTCAGGAGCGGCACCAGCGTGCTCGGCAGCTTCGTGACTTGGGAACACTTCGTGGTTTTCAACTGTTACGAAGTGTGCGAAAGCATGCTTATCGATTGGGCCGATTTCGACCACAGGATTGGAGAAGAATCCAATGCCGATAGCAAGAACCGCCAAAAGCATGATCGGACCGACCATCAACCACGGCGATTCGCCGAAGTGGGAATGTGCGTTTCCAACGGGAAGTGGGCCACCAGCTTTTTCAGCGTCTGCAGTTTCCTGTTCACCGCCACCCTTCCACTCGCCGTGGAAAGTAAGGAAGATCGCTCGGAACATGTAAAACGCTGTCATTAGCGCTGCGACCAAACCAAGCGCAAGAACTATATTGCCGGTCATGGTTCCAACTTCAGCTGCATGACCCAGAATTTCATCTTTCGACCAGAATCCTGAGAATGGGAATAGCCCTGCAAGGCTCAAACTCGCTATCACCATGCCCCAATATGTTCGAGGCATGTGTTTCTTCAGTCCACCCATGTAGTTCATGTTGAACGTACCCGAGGCGTGGTGCACCGATCCTGCTCCTAAGAACAGTGCAGCCTTGAAGAATGCGTGTGTAAACAAATGGAATAACGCTGGAGCGTACGCACCAACACCCAAAGCCAGCATCATGTAACCAAGCTGCGAAATCGTTGAGTAAGCCAGCACGCGTTTGATGTCGTTTGCTACCAAGCCCATGGTTGCAGCAAATACGGCAGTGAACCCACCGATCAAAGCTACTAACGTCATTACGTCGGAATGTTCGAATAATGGGAAGAACCGGGCGATGAGGAATACACCGGCGGTAACCATTGTCGCCGAGTGGATCAATGCAGATACCGAAGTTGGACCTTCCATCGCATCAGGAAGCCAGTTGTGAAGCGGGAATTGAGCAGATTTACCAATCGCTCCAGCCAGTAGTCCAAGCGATACCCAAGTTGCAACCGAAACTGCAATACCACCTTGATGGATAGCTTCATACAGATACGCTATGTCCATATACGACGGATCTTGTGAGTAGAGATAAAGAATTCCTAGCAGGAACCCGAAGTCTCCGAACCTCGTCATTAGGAACGCTTTCTTGGCAGCTGCTGCAGCCGTTGGTCGATCCATCCAGAACCCAATCAACAAGTACGACGAAACACCTACAAGTTCCCAGAAGACAAATATCTGAATCATGTTCCTTGATAGAACAAGTCCCAGCATCGACGCCGTAAACAATGCCATGTAGGTGAAGTAACGGGTGTAGCTCTTATCGCCATGCATGTACGCCTGTCCGTAAATCTGTACAAGCAAGCTGACTCCGCTGATAACTACAAGCATGATCGACGTTAGTTGGTCGACCATCAGACCAAACGTGAGATTCAGACCGTTCAGACCGCCAATAGCGATCCATTCGTGCGGTTCAAGATGCAACGGTCCATCGGACATCACCGTGCCAAGGGTCATTAGTGACAGGATGAACGATCCACCGATAGCCGCAATAGTTATGTAACCGGCATATTTAGAGTTCGATCCTACAAAGGCGCGCACCAACACTCCATTCACCAGCATTGCGGCGATGGGAAGGGCGATTATTAGCCAGGCTAAGCCTTCAGTAATCAACAGATAGTCCCTGTTAGAGCTTTCTCAATATTTCGTCGGCAACGTGTTCTCGGCCTTTAGGAACCATCACACGGAACGACGAGTCTTCAGCCCAGTCCAGAATGTCTCCCTCTGGAATAAGTTTAGTCGGCAGGCCTTCTCCTTCAAGAAGATCTTTCCACATCTGTCCGGATATGAGGTTTGGCGTCTTTTTATAGTCAATCCACATAGCTAGTTCTTCATCTCAGACGCGTCGGTAATTTCTACCGATTCCGTTGCTCGATACATAGCGAACACAAGAGCGAATGCAAGTGCAGCTTCACCAGCGGCAACGGCAGTAACAAATATTGCAAAGACATGCCCTGTTAGTGCAGAACGTATGGCTTCGGCAGTCAAAGGGTCACCACTGAGCAGTGCCGCAGAAGGAGTAAACCTGCTGAACGCAACCGCTGCGATCACAACGCCGTTGAACATAAGCTCAAGCGACATGATCACCGTGATCAAGCTTCGGCGTGAAACTACACCGTAAGCACCAATGGCAAAGAGTGCGCCAGAAATCAGAAGTACATTCTCGATGGTCATACCGATGCACTTCCTTTCTCAGGCTCGTCAGTGGTCCGAGGATCACGCATCAACAGCAGTCCACCAATCAATGAGGCGACTAACAGAAGACCAATGATCTCGAAGGCAAGCATGTATTCACGAACCAGCAATACGCCGATAGATGCGGTGCTATCAGTGAAAGCTCCTCCATTTTCAATTACAACTTGCTCGTCATCGACGAATCCAGGAGATTCAATAACTATGTCGTCACCGATGCCAACTTCAACGAAGCCTTCAGTAAGAGCTGCAACAGCTACAGGGTCGGTGATTTCATCCATCGACGACCACTGTGTGTTGTAAGCGGTAAATGCAAGTGCAGCGAATATCAGAACAGCAACAGCTCCTGCGACTAATCTGCCTTGAGTCGGTCGGCTTCCTGAAGCGATATCCTGAATGAACATCACAGCGAATGCCATCAGAACCGATATCGCTCCAACGTAAACAAGAATTTGCACAACACCAACGAATTCAGCGCTAAGTACGAAATACAAAATACCAACGCCTAAGAACGAACCTGCCAGAGCAATAGCAGCCCTGAACACGTCGCGCTGAGTTACGACAATCGCAGCAAATCCTAGCGTCATCGCTGATGCCGCCCAGAATGCGATAGTGGTAAGTGTCGAAACTTCCATCATTACCATCATCGTTCGTCGACCCACTTCTTCTTTAGGTCTTCGGCTGACGGTTGTTCATGTCGACCTGCATCGTGGAAATCATCGACCGTTTCTTTGAACGGATCGAAAGAGTTTTCCTCGAATTGAGGTCGGTAGAAAGAACTTGGACGCTTGGGAGCGTCGAAGAGTTCTTCCTTAGTGATAATTAGTTCATCACGGACGTACTTTGACCGCTCAAAGCTAGTGCCCATGTGTAGTGCGTCGTAAGGACATGCTTCGACACACAAACCACAGAACATGCAGCGCCCTATATCGATGTCGAAGACTTCAAGCTTGTAGCTCTCGCCTTCTTGTGCATCGATTTTCCCAGGCACGCTGACGATCTCGATAATTCCCAATGGGCAGTATTTCGCACAGCTAGCACACGCAGTACATCTGTCTTCAAAAAATACGAACTCGTTCCCACGAAATCTAGAAGACTGCTTCACGGCAACAGGAACTGTTGCCAGACCTGCAATCGCCTTTAATGAATCCGCCGGCTTCTTTATGAGGAACTGGAACGGGTTCATTCCAGCTTCTTTAGCCGCGCCCAAAAGTCCAACATGACGATCTGGGTACTGTTCAGTAACCGCAGGCCGGATGAAATTTTTCAGCGTGACTATAAAACCACGAGGCAAACCAAGACCGATCATTAGTCGCCTCCTTCTTGCAAGCTGGTCTGCGTTTTCACTTCAGGCACGTAGGCGGATGACGCAGGAATATCTTCACTACCTACAGGGTATGTCGGAGCATTTAAATCAGGCTGAGTTTGCTCGTACGCAGGCGTGCCAAGCAATTTACTAACGGCCCATATTGAAACAATCGCAACTGGCCAGTTGACAGCTGCCATGTACCAAAGCTGAGCGGTTGTCGGCTGTGGCCAGATAAAAATAAGAATTGCTGTCACTACGATGTTGATCATCGTGAGTTCGAACAAGCCCTTCCATGCGAATTTCAATACCTGATCAATTCGCAATCGAGGCAGAGTCATTCGGAACCATATGATTACGAACAGAACTGCAATCAACTTCGCACCGAACCAAAAGTGCGAAGGTATCGGGTCAAATCCACGCCATCCGCTCAGGAACAATGTAGTGATAATCGCCGACGTGCTGATCTCCGCCATAAACTCAGCGAGGAAGAACAAACCAAATTTCATGCTTGCGTAGTCGTTCAAATATCCGGCAGCGAGTTCAGATTCAGCTTCCGTAAGGTCAAACGGCGCCCTTGCCATCTCAGCCATTGCTGCGAGGAAGAACACAAAGAAACCAAGCGGCTGAACCAATATGAACGGCACACCCTGCGCCTGAATTATTTCCCCGAGTGACATAGATCCGGCCAGCATAATCACACCGACAACAGCTAATGCCATCGGTATTTCGTAGCTAATAAGAAGTGCGACTGATCGTAGTGCCGACAATATCGCAATACGGTTTGCTGACGACCACGAAGCAGTGAGCACTGCAAGTGTCGTCAGTGACGTTATCGCCATGATGAAGAGCACACCAACGTTCAGATCGGCAACATACGTGCCGACACCGAACGGTATAACCGAGAAGACCATCAACGCTGGAGCTGCGATAAGGATCGGAGCCAAGTTGAATAGGATCCGGTCCGCTTCCGCAGGAACCAGATCTTCTTTAAACATCGTTTTTATAGCGTCAGCGACGGAAGTAAGAGTTCCCCATGGGCCCCATCGGTTTGGACCAGTACGTGACTGGAAACGACCGAATAATCGACGTTCACCCCAGATAAGCACAATGACTCCACCGAGTACGCCATTCACGAACAGTCCAACGATCGCAGCAGCAGCCAGCAAGAATGCTAGCCATTCCATACCACCGGGAAGCATTCCAGGAGAGTAATCACGGGCTGCGCACTGAGCGCTATCGCCAGCAAGCACACAGTAAATATTTCGCCACAGCGAATTGTCGAGGAAGGCCTGGTTCATTACCGATCTACCTCACCCATGTTCAAATCGATACTACCAAAAGTGACAAACAGGTCACCAAACTGCCCACCAATGAGCATGTCACGGAGGAGTGTCAGGTTGATCAACGAAGATGCACGTACGTGCATTCTGTACGGTGCTATACCCCCGTCACTTACCAAGTAGAAGCCAAGTTCGCCCTTAGAGCCTTCGATGGCAGCGTATGCGTCGCCTACAGGAGGACGAATCAAACGTGGCACATCGTCGAACGACGGACGCACGGATCCCGGTTCGATTTGTTCGATGCACTGCTTGATGATCTTAACGCTTTCACGTGATTCCTGAATTCGTACCCAGTAACGGGCGTAGTTATCGGAAGCAGTGTGCAACTTACGTTCGAAAGAAATCTTATCGTAGTAGTCATATGGCGCCCGGTGACGCAGATCCCAGTCGACTCCACTTGCACGGAGCATAGGACCGGTGATCGAAGCATTGATAAGAAGTTCTGGCGGTAGAACAGCTGTGCCTTTAGTGCGAGAGAAAATAATTTCGTTGCCGCTCAAGTACGTCTCAAGCTCGTCGATCGTACGAACAATATCGTCCAAACCACGATCAAGTGCTGGCCAGAACTCGTCTGGGGCATCCATGAACACGCCGCCGGGTCGCAGGTATGAGTTCGTAATTCGAGCACCACAAAGCATTTCGAATAAATCGAGAATACCTTCACGTTCACGCATTGCGTAAATAAGTGGCGTACCAAGAGCTCCAAGGTCCTGAATAAGGAAACCAGTAGCTACAAGGTGACTTGCAATTCGCTGCAATTCAGCTGCGATCATACGAAGCCAAACACCACGGGGAGAAGGTTCGATACCTGCAAGCTTCTCAACAGCCAGTATGTATGCCTGATTATTGAGCATAGACGACACGTAGTCCATACGGTCTGTCAACGTTACGATCTGTGTATATGTTCGCTCTTCGGCAAGTTTTTCAGAGCCACGGTGTAGGTATCCGAAAACAGGTTCTACATCGACAATTTCTTCACCATCGAACATCACTCGCATGCGGAACACACCGTGAGTTGACGGGTGCTGAGGGCCGAGGTTTACTGTAACTGGCTGAGTCTTGATAGCCATTATTTATCACCGCCGGTAGCGTCAGGAATCGTAGAAACGATCGACTGATCGTAGGTCACATAGTCTTTGCGAAGCGGGTGACCGGGGAATCCTTCCCACAGCATGATTCGCTTGTGGTTCGGGTGACCTTCAAAACGGATACCCATCAGATCCCAGACTTCTCGTTCCTGATAGTCAGCACCGCGCCATATTGACACAACACTGGCGATCGATGCATCAGTTCGTCCAATACCAACACGTGACTTGAGAACAGCTGTAGCGTTCATCGGCAATGACGTGAGGTGATAAACAACCTCGAAGTGATCGATGTAGTCGACTGCTGTAAGACTGCTAAGTAAATCAAATTTGAACTCAGCCCGAGTCTTGAGCCCTTCACAAACTGCTGAAATAGATTCCGGCTTCAACCAAACATCTATGCCAGCACTCGACTCAACTGAGCCAGGTGCGAAGGCTTCGATAGCTTCAGCTAATGCAGTTCCACTCCAAACGGTGCTCATTCCTGCCCCGCCGCCTGCCCGCTAAGGCTGTACCGGCGAATCTTGTCGTGGAGTTGCATGATGCCGTACAGAAGAGCATCCGGACGTGGCGGACAGCCAGGCACGTAAACGTCGACCGGCATAATGTGGTTCACACCGGGTACAACTGAATAGCTTTGGTAGTAAGGGCCGCCAGAAGTAGCACACACACCCATTGAAATAACCCAACGAGGCTCTGCCATTTGGTCATATAAACGTCGAAGCGGCACTGCCATCTTCCAGGTCAGTGTTCCAGCAACGATCAGTAGGTCGGCCTGACGCGGTGAAGCCCGCATCGCTTCCATACCGAATCGAGCTAGGTCAAAACGTGCCATAGCCGCGCTAATCATCTCGAAAGAACAGCAGGCAAGTCCTGATTGCAACGGGAACACAGAAGATTTTCGGGCCCAGTTCAACAAATAGTCAACGGAACTTACTAGAACGCTGCGTTGGAGATCATCGGGAACTTCCAGAACAGGGTCGGGAAACGGTTCAAGATGAGTCGACTTCATCCGATTGACGGAGTCGCCTTCAGTGCGATCGAGATCGAGAGTGATCGACTGCAAAGCCCCTCGCGGGTCTGCGCCAGGAGGTGCACCGTATGGATCGATCAATTTTGGACCGGTCATTCGTTCGTCACCCACTCCAAAGCTCGCTTCCGCCACGCGTAGGCATAAGCAAATGTCACAACAATAAGAAATACCAGCACTGCGCCTAGCGCAGCAAAACCGAACTGCCGGGTCATTACTCCGTACTTAACTGCCCATGGAAACAAGAATATAGTTTCAACGTCAAAAACTATGAACAACAGTGCGTAGTAGTAGTAACGGAAGTTGAAACGTGCAGGTCGACTGCTAAACGGAGGCATACCGCCTTCGTAAGCGCTTATTTTAACTGCTGTAGGGCGTGACGGCCTGACTTTAATGAACTGAGCCATATAGCTCATCATTAACATCCCAACAGGGACAGTTACCGCTGCGGCG
>Ga0302118_10000655_pt1 | contig 16662 bp, 18 predicted proteins | sample AG5_331_MG_FD_203126 | JGI IMG/M metagenome (GOLD analysis project Ga0302118, IMG submission 203126) | Marine microbial communities from Western Arctic Ocean, Canada - AG5_33.1 | ecosystem: Environmental > Aquatic > Marine > Oceanic | place: Canada: Western Arctic Ocean | collected 2017-10-01 | reverse complement strand
TATAGGGATCTTTGGGCCTGGTTTTAGATAAAAAATTATACGTTCTCGCTTTTCTATGTAATTTATATAATAAGAGAGAATGAGCCTTGAGCATAAAAACATCCTCATCATTATCATCACATCACAAAAAACAATCTAAGATTCTTAAGAAAAAGAAAAAAGATAAAGCAAGACAAAAGAGCGCTAAGGAACAGAGAGATATCCAGAAAGAGATAGCTAAGAAAATGCATGCTATCGAAGAGATGATCTCTAGAATTCCTTCCTCATGTAATGTCTGTGATGCCGAATTCGACAACAAAGATCATGCACACTTAGATAAGTGGAACATGTCTGTCACTGAATCTCATATGATTTTAACTTGCGAGAATTGCATGGCAACCCAAGATGACTCAACCGAGAATTAGAGTAGATCCTAAGAAGTTAGCAGCTGATATGGAAGTTGTTAAGTCTGAGCTAGATCATTTAAAGAATGAAGATATTGCTCTCAGAAGTAAGTCTGATTATCTCACTAAGCATCTAGCTAAGATCCTGAAAAGATTTATCAGGGTACAGCATGCATCCCTTGCACGTCAAAAAAAAGTCAACATGTTGCTCTGGGCGCTTTCAGGTTCGTCTTTAGTAAATTTATTACTTTATTTTTGGCGATAATAGTAGGCTAGATGACTCATGGGTTGATAATTACTGATCTCTTCCCTGCGCGTAGTTATCTAGAAAACTCTTATATCTCTAATATTTATTTTGATTAGGGAGAACGACGTGCATGATACCACAAACTCAGTTCTAGAAAAATTAAGCCAGATTGAGGCTAAGCTCAATTCTTCTCATGTTTTAAACGGTGGCTTTGAAAAGCTGGTTTTAGATGTTCGTCATACTAATGAGCAGATATCTGAGATGAAGATTTCGCTGGAACAAATGAATACTACAATCAACGATCCCGAAGAGGGAGTAAGGTCTAGAGTCAGGGATCTAGAGGCAGAATCTCATAGAAGATGGGATTTTGTCCAGGAAGCCAAGACTAAGATAGATGAATTTGATGATTTGCTTTCTTGGAAGAAAGATATCGAAGAAAAGATCAGTCTTGTCGACCAGCATAATTTAGATCTAGATCGTCTTAAGATATGGCAGGCAAACCTGAGTAAGATACAGTGGCTTTTTGGAAGCACCATATTAGTTCTTATAATAAAGACTGTTTTAGGTGTAGAATTACCCTGAGAACACATGAGTACGTTTAGAAAACACAAATCCATCGCTGATAGATCTGCAACAGATCGTGCGAGGCACAAGCAAAAGATAGACAAAGCTCTTAAAGAGGGCATTCGCGATATCGTCGCCGAAGAATCTATTATCGGTCAAGATGGTAAGAAAAAAATTCGAATTCCCGTGAAGGGAATCAAAGAGTATCAATTTGTCTACGGGGATAATTCTAAGAAGGTTGGTTCGGCTCCTGGAAAAGATATTCACCGCGGTCAAAAGATCGCTGAGGATTCCGAAGATAAAAATTCAGGTGGTAAGCCAGGTGATAAGCCCGGCGAAGAGTTCTATGACGTTGAGATTACCTTAGAAGAGCTAGCCCAATATTTGTTTAGCGATCTGGAGCTTCCAGATCTAGATAAAAAGAAGTTCAAGTTTCTATCAGCAGACACCTTTAAGAGAAAGGGTTTCCGGACTAAAGGAATACGGCCTCGCCTCTCGAAGAAAGAATCGATTAAGCAAAAGATTCGTCGCAAGAAGATGGCTGTTAAGGTTGGAACATTTAACGAAGAAGAGGATGAAAGATTTCCTTTTCACGATGCCGATCTACGATATAAGCATTTCAAAGTGAAAGAGACAGAAATCTCTTCTGCCGCGATCTTTTTTATCATGGATATATCAGGCTCAATGAGCACAGCAAAGAAATACATTGCACGAAGCTTCTTCTTTCTATTGTATCAGTTTCTTCATCACAAGTATGACAATGTAGAAGTTGTATTTATCGCTCACACCACCGAGGCCAAAGAAGTCAATGAGAAGGATTTCTTCTCTTTAGCACCTTCCGGTGGAACTTTAATTTCTCCTGCTATTGACTTGACTCTAGATGTTATTGAGAAAAGATATCATCCAAGTAACTGGAATATATACACTTTTCACTGTAGCGATGGAGATAACTGGTCTGAAGATGAAGAAAAAGCTTTAAAGTCATCACAGCAGCTTAAGCAAATATCGCAGCTCTATGCATTCTGTGAAATCGATCCTGACTCAGAGTCTTCACAGTGGAGGCAGACTGATAATTCTAGAATGTATGACTTATACCAGGCGATAATCGATAAGAAGTTTAAGTTAATTAGAATGACAAGCCCAAAAGAGATTTGGCCTGCTTTTAAGAAGCTTTTCGGCGGGAGGCTAGAGTAATGGAATGGACTTTTGAAGATTTGCAAGTCTGGGATGAGAAGATCGTCAAGCATGCTAAGTCTTATAATCTAGACTGGTATCCTATTGACTATGAAGTTTGTGATTATCATGACATGATCGGATACATGTCATACATCGGCATGCCAACACACTATCAGCATTGGTCGTATGGCAAGTCCTTTGAGCGAACACACACCATGTATAACCTCGGCATGGAGGGGTTACCCTACGAGATGATCATCAATAGTGATCCATCGATTTCCTACCTCATGTCTGAAAATCCGATGCCGCTACAGATTCTGATCATGGCCCATTGCGTGGGACATTCAGATTTTTTTAAGAATAATCGAATGTTTAAGCACACAGATGCGCCGAACGTGATCAGTCGATTTCGAAATGGTGCTAAAAGGATCAAGAAGTATATTGATAATCCCAATATAGGCATTGATGCTGTTGAGAAAATTATTGATTCCTGTCATGCACTAAAGTATCATAATTATCGTGAGTTTGGAATCAATCGTCCTACACACAAAGAAGTCAAGCAGAAGTATATTGATCTTCTAAATTTCGATTCTAAGCTGGTTCCCGATTCTATCGATATAAATCGTATTCCTATCGAGCCGGATTACGACATTTTAGCATTTATCGCAGAGCATTCTAGAAACCTAGAAGACTGGCAAAGAGACATCATTCATATAATTCGTGATGAATCACGTTACTTTATGCCGCAGGCAATGACTAAAATTATGAATGAGGGGTGGGCATCTTTTTGGCATTATAAAATCATGTCAGAACTTGATCTCCCTCAAGAATTTCATCTAGCTTTTTTAAAAAGTCACAATCAGGTGCTTCGACCCACAGTCGGCCAGATCAACCCTTATCACCTAGGATTTACGATCTTTAAGTGGATTCATGAAAACAAGGGCCTCGATGAGTGCTTTATCGCCAGGGAAGTTCATAATGATGAGTCCTTTATACGAACGTATCTTAATCGAGATATCTGTGAAGAGCTTAATCTCTTTTCGTATTCTAAAAAGAAAAAAGAATGGACAATAGATGATATCTCTGATGAAGATGGCTGGAAACAGATCCGGGAAGATCTGATTAAAAATGTAGGTCTTAACTCGATGCCAAATATTTATATTAAAGAGTTACAGAAAGATTTCACGCTCATTTTAGAGCATGAACATGACGGTAGAGATTTAGACTTAGACTATGCGCATAATGTCTGTGAGCACATTATAGATTTATGGGGCGACGAGTTTAAACTATACACTGTTATTGAAGATGAGCCTTTCGAAATTTAAACTCCTATTTACGATTAGCGTATTATTCCTAGCGTGGAGCAGAACGAATGACAAGTTCAAAGTTCGCTGATCTAATCAGCAATCAAAGAAAAGAAAAGAAGGTAAAATATTTTAAGGGTACGTTCTTAGAATATCTTCATGAAGTTGAGACCAATCCAAAAATTGCTGAGCTAGCTCATCGTCGTCTTTACGATGCACTTGCTCGTCAGGGTACTGACACCTTGGATGAGAAAGATCCAAGATGCCGCCGCCTTTTTGATGGTGAAAAGCTAAAGCTCTACAAGTATTTCCAGCCTCACTTCTTCGGAATGGAAAGATCTCTTGCTAAAATCATGAGCTTTCTAAGCGCTGCTGCAATGAAGGGTGAAGAAAGCCGTCAGGTTCTACTGCTTCTCGGGCCAGTCGGCGCCGGAAAATCGGCGCTTATTGAGCACATTAAGCGTGCCCTTGAACAAGTTGATCACATCTATCACTTAGAGGGCTGTCCTATTCGTGAAGAACCTCTTCATCTTCTTCCTCGCTCTCTTCGTTCAAAATTTGAAGAATTGCTTGGTGCAAAGATTGAAGGTGATCTCTGCCCAGTATGTCGTCATCGTCTGTTAGAAGAATTTGATGGAAAATATGAAGATTTTCCAGTTAAGCAATCTTCTTTTTCAGTTCGCGGCAGAAGAGGAATCGGTGTTGTTCCGCCTGTTGATGCAAATACGCAGGACACGTCAATACTAATAGGATCAGAGGACATTTCGAAGTTGGATCTGTATCCCGAGGATGATCCCAGAGTGCTTTCCTTGAACGGGGCCTTTAATGTCGGTAACAGAGGCATCGTTGAGTTCGTAGAGGTCTTTAAAAATGAGATCGAATTCCTCCATACTATGATTACAGCAACCCAGGAGAAGGCAGTTCCTTCACCGGGCAAAGGCGCGATGATCTACTTCGATGGGGTAATTCTTGCGCACTGTAATGAAGCGGAGTGGAACAGATTTAAATCCACGCATACAAACGAAGCTATCCTTGATCGAATTGTTAAAGTTAATGTTCCTTACTGCCTAGAACTTGACGAGGAAGTAAAGATTTACCAGAAGATGCTGGAGATGTCTGACTTCGATGCCCACATTGCACCGCACACCCTTGAGGTTGCATCGATGTTTGCTGTGATGTCTCGCCTTAAACCTTCTGGTAAGGTTGATCCCTTGGTTAAAATGAAGATCTATAACGGCGAGGACATCATCGAGAAGGGCCGCGTCAAGAAGGTTGATATTAAAGATCTTCGTGAGGAGTCCCGAGATGAAGGCATGACCGGTATTTCAACACGCTTCATCACCAAAGCGATCGATTCAGCTCTAACAGATTCAGATAAAAATATGGTAACTCCCATCTCTGTAAGGAATTCCCTGATTAAACAGGTGAAGGATCAGATTATAGATGAAGAAGCTCGCGTGCGTTACCTTGAGTATCTCCAGAAAACACTGCATGAGGAATATCTGAGAATCCTAGAGAAGGAAATTACAAAAGCCTTTGTTAGCGCTTATGAAGAGCAGGCTGAAACACTTTTTGATAATTACTTGGATCATGCTGAAGCCTATGTTAATAAGACGCGAGTTAAAGATAATATTACACGGGAAGAAATGGAACCTGATGAGAATTTCATGAAGTCTATTGAGGAAAATATAGGCATCATAGGATCGGCTCGTGACGGATTCCGGGCTGATGTTACTTCTTATATGTTTACGCTTTTGCGAGCCAAGAAGAAGATTGACTGGAAGGCATACGGACCCCTCAAGGAAGCCATCGAGAACAAATTAATGGCGTCTGTGAAGGATATGTCTCGTATTGTTACAAAGTCTAAGTCAAGAGACAATAAGCAGCAAAAGAAATACGGCGGAATGCTCGCAACACTTATTGAAGACTATGGTTACAATGAAGATTCTGCAGAAGAAGTTATTAAGTTTGCTGCAAATAATCTTTGGCGAGATGGCTAGCCATCAGTAGGGTAAGATGAGATCTCGCGTAGAGAGTAAAGCACTAGCTTATAACCTCAAAGACTTCCTGGCAAATCTAGAAAAACTAATAAGAGTTCAGGAACAAGACTCTAAAGTAGCATTTTTAATGTCAAATGTTCCTAGAACTTCTAGTAGTCATTTTTTGTCTCTCATGTCATACAGACCGCAAAATAGAACAGAGAATATTTTTAAGCAAATAATATTAGAATATATGCTTCAGGCAGAAAAGACATCTGCTTTGTCGTCCGGTATTATGATTAGAATGCTCATAGATCTTTGCAGAAGAAATGATAAGCTCAAGAGTATTCAAGAAAAAAAAGCTTCTATCCGATTAGAGGAAGAAGTGGAAAATATCTTAAGTGGCGTGCAAGAACTTATGAGCAGGCCCAATCTTCCAGTCTTAGAAAATTTTCTTCACAAGAATTTTCATACCTCAGTATCCTCACTGGTCTTGGAATCTTTGAAAATCGCAGGACCTGCTGGAAAAATAACATTTGATCACAGTAATGTGCCGCAGCCAATAATCGAAGCAGACACTAGCTATGTATTCGACATAATACCTGACCAAAACCTTTTAATTCTTAACAATTTTGAGTGGAAAAAGTCTGATGTTTCGATCTTATGCATTGAAGGGTTTATCGAAAAAGTATCAGAGATAGATTCGATACTCACGACATTAGCAGAACAAAAAAAGTCAGCTGTCATTATTTGTTTAGGATACTCTGATGAGGTCATTTCTACTGTAATAGCTAATAATAGACGCGGAATTTTTGATGTGATGTTATGCAAGCCTGAAGAAGGTGCAAGCGCTATGAACGATCTTTTTGACATAGCAGCAGCCTCAGGTTCTTGTTTTTATGGATTTCAAACCGGGACTGTGTCGATTGCTTTTAAAGCATCAGATCTAGAGCGAGCAAGTGAGGAAGTTGTGATTTCTAGTGATAAGCTAAGAATCAAAAACTCTTTTTCTCAAAGGGCTGCTAATGATCGCGCCCAAAAAATTAAAAAACAGCTAGGGGAAAGTGACCTCAAGGATGATTATCTAAAAAGAAGAATAACATCCTTGACATCTAATCATGTAAAGATTATTTTACCAGAGAGCACAGCCCAGGATAAATTTAGTCAAATTGAAGCAATAGATTCTGCTCTAAGGTGCTCTAATGCTATTACAAGATACGGTGTCATCGATGTCCCTAAAGATAGCATTATTCCCTGTGAGGGACGCCAGATAGCATCTTCGATTTACATCGGATGCAAATTTGGTTATGAATTATTTAAGAAAATATCTTCTATTAGTCACGCGATAGTGCTAGAAGATTAAGGAGGAGTAGAAATGAGTTTACAGAGAGATATCACTTATAGCGTTAAGCAGCTAACCCAAGAGATAAAAGTGCAAATTGAGAGAAATTTAGTCATGGCTGTTGCTAGTAAAATGCTAACAATTGACCAGGAAAAAATTCCGGGAATTTGTAAGCTAGCTAATGATTCTATTGATCAAGCATTGATGGAAAAATCTGACTTGCTTGTCAACACAATAAAAGCATATAGCAAGAAGTAGAATAATGAGACAGGGTGCAAAGCATCTAATACAGTGTCATTGTATTCTTCCGCAGTATAGAGATCATCCTAGTCCAACTTTTCATAAGTTTCCAGTTTTTTCTATTCTAGAAGATGACAGGGTTATTGAAAAATTGTCGCAGTGTCCAAACTGTGGTGTTATTCACAAGATAACAGATTTATGCAAAAGTGAAATTGCATCTGGGCGAGATGAGTCTAAGGGCATATTAGAAATAAAAGATATCAAGATAAGTCTTCCTGTGAGGTTGATAGAATTACTTGAATCTTATAGCTGTGATCTTTCTACATGGGAGCATGCCCAGTTTATCGTCGAGGAAAAGAACTGGGGAGAAAAGGTAAGAGTTGCATACGAAGACAGCGAAGATGATATTCTTGCTAAGTTTCTTGTCTTTATGGATGAAGATAAATACAGAATATCGACAGAGATGGGTCAAAGTTTTTTAGGAAATGAAAATGAGCAAAGTTAAGAAATACGGCGAGACAAATACAGATAAATGGGTCAAAGAGATGTCTCGATCGAGAGACATCGTAGCAGAGATTCTTAATTTTGGCGCAAGTCAAACTCAAATCAATCAAATTATCGGCCTATTAGCACTAGAAATAGAGAATCGTGAGCACATGATGGCGTATCGAAATGCATTTAAGATATCCCAAAGCGAAAAGATAGAAGGTATCCAAAGCACATCAAAAATAATTCTAGATAGCTAAAAACTACGCTTTTTAATATTTACTGTGTGATGAGGTATACCAGATGACCAGAGTAAGTAAGCTTCTGAATGAAGATATATGGGATACAGTTTGCGATGATCATTCGTGTGGTGATTTTAGAGTAGAGATAAAGCCCGAAATAAGAAAAGCCCTTTTGCGCATTGCGTATGATTTTTTAAATTTCCTAGACGTAAAAATATCATTCAGTGATATTACACTTACAGGTTCTATGGCAAACTACAATTACACAGATCAAAGTGACCTAGATCTTCATGTTCTTTTTAATTTTAATTCACTACCTCCGGGAGAGGTCGCGATGATAAAGGATCTTTTTAGTGCGCGCCGGCGCATCTGGAATGATGAGCATGATATAAAGATCAAAGATCACGACGTTGAACTCTACACACAAGATATTGATGAGCCCCACCATTCTACAGGAGTTTTCTCTGTTTTAAGAAATAAGTGGCTTGTGAACCCTCTCAGAACCAATCCTGTGATTGACGAGGAAACAATACTTAAGAAGTCCCAAGATATGATGAACAGGATCGAATACCTAGAGGCAATCGAAGATAAGACAGATTCCCTGAAGCGCCTGAAAGACAAGATCATGAAAATGAGAAAAACAGGCCTTGAGAGAGAGGGTGAGTTTGCCGAAGAAAATTTAGTCTTTAAGGCCCTGAGGAACTCAGGATACATCGGAAAGTTAAACGACGTCATACGTAATGAATATGATCGTTCTGTATCGCTACATCAATAAAAATCCAAGAAAGGAAGTAGATATGAGCAAAATACTTGACAAATGGGAAGAGCTAAAGGTTCTAGTTGAAAGTTTAGAACTCGACGTTCACAAGAATGCTCGAGGTAACAAGAGCGCGGGAACTCGAGCACGCAAGGGATTGCGCCTTCTCAAGAATGCAGCGGGAGAGCTTGTTAAGACTTCTCTAGACGTGGGTAAGGATTAAACTATGCGGGGCCGATCGGTATCGACGTGACTGGATGTCTAGGAGATGCAAGTCCCAGAGGTGCCTGGCTGGGTTAACAAGGCACAAAATAATAATCGCAAACGACGATTTTAATCAAATAGCACTCGCAGCTTAAAAACCTGTAGATGCTTGAGGTGGCAGCAACCAATAAACAGAAAGTTGCATTTGAGATAAAAAATGGCTCCCTGGTAACAGGTGGGTTTCCAAGACCACATAGGAAACGGGAAAATTTGTGGATATTTTGCTAGCTCAAGAAAGAACTAGATAAACTTGTGAATGAATCCCTATGATTGAAGATTACGGACGCGGGTTCGATTCCCGCCGGCTCCACCAGCAAGTGCTAGATGTAAGTAGAAGTTACTGCTTACTCAGGAAGGGAAGATCTAAGTTTGCCTAGAATACTTTTCTCTATCTGGCAGATTCTCATTCTTGTTAAATTGAATACTTCTCCAATTTCTTGGAGGGTTTTCGGGCCTTCTTTAGCACTGATTAGAACACAGTTTAGGCCACTTTCACAATTGATCCAATTCTTACACGCCTTTTTCTTGCAAGGGACATTTTTGATAGCGTGTGCATCAAAACATGTCTGGTCTAAAAAATTACTCATAAAATAATACCGGAGACAATGTGAAAAAGACTTTTATCCTTGACACCAATGTTCTGCTCTACGATGCAGATTGCCTACTATCCTTTGATGATAATAATATAATCATTCCACTAATTGTTTTAGAAGAACTAGACGAACACAAGCGCAGGCCTGATGAAGTAGGCAAAAATGCCCGTCGATCAGTAAGAATGTTAGATAAGTTCAGAGAGAAAGGATCACTTGACAAAGGGATTCAATTAGATAACGGTGGTACGCTAACTATTCTAGGCAGTGACAAGATAACATCCCCGTTCCCGCAAGACTTAGATATGTCAACAGTTGACAATATGATTCTGGCAATGTCTAAGCACCTCCAGGCGGCGCGAAAAGAAAAAGTAGTCTTAGTCACTAAGGATATTAATGTCAGAGTTAAGTGTGACGCGCTAGGCATTAATTGTGAGGATTTTAATAAGCACAGAATAATCGACAAGTCTGAGGGGCTCTATTCGGGTGTAAGAAGAGCTGACGTTTCTCAAGAGCTTATTGATGAAATTTACTTGAAAAAAGAAATACCTCTCCCTCGTGATATTTTAGTAGACAAGGTCTATCCAAATGAGTTTTTAGTCCTAAAGGACCAGACGTCAGGACAAGGCTCAGCAATAGTTCGATACATTAAAAGTCAAGATGTTCTTCGGCTCATACCTGAAATCAAAAACTCATGGGGGCTAATACCGAGGAATAAAGAGCAAAAGTTTTCATTTGACATCTTGTTCGATGATGATATTAAGCTTGTTACCCTAGTGGGAAAAGCAGGAACTGGAAAAACACTGTTGGCAGCAGCTGCTGCTCTTGAACAATCTTTTTCCAAGAATGCTAAGTATAAAAAGGTTGTAATATCACGCCCGATTCAAACTGTGGGAAAAGATATTGGATATCTTCCGGGCGACATTTACGATAAAATGGCACCCTGGATTGCACCAATCAGGGATAATCTCCGATACCTTTTTGGGGATGACAAAGATACGCTGGACATGTACGTAGAAAGCGGCAAGATAGAAATCGAAGCTATAACTTATATTAGAGGCCGATCCATATCTGATGCTATCATTATTATCGATGAAGCACAAAACCTGACAACACATGAGCTTAAGACGATTATTACGCGCGTTGGTGAAAATACGAAGATAATTCTAACAGGTGATATCGACCAGATTGACAACACTTACCTTGATTCCACTTCAAACGGCTTAAGCTACACAGTTGAGAAATTTAAAGATTACGATATCTCTGCGCACGTGACTCTACTTAAGGGCGAAAGGTCAGAATTGGCTACCCTCGGTGCAGAAATCTTATAATTACATAAACTTTGGGTTATAATACTCCTAGTATATGGGAGATGTGTATACATGCAATTCAATAACCTTGATCTTTTTAGTGGCCCGCCGGAGGTAAAAATCCCGCCGGAAGCACAAGTAGTGTTTGTCTCAGACATGTTTGTCGAAGACTACGTTGGCGGCGCAGAACTAACGTCTGAGGCCCTAATTCAATCTTCACCCTTCATGGTGTGCAAGTTACACTCTAAAGACGTGTCAATGAAAGCTCTTGAGGCCGGCCATGATAAATTTTGGATCTTTGGTAATTTTTCATCAATAGATCACAAGCTTATTCCGTCAATTGTTGCTAATATGCAATACGGAATTTTAGAATATGATTATAAGTTTTGCCGCTATCGATCCCCCGAAAAGCATCTTGAGATTGAAAAGAAAGAATGTGATTGTCAGGAACACATGCATGGAAAGTTAGTCTCTGCACTTTTTCAGGGCGCAAAATCCCTGTGGTGGATGTCAGAAAAACAAATGGAACTCCAGCATAATAGATTTCCATTTCTAAGAGAAAAACCAAACACTGTACTGTCTTCAGTATTTGACGAAGACTTTTTCTTAACTGTTAAAGCTCTCCGAAACAAATATCTGTCTGATAAGAATGACAAGTGGATCATCATGGGATCTACCTCTTGGATTAAAGGAGTTGATGATGCCAAAGATTACTGTGAGAAGAACCAGCTTGAGTATGAGGTCATCTGGAACATGCCCTACGGCGAATGTTTAGAAAAAATAGCTAGCAGCAAAGGGCTGGTCTTCTTGCCAAAGGGATCAGACACATGCCCTAGATTAGTTATCGAGGCAAAACTCTTGGGATGCGAGTTGATCCTAAATGAAAATGTCCAGCATAAGGACGAAGAATGGTTTGCATCTGATGATCTTCTAGACACAGAGTCATACTTGTATGCCACGAGAGATAGATTTTGGAACGGAATCAAAAGCGATATGAATTTTAGCGCCTCACTTAGCGGCTACACTACGACTAAAGACTGTATAGAACAAAATTATCCGTGGCGAGAGTGCATCTCTTCTTTGCTTGGGTTTTGCAATGAAGTTGTAGTGGTAGACGGAGGTTCCACAGACGGAACGTGGGAAGAGCTGGTCGAATGGGCCGAAAAAGAAGAAAAGCTTCTTATTCATCAAGAATCTAGAGACTGGACACATAGCAGGTTCGCAGTTTTTGATGGTTTGCAGAAAGCTGTTGCCAGATCTCTATGCCGCAGTGATTTCTGCTGGCAGATGGATTGCGATGAAGTAGTTCATGAGGAAGATTATGAGAAGATTGCAGGTATGTGCAAGAACTTTCCTCACCGCATGGATCTTATTGCACTTCCAGTAATTGAGTTCTGGGGAGGTCGCGACAAAGTTCGTGCAGACATTTTCCCCTGGAAGTGGAGAATAAGCCGGAACAAGCCTTACATCACGCACGGAATCCCGGCCCATCTTAGAAAGTTTGATGAGGACGGCCATGTATATTCAGCTCCAGGATCAGACGGATGCGATTACATTAGGTCTGACAATTTCCAGATTGTTCCCTGTGGTAATTTTTATACCCAGGATGTGGATAATGTAAGACGAGAAGCTAACGTTAACCCAGAAGCACGCCAGGCATATCAGGGATGGTTTAATCAAGTGATCGATTCATTTCCCACTGTATATCACTTTTCTTGGTGGGACCTAGAGCGCAAGATTAAGACCTACCGGGATTATTGGGGCAAACACTGGAAGTCTCTTTACAATGAAAGCAAAGAAGATACGGCAGAAAACAACATGATGTTTGATTGCCCGTGGAAAGATGTGACTGAAGAGATGATATCTAAAAGAGCGGCTCTGATGAAGGATAAGCTTGGTGGCTGGGTATGGCATACTAAGTGGAATGGTGAGGATGAGACCGCACATATCGTATGTGAAAAAAATCTGCCTGAGGTTATAAAGCATTGGGCACAATAAAAGTAGTCTTCATAGTCCCGTCATTTAATATTGAGACAAATATTAATAGCTTAATTACGTCGATCGAAAATCAGCAAAATACTAACTGGAAATGCATCATTATTGATGATATTTCTACCGACGCCACGTGGGAACACTTATCTGCGAGGCTCGGAGAAGATGCACGATTTCAACTGATTAAAAATACCCAGAAGAAATACGCCCTTAGAAACATAGTTGAGAATGCGAGAATCCTACAGGATGATGAAGATGTTGTCATTGCTGTTGTGGACGGAGATGATTCTTTGTGCAATCCTGCAACAGTGGATATTCTCACTGCTGCATATGCGAGGGGCAATCAAGTGGTCTGGACCGCACACCGATGGGACACCAACGGAATGAACATCTCAGGAACTGTTCCTCATCACATTAATCCTTATTTCTGGCCGTGGAAGTCTTCACACCTTAGAACTTTTAAGTCTTCGCTTCTTTCCCGAGTAAGCGATAAAAACTTTAAGAATTTTAAGGGCGAGTGGTTTAAAAGAGGATATGACCAAGCTCTTATGCTACCGCTAATGTATACTTCTGATAGATTTGAATATGTCCCTGAAGTTTGCTATCTCTATAACATAGACTCTTCATCAATTCCAGCTGAAGAACGCAACTGGTGTGAGAGAGATCAGATATCCACAATTAATTTTGTTAGGGCCCGAGGCTTTATTAAGTGAGATTTCTATTCGATAACATAGATTTCAATTCTAGTTCTGGCCCGAATAGCTTTGGAAGAAAACTAGCGCTCTCTTTGATAAAAAGCGGACACAGCATCAATAGCACAGATGAGGTAGATATCCAGCTATCATTTATTCAATCAACGCAAAAAATTGCACCGCTCATCCAGCGATTAGATGGAATATATTTTAACTCTGATCAAGACTGGAAAAAACTAAATGAGTCTATTAAGCAAACATATGACGCGGCAGACGGAGTAGTCTACCAGTCTAATTTTAACAAGATACTGACTGAGAAATATTTTGGCTCCAAGGAAGTCAGCACAGTTATCCATAATGGTACAAGCTTCAGCGATATAGAGCTTATAGCACCGCTGAAAAATCCAGCCATTGATAATTTTGATAACGTGTGGTGTTGCGCATCTTCTTGGCGCCCGCATAAAAGACTTTCTGAGAATATTAGATATTTTCTAGAGCATGCCCCGGAGAATGACTGCCTAGTAATCGCCGGAGATAATGCAAAGCTTAAAGTTAATCATGACCGTGTTTTCTTTTGCGGAAACCTGGAATGGGATCAGCTTATCGCGCTCTATAAGAGGTCAAAATATTTCCTTCATTTAGCATTAATGGATCACTGTCCAAATGTAGTTATTGATGCTCGAGCATCTGGATGTCATATCATCTGTGCAAGCTCTGGAGGAACTAGCGAAATAGCCGGATTAGATTCCACAGTAGTTCAAGATATAGAATGGGATTACTTACCGTTTAAGCTTTACTCGCCTCCGGCTTTGGACTTTTCCCTGACGACACCCGGCAGCATAGCATCGAATTTAGATATAAATTACTGTGCAGATCAATATATTCAATTTGCGGAGTCAATAGCTTTATGAAGATTTTTGTATTAGCACCAAGAGAGAACTGGATTTGTGATCGAATAGCTGACGAATGGAAGAGACATACTAGCGACTTTTCTACTGACGAAATAGTAGAAGCAGATATTATCTGGCTGCTTGCAGGGTGGTGCTGGAATCAGGTACCCCAGCATTTACTAGAGTCTAAGAAGGTAGTTTTAACTGTTCATCATATTGTTCCTGAAAAATTTACCCAGCAAAAACATCAAGAATTTGCTTTTAGAGACCAGTTTATTGATGCTTATCATGTGCCTAATCGAAAAACAGCAGCGCTGGTAAATCAAATGACAAGCAAGCCTATTTTTGTTGCATGTTACTGGTATGATCCGGTATCGTGGCAAGCAATGCCTCGAGAAGAATGCAAGAAGTCCCTGGGCTTACCTTCGGGAAAGTTCATCGTTGGGTCTTTTCAGCGGGATACTGAAGGCGGCACCCGAAACCCTAAGCTGGAAAAAGGACCCGATCTCTTCTGCGACTATTTATCTAGCTTAAAAAAGGAAAAAGATCTTCATGTTCTACTAGGGGGCTGGAGAAGAGAATACGTTATTGATCGATTAGAAGCAGAAAAAATACCCTACACTTTTATTGAGAAAGCATCCTTAGAAATGCTGGCAACCATGTATAACGCATGTGATCTTTACATTGTTGCATCTCGATATGAAGGCGGGCCACAGGCAATTCTTGAAGCAGCATCAACTAAAACTCCCATAATTTCACGAGATGTGGGAATTGCCATCGATGTTCTTGATCCTTACTGTATTGTTGATATCCCACATCAGTCCTGGATTCCTCATCAAGAAAGTGTTGAGAGAAATTATAAAAATGTTCAAAAATTCAATATAGTGGAACATAAGAACAACTACCTACGAATGTTTGAGAGCATTAATAAATGAATAAGCGAGCACTAATTACCGGAATCAACGGGATGGATGGCAGTCACTTAGCTGATCTTTTGCTTGATAAGGGCTACGAAGTTTTTGGTATGGAGAGAAGATCTTCATCTAAGAACAGGACAAACACACAGCATCTTGAGGGAAATATTTCTTTTATAAGCGGAGATCTGACCGATCAAAACTCCCTTATAAGGGTTTTGAAAGATTGCAATCCTGATGAAATCTATAATCTAGGAGCACAATCTTTCGTCGGTGAAAGCTGGAATACCCCGGAACACACATCAAATGTCACAGGATTAGGCGTTTTGCGAATGCTTGAGGCAATTAGAGAGACTGATAAGAATATCAAGTTCTATCAAGCCAGCAGTTCAGAGATGTTTGGGAGGATGGTTGAAAACCCAGCTAAAGAAACAACACCGTTTTATCCTCGAAGTCCTTATGGGGTTGCTAAGCTTTACGGTCACTGGATTACCAAGAATTATCGAGAATCGTATAAGCTGTTTGCCTGCTCTGGGATTCTGTTTAATCACGAGTCAGAACGTCGGGGTCATGAATTTGTAACTAGGAAGATATCAGACGGTGTTGCTAAGATTCATCTAGGCTTAGCTGATCATATCACTCTCGGAACACTTGATTCCAAGCGGGACTGGGGGTACGCTCCTGACTATGTAGAGGCAATGTGGTTAATGATGCAGCGTGTTAATCCAGAAGATTTTGTTATCTCAACTGGAGAGACTCACTCCATAAGAGAGTTTTTAGATGTAGCATTTGATTGCGTCGGGATTACTGACTGGAAAGATTACATTAAGCAGGATCCTAGATTCATGCGACCCGCTGAAATTGACGTGCTTAGAGGAGATTCTTCTCAAGCCTTACATAAGCTAGACTGGAAGCCGAAGACAACATTTAAAGAACTCGTCGAAAAAATGGTCCGCCATGACATTAAACTCTTAGGAGGCTCTTCATGAACAAGGCTAATATTATAGATTTTTCTAATCTCACTCCGCCATCACAAGAATTGATTGTACCAGAAAGAACTGGAAACATCAAAAAAGTGATGATTCATGAAAAGCTTAAATCGCTTGGGATATCGGTAGAAGATTTAAATCTCGGAGATTTTGATCAGATCGGTGAAGTGACTGCTAAAAAAAAGAGGGATCCAAGTTCCGATCTTTATAAATCAGTTGGAGCTTTTTTTAGACCCAACTATGAACGCGGAATTTTAATTTACTCTCTTATCAAGCACTACAATGTCAAGTCTTTTCTAGA
>Ga0302118_10000654_pt1 | contig 16690 bp, 11 predicted proteins | sample AG5_331_MG_FD_203126 | JGI IMG/M metagenome (GOLD analysis project Ga0302118, IMG submission 203126) | Marine microbial communities from Western Arctic Ocean, Canada - AG5_33.1 | ecosystem: Environmental > Aquatic > Marine > Oceanic | place: Canada: Western Arctic Ocean | collected 2017-10-01 | reverse complement strand
AACTCCGGCGAGAAGAACGCGCCAATGCCTGCCTCGAACAAGATCGTGCGATCGCCGTCCTTGACCAACAAGCAACGGCACGCGAGGTCAATGCGGTTGGCATCATCAACGACTGCCCAATGACTCCACATGGCCTTCGGCGCGTTCCCAAACATGGAGCCGCCATCCAGCTTCTGTGAATTGCCCAGCACCGACCAACAGAGCTTGCTCATTCTTTGCCACCTACATCCCTTCGCGAGGCCTCACGACTTACCGAAAACGCAATCTGCTGCGCCAGCCCGCCGAGCCGCGCACCCTCGAGGTTGCACATGATGACAACGGCAATCTGTTCTTCAGGGAGCATGCACAGCATCGTGCTGACGCGCGACTGCGCGCCGCTGTGTTGGATGACCCGCTTGCCCTGAATCTCACGAACGCCAAAACCGAGAGCGTAGCCGACCAGCTTGCCAGCCACTGTGCGCTGCTCGGTCCACATAGCCTTGCGCGTCTCGAGCTTTAGTAGCCGCCCCGCCATCAGAGCCTGTGCGAATCGCGCCAGGTCCTTAGCGCTCGCACAGAGACCGCCACCTCCCAGCTTGTAGCTACTGTCCATCAGCTTGCTGTTCTGCAGACGATTGCCACGCATGACGTAGCCCTGCGCACGCCCCTTGATCAAGCGACGCTGATCGTCGTCCTGCAACGTTGGGGCGTTGGCTGGCACCGCGATGTGTTCTTGCACAACCTCGCCAAATTTCTTGCCATGACGTTCTTCCACGACCGCCGCCAACAGGTTGAACCCGAACGTTGAGTAAGCGTATTTCGAGCCCGGCTCGTGCAGCAGCGGGTCCTTCGAAAAGCGCGCCAACGCAGCCGTCTGATCCCGGTAGCGCTTCGTGCTTTCGACTTCGAACCGCTTGTAGTGACGAACGCCACCAAGATGGGCCAACAACTGCCGACACGTCACTGGCCAACGCTTCTTTGGCCACTCGGACAGCAGGGCACTGACATCCGCATCCAAATCGAGCGTTCCCTGCTCGACGAGTTGCATGATAAGCACGGCGGTCACCGGCTTGGAGATCGATGCCAGGCGATAGACCGTCGCGTCCGTTACAGGAACATCATTCTCGAGATCCGCAAAGCCGTAGCCCGCCGAAAACACCAGTTCGCCCTTGTGCACCACCGCACAGGAAAGTCCCGGTATGCCATGCTTCTTGATCGCGCGCTGCAACCGGGCCTCGAGGGACTCGGCTTGAGGCGATTGGGCCACGGACGATTCGACCGGGGATTCTTGCGCCGAAAGCGACACCAAGAAGGCAAACAGCAAGCACCCGAGGACGTAGAACTTCGATGGGATGGCGTTCATGGCAATGACGGGAGGATCCCCCTGAACGATAGCCACACTGAGGTCCGGCCCGATCAGGATTATCCACCATCCTAGTCGCGCAAATCGCCGCCAGTAGCCGCAAGCAATCGGGCGGCATCCAGCAAGTGACCCAGAGTGTCAGCGATCTGCAGGCCGCAGCGATCCGCTCCAGCGCCGACCAACGCGCCCGTAGCGAAGGCGTTCAGGCCTCTCAGCGATAGGCGCCAACCGGATCACGGCCCCGAGTCGTCTCGAACGAAGTGTGCTCGGCATTGCGCCGACCACGCCATCCGGGCACGCTCGTCCCCATGACTGGTCCTGAGTCCCTACGCCCACCGAAGCGCCTCGCCGCGCGCGTGGTGCCGTATTGGATCCTCGGCGACGGCTTGACCTCGTTCCTATTGACCGGACTGGCTTGGTTCCTTGGCCGACCATGGCTCGCCGACAACTGGGAACACTGGTCGCCTTTGCTGGATAACGTTCTGCTGGGCATGTGCCTTGGCGCCCTGACGCTGGCGTTCTGTATCCCACCGCTCAACTACGCGCGCTGGCGCTACGGCTTCGTTGGCGACCTGCTGCTGATGCGCTACGGCATTCTGTTCGTCGAAGAACGAGCCGTGCCCGTGCGTCGCATGCAACACGTCGACTTGGTCCGCGGGCCAATCGAACGCGTCTTCGGCTTGGCAACGCTCGTGGTATTTACCGCCGGCAACGAAGGCTCCGCCTTCCGCGTGCCAGGCCTGCCCATCCAAGAAGCTCAAGAGCTGCGCGATCGTATCGTGCAGATGCGCGGTGACGGACGACTCTGATCCCCCACCGCTGCCCTCCGACCTGCCATCGGATCCACTTCCCGGTCCGCAGCCATCCGCGGCGCGGCCCGAGGAGGAGTTTCCGGCTGAGCCAAAGGATTCGTGGGCCGAGAAAGCGCACGCGCCTGGGCCTGAGGTGCCGGCCGAAGCCAACGGTGACGACGAACTCGTCGTGCTCGCGAAGGGTCATCTGCACCCAGCGATCCTGCTGCTGCGCCTGATCGATGCGCTACGACAAGCGGCCTTCCCGGCGATCCTCGGCATCTTCACCAACCCATGGTTCTTGGTCGCAGCGCTCACGCTGTTCCTGATGCGCCTGACCTACTCGGTCATTCGCTACCTGACCCTGGAATACACGCTGACTCCAGAGGAACTGCGCATCCGCGAGGGTCTGCTACATCGCCAAGAACGGCGCATCCCACTCGATCGTATCCAAGACCTCGGCTTCGAATCGACGCTGTTGCGTCGCTCGCTTGGCCTTGCCGTCGTCATGGTCGAAACCGCGTCGGGCCGTGGTGTCGAAGCGAAACTCGACGCGTTGTCGCGCGCCGATGCCGAACACCTGCGCGAAGTGCTGTTGACGGCGCGGCCGGCAGGCAGCACCTCGGCAACCATCGGTGGTTCGGTCAACAGCACGACTGCGAGTTCGAGCGATCCAGACAATCAGCAGCGCGACGCAGACGGGGTCGCCGCAGCATCGCCGCCAACACCTGAAGTTGAATGGCTGGTGCACCGCACCACAACTCGCGAGTTATTGATTCGCGGCGCCACCGACATGCGCTTATCGGCGTTCGCAGTGTCCGGCTATGCAGCCTACGAGCTTGCCCACCAACTAGGTTTCCTGACGCAACTCGCCGGCATTGCCAACAGCTTCCAGAACTGGGTCACCTCGCTGTCGCCAGTGCTGCTGATGGCCCTACTGGCAAGTCTGCTGTTCTTGGTCATGGCACTCGGCATCGTCACATCGACAGTCGGCAACTTGGTCCAGTTCCACCGCTTCGAAATGGTGCTACGCGGGAATGTGCTGCAACGGCGCTTCGGTTTGCTGACGACCCGCCAAAAAACATTGCCGCGAGCACGCGTCCAACGCGTCACCATCGAACAAACGTGGCTGCGTCGCCTTTGTGGCTTCGCCGTCGTCAAGGCTGACAGCGCCGGCGGCAGTCGCACCGACGGCCAGGACATCAGCGCCGGCTGGGACGTCGTCGTACCGATGACCAAAGCAACGACTGCGCACGCGCTGCTACCGGCCCTTCTGCCCGGCATCGAGAACACCAAGTTCACCTGGAAGCAGGGCTCGCGCAAGCTCGTCGCCCGCTCGGCGATGCAGGGCACCCTGCTCGCCGGCATCGCAATTGGCGGGCTGTGGTGGCGGGTCGAAGCCAGCGCGCTGTTTGCGCTGTTGCTGATTCCGCTGTGGACCGCGATGGGCGTGCTGGTATGGCGCAACCTCGGCTGGGCTCGCGGCGAAGATTTCTTCGCACTGCAGCACGGCATCATCGGCAAGAATTTCGCCTGCGTGCCAACCGCGAAGGTGCAAGCCGTCGTTGTGCGACAAGGCATCATCGGCCAGTTGCTCGGCCTCGCTGACCTGACGGTGTACGTCGCCGGCGGTAGCCCAACGCGCATCCCCGACCTGACGCTGCACGATGCACGCGAACTGTGCATCGAACTGTCCGAACGGGCGGGTATCGCAGCTGCAACTGACTGGTAGCGCGCCGCCAAGCCGCCACCTTCGCGCAACCAACGACTAGCCCCCACCACTTCGTGCATTCGCGGCGGCCACGGCTCCGTGATTGGCAATTCCCACCCCGGTGCCAAGCCAACTGCGGCAAGTATGGCTCCGAGCGGATCGACGAACGCTTGCACGAGGCGATGCCGCATGCAGCAACTTCATCGCTAACGAGCAATCCGTCAATTCATGTCACCGTGAACGATCGCTGCACACTAGGGATGGTGTGCGCACTCCAACAATCATGATCGGCTGCGGCATGGTGCAGGGCGTCGATGCTGTGCCCGTGCAGGTCGAAGCAACTTGCCGACACGCCGGCGACGGCACGCCGCGACTGCTTGGCCTCGTCGACGCGTGCGTACGCGAGGCATATCACCGCGTTCTGCAAGCATTCTTCGCCCTCGACCTGCCGCCCCCGCGCGGAGTCACGACCGTCAACTTCGCGCCCGCCGCACTGAAGAAGCACGGCAGTGGCTTTGACCTACCGCTGGCACTTGCACTCGCCGGCGCGGCAGGTCTGTACCCACCCGAACGTGCCAACGGCCTGTTCGCATTTGGCGAGATCAGCTTGCGCGGCCATGTACTACCAGCTCGGGGCGCCGTCAGCGTGGCCATCGCCGCACAAAAGCAACGCGCCACCGCCATGCTGTGCAGCCCCGCCGACGCGACAACGTGTTCGGTTATCGACGAACTGCCGCTGCACGGGGCACCGACGCTCGCCGACGCGATCTACTGGTTGGCCGGCCGCCGCGAACTGCCACCACCGCTCGATCCGCCGCCGCTGGTGGCCGCAGCGGTGCCTGACCTCGCCGATATACGCGGGCATGCGACCCCAAAGCTGGCGTTGACGGTGGCAGCGGCCGGCGGCCACAACCTGCTGTTCTCGGGACCGCCGGGCACCGGCAAGAGTGCGATGCTGCGCCGACTACCCGGGATCCTGCCGCCACTCGCCGCGTGCGAACGGTTGGCGGTGCTGCAGGTGCATGCCGCGGCAGGACTGCCACTGGAATCGTTTGGTGCAGCGCAACGGCCACTGCGCGCGCCACACCACACCAGTTCGGCCGCGAGCCTGCTCGGCGGCGGTGCCGACGTTCGCCCCGGAGAAGTGACGTTGGCGCATCATGGCGTGCTGTTCCTCGACGAACTGCCCGAGTTCCGCCGCGATGTATTGGAGGCCATGCGTCAACCACTCGAAGACGGCACCGTCACCGTCGGGCGCGCAGCGCGCACCATCACGATGCCCGCACAGTTCTTGCTCACGGCGGCGATGAACCCGTGCCCGTGTGGCTACCTGGGCCATCGGGAACGGCCGTGCCTGTGCACGCCAGCGGCGATCGCGCGCTACCGCCGTCGTTTATCTGGGCCACTGCTTGACCGACTCGACTTACAAGTCGAGGTGCCATCGCTAAAGCCATCCGAACTACGTGGCTGTATCGAGCCCGAAGGCACTACGGCTGCCTTGCGTGAACGAGTCATGATCGCCTACGAACGACAACTGCATCGCCAATCGCCCGCCAGCGGTTTCGCTCCCAACGCACGGCTCAACGACCAATATTTGCTCACCGCATGCGCGGCCAAGACCACCGCAATCGATGCGTTGGATGATGTGCTTCGACGGCATCACCAAAGTCCGCGTGGTCGGGTGCGGTTATTGCGCCTGGCACGCACGCTGGCTGACCTCGACGACCGCCAGAGCGTGCAAGAAGTCGATATCTGGCAAGCTGCTGTATTGCGCGGTTTCCGCAACCCGGCGATCGTGTGACAAGCCGCCTGTTACTGGCGCAGCATGACCTACTTGGGAATGCGCACGTTGTTTGGATTGCCCGACTTGCTGATGCGTGGCGCGGGCGTTGGCGCGGGCACAGGTCCGCTTGGCGGACGGATGCGACCGCCACGTCGGTTACTGAATGGGCCTTGTTGCTTCGGATTCAAGCCGGCGGAATCAAGTTCGATCGTGCGACGCACGAAGGCGAAGTCCGTCGCGAGTTCATTCCAGGCGCGCTTCGGAGCGCGGCAGATTAGCACGAGATAGCGGTTATCGAACGGAATGACGTCGATCATGGCACAATCGACATTGCGTGAATCCGTCGCCGACATGCGCACAGCCTGGCGGCCGCGGATTTGCACTCTGTAGCGACTGTCGACTTGCAGGTGCGGATAGAGCAACAGGAACCAATTGGCAACGGAGTCTGCAGCCGTATCCAAGACGGTGTCGGGAGGCATGTGATCAAGCAGCGACAAACGCACCTCGGCCTCGTAAGCCGCGCACTTCAGCATCAAGTGGCCAGGCGGCAACGGATCGACAGCAAGCCATGCGGGATTGGGAATCCACAGGCCAAATCGACCCTCGGCTTCGGCAACGATCGCGCTTTGGATTCTGCTGACACCAACGGCGCTACGGGCACTCTCGGCACTACTTGGCACCGCGACCAACGCAGGGCCAGCGATTTCGCGACGCACGGTCTTGTTGTTGGCGTCAACCCACTCGCGATTCTTGCTGTTCGTGCCGGCGGCGTCAGTCACGGCAACTTCGCCGACTCGCTGACGCGCGCCATCAACCATGATCTGGCGAGCGCCAGTGCCATCGACTCGACTGACGACAAGCTGCTCGTCCTTCGGATCAAACATCGACACCGGGCCAATCACGGTCAGGGCTTGCCGCGCCAGCGTTCGAGCCAGCAGCGGAAAGGTCGATTCGTTGCTCCAAGGTAGTTGCCGTTCGCTGCGGCCACGACCATCGAGGTGCGTCACAACCAGTTGCTCACCAGCAGCGGTGGCTTCGACAATGCGCTCGTTCTCGATGCGATCGGCCGACCCCATGCGATCGACGCCTTGCATCTGACCCACCAGCCGCGGATGGCTGACCCGTTCGCGATAGTAGCAACGCACGCCACGACCATTCTCGTCGGCGGTGCACTGATTCGTGATCTGGTAGCGGCGCGTGCCGTTAATGAACTCGTATTCTTCGTTGACGGTGAAGGTGCCATCCTTCGCGGTCGTGATCGACGAGTGCAGCCACCCCACCGACTCTCCATCGGCATCGTGCAACACGAACCACGCGTTATCCGGCCGCACGACCGCGGCCATAACCGGCACGGTAACAGAGTTGTGCAGGACCTTCAGGATCTGAGCCCGGCTGATACCAACGGTCGCGCCGTCCTCAATGTTGATCTCGACATAGCCGTCGAGTTCGGACGTGATGTGGCCAACCAGTTCGTCGCCATTCTTGAGCTTGACGACATCGAGTTTGACGCTCGGGTCGGCCGGTAGCGGCACGACTGGCTGAGGATCCTGAATGAGACAGACGAGCAGTGGTAACAACAGGTTCATGATGAGCGGAGACTCCGCTCCATTCATCGAACGCTCGATGCCATTGGCTTTACCAAGGTCACGAACTTGGTGTCATCATTTCGCCCGGTGCGACCGGATCTGTTGCGGAATCCGACAATCCAGCAAGTCGACGCCAGCCGAAGAACGCCAGCAGCGCGCCTAGCGCCGCGATAGGAAGCACCAATAGCCAGCCGCTCACGCCATAGAGGTCGCCCCAGAATCGCCACCACAGGTGCCGTCCAGAACGGTCTGCCCAGTGCCCGGGGACATTGCCTTGCGTCTTCTCGTCAACAGCGGCAACGCCATAGATCGGCACGATGCTGTGCTTGCTGCCGTGCCGCGGCTTCTGGTTCTCGTCTTCGAAGAAGTTGGCGCGCGAGTGCAGCGCATAGAGCCAGTTCGCGACCAACGGCGTGAAGTGCGGATGCCAACCCCCGTAGTCCGCCGTGTCGACGATCTGCTCGGCAGCCGGGAGGCGGCCTTCTGAGACGGCGTGGGCACGTTCGGCCTGCACAGCCTGGCTCATCAACTGGATCTGCCCGCGCACCGGCGCCATGACGCTCGTGATGCTGACAAAGCAACCGATGGCGACAAGCGCCCGCCACGAGCGCGGCCAGTGCTGCCACGGCCGCGTCTGCGGCAACACGATCACCAGCAGCGCCACTACGCCCGGCGTCACGTAGCGGATCGCCCAGGCCTGGCCACCTTGCCAACCCTGTGCGGTCATGAAAATCAGCAACGGCGTTGCGAACAACACCCACGCTAGCCAACGCAACTGGACCTTTGTGCGCCACTGCAACGCGCACGGAACGGCCAGCCACAGGATGGGCGAGAACCACATGATGCCGCGCCCCGCTGCAAACAGCAGCTTGGTCATGCCGGCCACCGGATCAGCGTCGAACCAATCGCCTACTTCTGGGTAACCGGTGATCAGCGGATTGCCGAACCGCAGATAGTTGGTCAGCAGGAAGATCAGCAACATCGGCGCGCCGCCGATGGCGAACATCTTGAGGTCGCGGTAGTCCTTGCGGCGACAGCACGCAATCACCAAGAGCAGCGCAAAGGCAACCACAGCAAATGCCGTCTGGTAGCGCAGCAAGACTGCTGCGCCTCCCATGAGACCAGCCCACATGGCCGTCTTGCGCGAATGCGTTCCGAGATGGATGCGCACGATCGGCAACAGTGTTGCCAGCAGCAACATCAGGCCGGGACCATCGGAGAGCTGTTCGCGCCCGACCGCGAAGGCCTGCGTCGCGAGGCCAATCGCCAATGCCGTCCAAATGGCATCGCGTTGGCTGCCCCCGAGCGCACGTGCGATCTGGAACAACAACAGGATCGACGTCGCAAAGCACAGGGACGGCAACAGCAGCGAGATCACACCCTGTGTGACGACCGGACTGCCTTCGACAAACGCTAGCCCGTGCTCGTGCTGGCCGAGCCGCGTATCGGCATCGGGCAGCCAGCCAGCCACTGCCTCGCCGATGGCGATGAACGGCGCCATCAAGAGTACGTGGCCCATCGGATACCAGACGTAGGCGTGCCCGTTGACGCCAATCTTTCCACTGATCCGGCCGCCAGCGAGTTCGCTACTGATGATGCGTTCCGCCCCCATCTGCTCGCCAATCAAGTCGCCGCCTTGCTCAGCCGTCAGCAGCGCACTGTCGCCGCGATGCCAGAGCGAGCGTGCTGCGTGCATCGTGAAGCCGGAGTCCGTCGTCTCGAAGTTGCCGTGCGCCACGCAGACGAACAGCAAGAACGTGCCGAGCCAAGCCAACCACGTGCCGTTCCTCTGCTTCCCGCCGGCCTTGTTTACTCCCGCTTCGCTGGTCACTTACTGCCTTGGATCAGTGCATTCATGTCAACGCCAAGAAGCGGCAACGCCCAAAACCATAACACCGGCAGCAGCACGAGCGCAGACAGCAGATTAAGCCCGACCCCGGCCCGCGCCATCTGGCCAAAGCGGATTTGGCGCGAGGCGAACACGATCGTGTTCGGCGGCGTCGAAATCGGCAGCATGAAGCTGCACGAAGCTCCGATGACAACGGGCATCATCAGCACCAGTGGGTCCATGTTGGCGGCGATCGCACCTTCGCGAACAATCGGCAACGCCAGGGTCGCGACCGCCGTGTTGCTGGCAATCTCAGACAACAACGACACGGCGATGATGATCGTCAGGATCAACAACACCGGATGCATCGAACCGATCATCGGCCGCAGCAGTTCTCCAAACGCCGCCGACAAGCCAGTCGGACCGAACGCCTGCGCCATCGCGATGCCAGCGCCGAGCAGCAGCAACAGATCGAACGGCATCTGACGTGCGGTTTCCCAATCACAAAGCCGCTGTTTGGGTCGCTCACTCGTGCCGGACGGGATCAAGAACGCCAAGATCGCAATCAGCACCGCGACCGAACCATCGGCGAGGAAGCGATCACGTTCGCCGCTCGGCACCAGGTAGTGGGCCCAGCCGTAGATCACTGAATCTTCGCCGAGCTGCAAGTTGCCCCGCGTCATCCACAGCAGCACAGCGGAGCCAAACAGCATCGCGGTACGCTTCTCGGCCGTGCTCCAACGCGGCAGCGAACGCGCCTCTGCCAGAAGTTCGTCGCCGCGTTCAAAGCGCTTCTTGGGCAACCACAACGCCATGCGCGCGATGACCTGACTGGCGAGGAACGACAGCAGGATCGAGAACGGAGCGAACGCCAACAGCCACAGCAAGAACGAAACCGGCTTGGCGCCGGCGTCGACCAGTGGTTCGTAGTTGGTGAAGAACAGTGCGTTCGGGGCGGTGCCGATCGGCGAGCCCATGCCGCCAATGGTCGCGCCAAATGCGATGCCGCACATGATCGCGGCGCCAAAGTTCGACTGTAGCTTGGGCGACAGTTCGCCAAGCTCGGCGGTGCGCCGCACGAGCACGGAGCCAATCGGCAACAACAGAAGCGCGACGGCGGTGTTGCTGATCCACATAGACGCGATGGTCGCCGACAAGCAGAAGCCCAGCACCAGCCGCCGCGGATACGGCCCGAGTGCCGATACGATCTTCAGCGCCATTCGCCGGTGCAGGCCGCATCGTGCAACAGCCTGGGCGAGTACGAAGCCACCACCGAACAACCACAGAATTGGGTGGCCGTAGCCAGTCGTCAGATCGGCCGTCGAGCGCACGCCAAGCATTGGCAGCAACGCCAATGGGATCAACGAAGCTGCCGCGATTGGCATCGCAGCCAGCAACCACGACGACGTCGTCAGGCCAACACAGAACAACAAGCGGCACGCGGCCGGCCCGATCGGTTCTTGGCCGACTGGCAAATCGGAGGGACTAGGAAACGGCAGATAGTGACCGAGCCACCAACAGATCAGGCCAATGCCGACCGCCAGCATGATGCGCCCGCCGTGCACTTGCTCGGTGGGCGCTACCGTTCCGTCGGAATGCGATTCGTTAGGCTGAGACACGTTGGGTTCTCCTACGGCCATACCGACTCCACCACCCACGATAGGTAGGCGGGCAAGCCAGCGGCAACGGGAAGCGCGATCACCTCGGGCACATCGTAGGGATGCAGCGTGACCAACCGGTCTTGCAGCAACTCGTAAGCCGCCGAAGTTGTCTTGATGACCAACAAGTGCTCGTCGGCAGTGTCTACCTTGCCCTGCCAGCGGAAGAACGAACGGACGGCAGGCACCACGTTGACGCAAGCACACAAGCCTTCCTCGACGACCGTTCGGGCGAGCGACTCAGAATGATCGGCCGGCACGGTCGCCAGCACGACCAGGACTTCGTCGCCGGTGGGATCCCCCAGGGCGCCAGAGTCCAACGCGCTGGTGTCGCCCACCGCTACTTACCCCGAGCCAGTCGCTCGGCCAACGCCGGGTGCAAGCCAGCGGCGAGAATCTTGGCTTGGGTGCGGCGGAAGTCGTAGGGCACTCGCTCGATTTGCACGCGGTCGCCGCGTACCACGGCGAAACTCGCGCGCGGATCGCCGTCGCGCGGTTGACCGACACTGCCGACGTTGACGATGCAGGGACCGCCGATCAAGAACTCGCTCTCTTCATCCGTCGCCTGCGTGAAGCGATAGTCCGGACGGTGCACGCCCGGCCAGTGCGTATGGCCGACGAAGCACGGCCCTTCTACGTGGGCGAACAACTGCGCCATCTTCTCAGGCTCGAGGAAGCCATCGCTCTTGAGCACATACTCCATCACCGGATCGCGCGGCGAGCCGTGATAGAAGTTGAAGCCGTAGTCGGCCATGCGATCCGGCAAGCCACGCAAGAATTCGTACGCTTGCCGCCTACGCGGACGCAGGAAGAACGGCCGCAACTGTTGCCGCGTGAACATCAAGGCTTCACGCGCTAACGGATTGAAGTCGTCCATCTCGTGGAACATGCCCCAATCATGATTACCTTGGATGGTCCACTTGCAGTGCTTCATCACCAGCAACGTGACCGGCAATGGGTCGGCGCCATAGCCAACAACATCGCCAAGGCAAACAACGTCTTCGACGCCAAGTGCCTCGATGCGCGCAAAAACTGCCTCAACCGCTTCGAGGTTGCTGTGCAGGTCTGAGATGATCGCGAAGGTCGCCAAGTTGTCCCTAAGTCCTAATTACTGGCCTCTTAGTTGCCAGGATGTTGTGCGGCAAGGGCCTGCTGCACCGCGTCGTGGATTGCACGTTCGGCGTCGGCCAGCCTCATCATCATAGTGGCGCCTGCGGCCTTCTTGTGACCACCACCACCGAACTGCGAAACGATTGCCTGCACGTCAATGTCGCCGCGCGCTCGCAACGAACACTTCACGTTGCCGTCGAAACGTTCCTTCAGCAGCGCAACCACTTCGACACCCTCGATCGATCGCAGAGGCTCCATCATGACATCGGTATCAAAGCCGGTCTTAACACAGCGCTCAATCATCGCCTTGTCGAGACTGAGGCACGCCAACTTACCGTCCAGCAGCAAGCGACTGGACTGCAGGGCGTCAGCCAAGAGTCGCGGCGAGTCCTTGTGGTTGCGGCGGTTGAGCGCGTCATACATGCGCGAGCTATCCACACCGAGCGCCACCAACTCGGCAGCCATCGAGAACACTTCCGCATTGGCGTTGGAGTAGCAGAACCAACCGGTGTCCGAAACGAGTGACAGGAAGATGCCTTCAGCTGCCGGCAACGTCAACTCGACGTCAAACTCGGCAAACAGCCGACGAATCAACGCACCCGTCGCAGCAGCTGTGACGTCGACGTAGAACACGCTACCGTCGCCGTCTTCACTGCCGACGTGATGGTCGATCACGGCGATCGGCTTGTTGCGAGCGCCAATACGTTTGCCAAGCGAGCCAACTCGAGACAACTGCGAGCAATCGAGCAGCACCGCAACATCGAAATCCGGCAACTCCGCGCCGCTCTTCGCAGTGGTGAACGTCGTGTGCTCAGTCAAGAAGTCGAAGCTCTGCGTCAACGGATCCGGGTTGACGATGTGCACCGTCTTGCCCATCGAGCACAACAGTTGAGACAGCGCTGCCTGGGCACCTACGCAGTCACCGTCCGGATTCTCGTGACCAGTAAGTAGGAAGCTCTGCTGCGAGCGAAAGAGATCAAGTAGCGTGGTCACGTGGCCGACACTCTAGGCACGCGGCGGGCGCGGCTCAACGATCGGCGTGGATGCGGTGGGTCGTACCGGCCAGAACGACCCCGCTGACGGGTAATAGATTGTGCACAAAAGCACTGAGAGTGTCTGACCACGAGGCTTGAGCAGCCACCGTCAGGAAGTCGGCACGCCGTCCCCGGCGCAGCCCCCCAAATGGACCGTTGAGCGCCCGGCCGCCTGACTCAGTCGCCATCCGCAGTAATTCCTGCGGTGCCAACTCCGGCCAGAATGCCGCGGCTAGCGCCAATTCGCGTCGCATCGACAACCCGCGATTGCTCGCGTGGGAATCCGTGCCCAGGGCGACCGGGATGCCCAACTGCCGCCACTTAGACACCGGGGGCGGCGTGCGCTCGAAATAATCGATCGTGCCCGGACACACGGCGATCGACGCACCTGCCGCGGCAATGCGTGCAACATCGCCGCGTTCGAGTTCTTGGCAGTGCACGAGCTGGGTGCTAGCGCGCAACACACCGAGCTGCTCCAGCCATCGCACCGCGCCACAACCGGGCGCGCGAAAGCCCTCTGGCAGCCGACCCAGTTTGCGCAGCAAGTCCGCGAAGACTCCTCGCCCCGTTCGCAAAAACTGCTGCTCTTCGGGTAGCTCGGCACAATGAATCGCTAGGTTGCGCGTGCGCGCGGCAGCCGCTCGCATCAAGTCAGGCGACACGGAATACGGCGCATGCGGCGACAGGCCTGGCAACATGCTGCCGGCATCGCTCGGGAAGCGCTCGCGGACCAAGGCGCGTGCCTCGCGTTGCTGCAGGTGGAAGCCAGTCAATTCGCGGAAGCAACGGCCCGCCATTGGTAGACGACGCAACGCCGCAACGGTGTGTCCAGTCGAGTCAATCTCGCCGATTGCGGTCGTGCCCGATCGCAATAACTCGCGCAACGAATGCAGCGCAATGCGACGATGGTCGGCAGCCGAACGCTCGCCTCGCGAGGCCATTACGGCTGCGACCCACGGCAGGAACGTGCGAACGGGTTGGTCCAGAGGTTCGAGTTGCAGGTGCGCGTGTGCATTCACCAACCCCGGCAAAACCGCGAGATCTAGGGCGCGCTCCGACTTGCGAGCGCGACGCAGCCCAACGATGCGCCCAGACGTGTCCCAGTGGATGCAACCGGGCGACAGCACGGTATCAGCGTCAAGCGCGACGTAGCGCGCGACGAGGCTCTTAGCTCTCGTTCCCAGGCTAGCTCCTGGATGGGTTGGCTGGCGCCCGCCGCTGGTCAGCGACGGTGCCAGGCACACGTGGCATTACGATTGCGCGAAGACGCGCAGTTCCTTCATAACCATGTCTGGATACAGCACACGATTGTAGGTGACCGTGAAGCGGAAGCCAGTCACCGAGTCGAGGCTGATACCTTGACCGCCGCCGGCGCCAATACCATCGCGCCAGCCGCCGATCGGCCCAATCGGCACAGTGCCAGCCTGGTTCAGGTTGGCGCCTTGGAAACTGATGACCAACGGCAGCGTGATCGGGCCATTCAGCTCGCTCGCCTTGATGGAGCCAGGCAAACCCGTGTCGTCGTAGGTGATGTCCACTGTGCCATCGCCGTCGAGGTCCACGTCCAACTCATAGTGGCTCCACGACGGCGGGAACACCAAGCCCGTCGAGTACCAGAGCGACGTGTCGCCCGACTTGTCATCGCGGTCGGTCAGGTCGCCACTCATCGTGTTGGCGACGAATGTCGGCGTGCTCGCACCAGTCCACACGACGTTCGTCGACGGCGCTTCCAAGCGGAAGAAACCCGACGAACCATCGCCCGCCGAGGCCGTCAAGGCCTGGAGGACGTTTGTGAGGAGGCCATTGCGACTGCCTTCGCCACCGCGTGCGTCAACCGTGCCGTCAACCGAGACCAACTGGCCCGATTGCACCAAGAACGACCCACCCGAGCCACCGCCGCCCGGCGAGGAGTTACCGCTGCTCGTGGTGCCGATGATCCAGACACCATCACCACCGCGTGCGTTGAGCTCTGCGTCGGGGCCAATGACGACCGTGCCACCCGAGCGAATAGCGACAGCACCGCCACCACCCGTTCCACCATGGGCAGACATCCACTTGACGGCTGCGGCGCCAACCGCAAACAGGCCGTAACCGTGGCTACCGCCGCCACCACCACCCGAGCCGCCAACACTGAAGTGCCGGAGCGACGTGTAGGTGGATGACCCGCCAACCGGCGGGAACGGCATCAAGTCGAACTGAGCGCCGCCAGCAACGGGCGCCGTTGACACGATCGTGCCAGTTGAGGAACCGGCGTAGAGAGGCACGTCCGGGCTCATACCGGGCGCATTGAACCCACCACCGCTACCACCAGGGCTGAAATATGCGCAGTAGATAATGCCACCGACGGTCGGCGCCGGACTGGCCCAGGTGCCGGTCGCCGGAGTCAAGATACTGCCATTACCACCGGTGCCACCAACCATACCCGCGTAGGCGTGGGAGGCTAAAACGCGAACGCCTTGACCTGGCTGGCCGTTGGTCACGTTGATACCGCCCTGGATCGTCGGACCTAAGTTAGTGCATTTATCGCCACCGGCGCCGCCTTGACCACCACCTGCGCCGCCAGGCCCGCCCGGCTGACCATTCGCGCTGCTGAGCGCAGGGAAGGTGGTAACCGCTTGACCTAGCGCAGGACCAGAAGTGGCGATCTGGAACGGAGCATCGAGACCGTTGACCTCGACGGTGCCATCAATCCGCGTCTGGCCACGCACGAAGATCACGGGCGAAACCGAGCCGATGAAGCGAATCGTGGTGCCTACCGGGATGACGAAATCGGTGAAGAAGAAACGGCCGTCGGTCACCTGATACTCAAGACCAGTCAACGACCAAGCCGCGGGGATCAGCGTGCTGTCGACGTCAAAGACGAAGAGGCCGCTGCCCATTGGAGTTCCGAGGTTTGGATGGAACGAGCCGTGCCGGCCATCGCCACCAATAAGGCCGGGGCGCGCACCAGGGCCCTGAACACCACCCCAGATGCCACCGGAGATGAGCACTTCCTGCTTGGCACTGCCCGTAAACGACTCCTTGATCTCGATCGGCGTCGAGACACCTTGCTCCGTTAGAAACACGAACTTCGCAGGGATAGCCGAGGTGCCCGCCAAATCGCGCAGGTCGGCCGTCACGCGAACCGTGATACATGAGTTGCCGGGCAACATCACCGACGGCTGGAAGGTCACTACCGTCACTTCGCGCTGGCCAACCGTCTCGGTCGACAACTGCGGAACGCCTTCGAGCGCGGTGCCATCACTGTCGGTGTCACACCCGGAGTTCGGCAAAGTGCCACGCAGAACCACGCGGATCGGCGAAGCTTCGCCGAGCGAAACTTGTAGCGGCGTGGTGTCGATCAGTTCCGAGAATCGCAACACGATCGTCGGGTTGACGGGCGCGCCGACGAGCACGGTCGGCGACAGCAATTCCGCCGTCGGCGGTTCGCCGTCTTGATCCTGAATGCCCTTCGATGCAACGACCGTGCAGGAGAACTCATTCGACAAGCCATCGCCCGCAAGGTTCGTCACACTCTGCGCGATCGACTGCCCACCGGCCAACGAGATAATGTAGCTCTCGTTGCGCGAGAAGCCGAACGTGCTGACGCCGTTGGTCGTCGAAACGCGGGGACGGAAGACCACCTCGTTCCCTATGACTTCAAAATCACCCTGTGGTGCAACGCCGGTTGCGGTCCGAATCGAAACGCTCGATCCGTTCACCGTGCTCGGCTCGACCGCGTCCGAGAACTTGAACCTCAGTTCTTGGTTCTCAGCGATCTCCGTTACCGCACATCCGGTCTGCGAGCAGCCAAGGTCACAACTGATAATGCAGAAGTTTTCACCGCCGCCGCAGCGGATTCGCTGGG
>Ga0302118_10000649_pt1 | contig 16753 bp, 14 predicted proteins | sample AG5_331_MG_FD_203126 | JGI IMG/M metagenome (GOLD analysis project Ga0302118, IMG submission 203126) | Marine microbial communities from Western Arctic Ocean, Canada - AG5_33.1 | ecosystem: Environmental > Aquatic > Marine > Oceanic | place: Canada: Western Arctic Ocean | collected 2017-10-01 | reverse complement strand
TGTGCCGCCTATTGACCGAGAATCTAGGTCTAGGTACTTCAGACAACCCGCTTGCGGGTACATGGATGCAGGCTGTTCTAGATGCTGCTGGTAACTATGGCGAGGCTTATGACGACGCATTCTGCGACGGCACCTATGATGGTGTCAGCGGATCCGACGCAATGACTGGATGCTTGATCTCACGCTCAGGTACTCTAAACGCTCTCGTTTCTGAGGGTGGAATCCAGTACGCACCAGCAATGCGCTGATTACATTAGTTAGCATACTGGTCAGATTTACGAAAACCTCTGGGGGGATTTTCTCCCCAGAGGCCTTATTTTCTATATCGCAATTATGTTTGAAATTATATGCGATATGTTGATTTTGTTAAGTTTTTTTTTCGAGTTCCCTATATCTGGGTGGCGTTTATTTGTTTCGTGTGAATAACCTTTTACACCCCCTGCTCCCCTCTGGGGAGCATGGTTGTAGGTGAGTCTGTCTCTTTTGAGGGAGACGAATCCAAAAGATCCGATACGTGGAGCATGAGTCTCTCCGATCAGCTATCGAGTTCGGATGGACGGATTAACCAACTTAGGTTTCTACTCCTGCTTCTGTCCTTGTCTCTAATTGTAATGTCTCCATTTTTACTCATCGGCGCACTCTACGTTCTTCACCTGACTGGAATGCAGGTAGGCCCCCCCGACTCCGGAACCATATTGTTCCTCTTCAATGTCCTCAAGTTATCAGCGCTCTTCATCTGGTTTTCATTGGTAGTTAAGAGACTCCAAGATACTGGTAGAGGAAGTCAGTGGAAACAATATACACAAATTAGTGTAGTTTTGAGCATAATTTCGAATCCGTTAATACTATTTCTAATATTCATCTTACTCGAAAATCGTGGATTAGATAGTTCGTCTACCGTGAACACCATCCTATTTCTGTTATTCGGATCTTCCGTCTTCGCATCAGTTCACCTTACGATTATCTGTCTATTCTTTAGTTCTGACTTCCGCGGCAACACCTACGGTCCAGAAGACCCCTTCCTCGCAGGATTGGTTAGAAGACTCCCTCAATACTATTCCTCTCGCCACATGGGAATCTTCGACTCTCAAGTTCGATTTGGTGCAGTTGGTTTGATTGCCTACCTGTTCTGGTTGTACTGTAACAAGTTCCTTGTATTGTCACTTAAATATATCACCACGATGGCCAGAGATATCACAATCTGCTCCGGTGTGAACTGTACTCAGATGAATACGTCATACTATCCTATGGAAAATTTAGCCCTAATTGTGGGGGGCGCCATCCTGATTTGCTTTTTACTAGTTCAGAACGAGATGCCGACCTTCTTCAGGGGACTGAAAAAACTAGATCTCAAAGTATTCTCCGAGTGCTCAAGCTCAATCTTCGCCATCCTGTGTTTTCTCGTTTCGTACATACTCTTGACTAGTGTCCTTGAACTGAGCCCTGGAGGTCAGATCCCCTTCTTCTTTTTCGGAGGCGCTATAGTTGCTGGCATAATTCTTCTACAAGATAATTTGAGTTGGCGTCAGATTCGATCTATGGAAGGGTTGGAGCATTTGGGTCTAGCAGTTCCGGTAGGCTCAATCCTAGTGTTCATCGCTCTAATTCTCAACCTTGCGTTTATCCCTGCCATTTCCCAAGCCATTCCCAAGTTTCTTTCTTTGATTATTTTCATCACTACCCTCTATTGGGGCTGGCGAATTTCTAGGGAGGATATGAAGCCAGCAGTCCAGTCCAAGAGGACTGCTGCACTAGCATATCTTATTTTCCTGCCATTCATATTGTACTTGCTGCTGAGGGTACTCTACCTAATGCATGACCCAAATCCGGTCATGCAGGATCGTTGGGGGGTCCAGTTCGACTTCATGGACAAGGTGAACACCTTCAAGATAAATCCGTGGCCGATCGAGGTAGTGGCGAACATGGATTCTAGATGGCTGTTCCTAAAGGCCGCAATCATCAATTCAGTAAGGGTAACTCTGCTCAGCATAGTTCTGTGTCTCATACTAGGTACCATTGTCGGCGTCACCAGGCTCTCCAGCAACAAGCTTGCCTCAACCATGGCAACAGCATACGTCGAGATATTCAGAAACCTCCCTCTTGCCGTTCTCCTGTTCCTGATTGCAACCCAGTATGGTATCCAAGCCCCCCTGTTCATAGAAGAGAAGTTCCTTTTCGGAGGAACCGTGTTTTACAGCAATCAGGGAATCTGGTTCGTGACCGTTGCGTCATACCAGAGATTGGTCATGGGTTTGGTCGCCCTTGCCTTACTCAGGGTAGCCCTTCGTTTTATTGATCGGATTGAACCACAAAACCAAGTCTCTCCCAGTAGCTTGTTTATGCATATTAGGAGGCCCTTTAGCGCATTCGGATGGAGAATTGAGGTATTGGCCGCAGATCTCTTGTTGATAGTGGCAGCAATAGTCTTCATCGATTACCTAGTGCCATTCGTTTCAACACACGGAGGTGGCACTGAAGCTGCTCTCGCCATGGCCTTACTTGTTTACGCTCTGTCGGTCACAAGTAAGATAGACGATGATGGTGCCAACTCGCTACAGATAGATGATTCTGAATCCGGACTCAGGAAGCGATTCACCATTTGGGTAGCCGGCTTCGCCATAGCATCGGGAATCGCTCTGTCGAAGGGCCTGTCATGGCCAGAGTACGTCAAGGATTGGAACGGGGACGGAGTTATAGATTCACCTGGATCTTGGGATATAGCCGCAGGATCTGGCTTTGAGATTACACCTTTCTTCCTCGCCATGATGCTCGGACTGACACTGTTCACCGCATCGACAGTAGCCGAGATTGTTCGCGGAAGCATTCAGGCTCTTCCTAGAGGGCAGGTTGAGGCGGCTATTTCTCTCTCTCTGAATCCCTACCAGAGACTTAGGCTGGTCATTATGCCACAGGCTTTGAGGAGCATGGTGCCACTATTGAACAACCAATTTATGAATGTCTGGAAGAACTCCAGCCTAGCTGTCATAGTCGCCTATAGCGATATATTCTATGTTATACTGGTGATGATGAACAACGTCGGCAAACTGATTCCTCTGTTCCTCCTCCTACTCTTCACCTACCAGGTAGGAAGTCTCGTCATATCCTTGGTGATGAACTGGTACAACTCTAGAGTAACGAGCGTGAAAATATGAGTTTGAAAGGCCTTAACATGAATTCGTTCCTTGAGTTTGAGGAATCTATCGCAGGCAAAGCTGGAGGCCCTTGGGTCAACTCCTCCAACAATGCTCAACTCTCTTTGTTGGCGATTTCTCTAGCACTATTTTTCGGCATCTCCGGAGCTACAGGAGAAGCAGAGAGCGCAAGTTATCTGAATGCCATGATATTTGGTACGATATCTGCCATTGTCCTCACATTTGCATGGTGGGTAACTTTGACCGTTCTGATTAAGTGGACACCTCAAAAGTCCCTTACTAACGCAATGCTTGGAATCTTTTCTGCATGGATCATTGTCATAGCGGTGCGTGGTATTAGCCACTTCGTCCTAGTTGAAGCTGATTGGGAGGTTGTTTGGGCCAATAGGGTGTTGCTAATCGTTGGACAACAGATGACCGAACAGATGACACAAGCACCTGGCTCAGACTCCTGCATCGATGCACTAAATTGTTATGGTGTCAATCAGAACTGGCGCTTGTGGTGGATACTCTACCCGTCATTCGCCATAATTGCTAGTGCCTATGGGACCACGAGCGATAAACCAGCTAAATTCCTAGTTCCATTTACTGTATTATGTGGCATACTAATGCTTGTAGCGTGGACTCCTACTGAAATCAACTACCACAGAGTAGTTCCTTTGACGAATCTAGCGACGGCTATGTTGATAGGTTATCTGGCATACGGATTTTCCTACTACTATTGCTCTATTTCAGAGGAGTACAAGGCCGTTCGATTGAGGATGTATATTTCAATAGGGGCTGTGGCCACCTTCTTCTTCGCGATTTTTATTATGAATCCACCAGAATTTGTGAAGGATGCAGCAGCATCACTCGGCGGAGTAGCTCCACAAACAATGCGAGATGCAGTAATTGCTGGAGACTTTGTTCCAAACACACTCGATAAATTGGCTGGAGACGGTATCGAGGCATCCCAATGGGGTGGCCTCTTCGTCAACCTCATCGTAGCAACTGCTGGATGTGTCCTCGGCTTCGGAATAGGCGTGATTCTAGCATTCGGCAGGCAGAGTGACCAGCCATTCTTCAGCATACCATCAATCGCACTAATCGAATTAGTCAGGTCAGGTCCTCTAATCTGCTGGCTATGGTTTGCAGTCTTCCTAATGCCTGATTTGATGGATCCATTCTATGATGCGGAGGACATCATCAGAATGCTCCTGATGTTCGGGGTGTTCGGCGGTTGCTATATCGCAGAGGTCCTTAGAGGCGGTCTTCAGGCTGTTGACTCTGGTCAGAAAGAGGCGGCTATCGCTCTTGGATTATCTCCCTTCCAGACCAAGTTACAGGTTGAGTTGCCTAACGCAGTCAGAACAACCCTCCCTTCAATCGTCAGCGTGTTCATTGGTCTATGGAAGGATACTACGCTGCTATTCATTATCAATATACTGGACTTCTTTAAGCTGGCTAAAGACTTACCAGCCACAGACTTGCGTTTCTTAGGTAATTTCCTAGAGCCATTATACGTCACCGCCCTAGTTTTCTGGGTTTTCGCATTCTACCTTTCCAGGGTCTCAATGAAGATTGAGAAGGGTCTTGGTCTGGTCAGAGAAGGAGGAGGCGAAGCAACATGAGTGGATACGACAAGGGCGATAAACCAGGAACTAAGTACGGACAGACGATTATTGATACAAAGGGAGTAAAGGTTAATTTTGGTGACTTTTGGGCCCTAAAAGGGATCGATATTGAAGTGAAGAGAGGCGAAATTATCGTTATTTTAGGTCCATCGGGTTCGGGTAAGTCAACCTTCATTAGAACACTCAATCGCCTACAACCACATAGTGGAGGTACAATTGTCATCGACGGCATTACTGTTGACGATGATACGACCGTGTCTGATTTGAAGTACGTTCGTTCTGAGATCGGATTCGTGTTTCAACAATTCAACCTTTTCCCACACCTCACCATCATGGAGAACATCACATTAGCCCCAATGAAGGTCAAGGGGCAGTCCAAGAGGGAAGCCGAAGCTAAGGCGTTGAAACTACTAGAGAGAGTTGGGATCCCCGAGCAGGCTTTCAAGTATCCAAGCGGTCTTTCTGGAGGGCAACAACAACGTGTAGCCATCGCTCGTGCCTTAGCAATGGACCCAAAAATCATGCTCTTCGACGAGCCGACTTCGGCTCTCGATCCTGAAATGATTAAGGAAGTTCTCGATGTTATGATTGATCTTGCGAAGCGAGATATTACAATGATTGTAGTTACTCACGAAATGGGATTTGCCAAGGAGGTCGCCGATCGATGTATCCTATTCGACGAAGGTCACCTTATTGAGGAAAAAAGCCCTGACGAGTTCTTCTCCAATCCTGAGCATGAAAGGACTAAATTATTCTTAGAACAGATTCTTTAAGCGTCTATCCAGTATGCGACACGATCGTATATTGTGCTTCTGAAAGTTAGTAATTTTAGGGTAGGCCCGTTTAGGCTTACAGAAATAGTAGCACCTCTAGTAAAATGCGTTTCATCCCACCCATCTGCAACTACATACCCTCGGTGCATATCACTTGTGAAAGTGGTTGGTTGATTTGTCCAAGCCCAATAAGTTCCATCCTCTCTTCTATCATTACGCGGTAAATCTCTTGAAACAAACAAGTAGTTCTCATCAACTTCTTTTTCAGGAAAAGTAATTCCCTCTATGTTATTGATATGCCTATACCAAGCACCCTGGCCAAGGAATGTAGAAAACAAGCACCCGGAAGAATATTGCACACAATTAATTTCTGAATTTTTCCCATCCTCTTTTCTTTGCAGTCTATACTTTGAAGGTTGATATTGGTGAGTATTAGCTAGCAATAAATCATTTAGTGCAGGATCAGAGCGAATTATATTACCACTTGTTGTACAAATCTCTGCTTGTAATCTTGGTAAAATGTTAACAATTGCTTCACCCGATAAAGCTCTTTGAATATCTTCATTGAAGTTATTTGGGTCGCTGCCCATATAGAATCCATATGATCCATCATTGTCAAGTTCTCTTGGGTGGCTATTAACACCCATTACTGGAGTGTTCTCATCTACTGAATGGGCAATCGATGTGAGAGTCCCATCTCCTCCCAATACTACTACTAAATCACGTCCTATAAAATCAGTACGGTTTACCTTCTCTCTAGCAGAGTAATCCACATGAATAGACAGATTCTGACTCAATAAATCTAGAGTCTTTCTCACTTCATCCAATGCCTTATCATGTACGTCTTCGAAGTTTTTCTTATACACTACTAAAATATTGTTTGACATTATAAGACCCCCTTCTTTGATTACTCGTCATAGGGCATTGCATATAGGGACAACGCTCCAGTATTCGAGTAAATTAGTATCAAATCTTCCATAATCTCTTGACTGATTAACTCTCGCCGTTAATCATGAGGGTAGTGTTGATAGGCCTTATTTTGTTTTCCTCTAGTCTATCTGGGTGTCTTATAGCACCATTAAATCCGTGTGAAGAGGAGGAATGTTTTCCTCTTTCTTCGGAGACACTTAATGCTCTATTATCTCTTCCTGATTCCTTCAATGTCCTCAAGTTATCAGATGATTATGAGACACTCAGGATTGAGACTTCTTCTGTAATAGAGATACAGAATGAGAGGGTCTCAATTGATTGGAGTGTCGGTAAGGATGGTGTAAAAAATCTTAGTTCCATCGCCCTAAGATATAATATTGCTAACGCCGCAGTAGATACTGAAGTAATCGAAGGCACAAATATCACAAATGTAAGAATAGGAAATGTATGGTATGAAGGCAGAGATGCTCTTCCTGAATATAAAGACCCATTCTACGAAATAGCTAGGCTTGCTAGTGAAAATCCTGATGGTTTATGGCCTCCTTTCGCTTTTGATACTACTGAATTTGCTGATTTAGATTGGCAAATCACAGGCGATTTACTATCACTCCAGCAAGTAGCTACCGGGACCAATGGGACACACACAATTATTCTCGAATTAGGAGGGTCTCCTCCTATGATATTGGGTATAGAGATTTATGATGGAGCAGGTACGGACTTTTCCTTATCTGTCGATATTGGTGATTCTGCATCAATAAATCTGCAAGAAAATCTTCCAAGAACTCCTATCCAGTTTATCCCCGATAATAATTTTGTAGTTTATGATAGCATCAGAATCTGGTCGGGTGCAATTCCAAATGGTGTTTCAGAAGTCGAACCTTCTGAACTTGAATTTCATATAAGGACAGATATTCAGAACAATACTGCATCCTTGTCATCTATGAATTTTAACGATGTTATATTGAATATTACTATTGACGATGGAACTTGGTGGGAATTTTATTGGATGGATGTAGAGTTAGATGATTTCGTATCAGGTGGTGATTACTATAATATTAGAACTAATTCAACTGCTGATGTTACTATTTCTGTGTTTGATATTTGGGCCAATACATGGACTCATGATTTTCTTTAATTCACAAATCTATAGGGTCACATTGAAACACCTTCGAATTAACGAATAGTTATGGAACAGGGCGGTCATCCTTTAAGACGCCTACTATCCCATCTGAAACATCACCGATTAACGGTTATTTTAGCCTCTTTGTGCTCAATTTTGAATAAATTTTGGGATCTTGCACCTCCGATACTTATTGGTATGGCCATTGATGTTGTTGTTCAACGTGAAAACTCATTTCTATCGCATTGGTATCGTGACCCTCATGATCAATTCCTAATTTTAGTTGGGATAACTGTAATTATCTGGGTACTCGAATCTTTGTTTGAGTATTGGTGGGGGATATTGTGGCGGAATCTTGCCCAAACTGCTCAACATGAATTGCGAATGGATGCCTATAATCACATTCAAAATTTAGAAATGCAATGGTTTTCAGAGCAATCGACCGGCGGATTGATGTCAATATTAAATGATGATGTCAACCAACTTGAAAGGTTTCTAGATCAGGGTGCTAATGATCTTTTACAGCTTGCAACTACAATTATAGTAGTTGGCACTATTATGTTTATTTTAGCCCCACAAGTTGCTCTACTCGCGGTTATTCCAGTCCCTATTATCGTCATAGGATCATTTGTCTTCCAACGTAGAATTGGTATAAGATATAAGAAAGTTAGAGAAGAGGTAGGTGAGTTAAATGCCTTATTGAATAATAATCTTCAAGGAATCACTACAATCAAGTCATTTACTGCTGAGAGTAGGGAGGCTCAAAGAGTCAATTTAGCATCTGGATCTTATAGGAATGCTAACAGGGATGCTATTCGTCTTTCAGCCTCATTTGTTCCATTAATTCGCATGGCAATTTTATTTGCATTTACTGCCAATATGCTTGTAGGGGGCTGGATGGCTTTAGATGGCGAATTGGATGTAGGTGCCTATGCAATAATTGTATTCATTACTCAGAGACTTCTTTGGCCGCTAACTCGACTTGGGCAGACTTTTGATTTGTATCAAAGAGCTATGGCATCCACTACGAGAGTTTTAGATTTGGTTGATACGAAAATTGGTATAATTGAGGGTGAAGGAATATTAACTGATATCCAAGGCAAAATCTCCTTCAAGGACATTAAATTCACTTATCCTGGTCGTGAATCAGTTCTTAATGATATAAACTTCGAAGTCCAAGCAGGCACAACTGTTGGTTTAGTAGGCTCCACAGGTTCAGGTAAGACTACGCTCACTCGTCTTTTGATGAGATTTCACGACCCATTATCTGGAGCGGTCGAAATTGATGGAAATAATATCCGAGATCTGAAACTTGAATCACTTAGAGGGACTATCGCTCTTGTTTCACAGAATACGACACTTTTCCCAGGGACCATCAAAGAGAATATTGCTTATGGTAATCCTGATTCTTCTTTAGAACAGATAGAATATGCAGCAGGTATTGCTGAAGCCACAGGTTTTATTTCAGAATTACCTAATGGAATAGGGACTAATATTGGAGAAGATGGCCATAAACTCTCAGGCGGTCAAAGACAAAGATTAGCAATCGCCCGAGCGGTATTGAAAAACGCACCTATCCTTGTTCTTGACGAGGCTACCAGTAATGTAGATAATGAGACTGAAGCTGCTTTACAACGCTCAATAGAGAAGATATCTGAAAATAGGACTACCTTGATTATTGCTCATCGTTTGTCAACAATAAGGAATGCTGATAAAATAATTGTATTAGATTCTGGAGAGATATCTGAAGTCGGTACTCATAATGAATTGATTAGAAAAAATGGCATTTATTCTCGATTATGGGCAGTTCAAACAGGAGAGGTTGACAAATGAAAGAAAATACTCATGGTTCAAAAGGGTATGTTCCTTCAATGAAATTATCAGGAGTCTGCGAATCATTGGGGGTTACTGGAGCACAATTCGGTAATGGTACTTGTTCAGTAACTTGTACTGTGTCATTAGATCATCTAAACGCTGGAGGAGTGGCACATGGAGGATTGCATTCAACTATGCTTGACAGTGCTCTAGGGGGTGCACTTGTATCTTTAATCAAAAAAGAGGAGTGGTGCGCTACTGCCCAACTGGATGTTTCATTTCTGAATGCTGCAAATGTAGGGGATGTGTTAGTGGCTGAAGGAAAGGTCTTACGTAGAGGTAGGAATCTTGCTCATTGTGATGGAATTTTATTGAATCAAGATGGTAAAATCATTGCCACTGCTAAGGGAACTTGGGCTATTTGGGAATCAAAACCTAGTAGTATGTCTTGAAATTATTGTGAAATGTGTAGGCAAAGGATTGATTTCATATCACTTGCTCGGAATGAATATTATGGCACGTATAGATTCGTTAATCATGGTAATGCTAGGGCTTGCTCAACTCCTAATCGGAGATGCTATCGGCCTCGAATTGTTAGGTATTTTATTGCAGGGAACTGGTGGCGGTACTATCGTAATGGGGATTTATTTCCTAATCTTTTTATCACGGCACCAAAAAGAGTTTAGCGATTCTTATTCCAAATTAGAAAAAACTCGCCTTGCTCGTGACGGGAATGGTGATCTTCACTATGTCGATGCTCAGCCTACAGTTACAAAAGTGGTTTGGTACATCATACCGGCTGTCCTTACTCTGATAGGGGCAATTACTTGGTTAGCTGATGTCTGATTAGGTGCCATAAATGTCCAGTAAGAGGAAAGGGTTTCCTGACTTAGTTGACAATGCAATTGATAATCCTGCATATGAGTTATTTGGCGGTTATGGCATATTTTTAAGACGTTTATTCATACCAATAATTATAGCTCTTGTTGGTATTTTCACGTATGATCTTACTGGTAATCAGATATTATCAGCAATTATTGCAGGTCTTTCGGTAGGTCCTATCTTTAATTTAGAGAGATATGTGGCTGAAAGAAAACTACGCAAATAATAATGAAAAACGCTCTATGTCGCCGAAGAGGTGAAATGTACAACTTACTGTAGGGTCAACCATGGCATCACTCGCAGACTTTGATTTACTTTCTTTCGTTGGTTATGATGGAGGCGGCGGATTAGCATTAATTTTCGCATCTTCAGCAGTTTTAGGTGGGATTCTTTTCCTGCTTTGGTTTTCTTTAATTATGATAGGTGGAATAGCTGCTGATGTATTCGATGGGTTATTTGGCACAGATTTCGATGCCATGGGTGCTGATGCATCATTTAAGGCACTAACGTTCCAAGGAATAATGGCCTTTATGATGTTTTTCGGCCTAGGTGGATTGTACGTCTTAGAAAGTGATTCTGATCAAACTTCACTTGCTATTGTAGTAGGTTCACTGTCAGGATTTGCATCAATGTACGGTACTGGTAAATTATTCCAATTGTTCGTGTCACTTCAATCAGATGGGACTATCGATATGGATGATTCAATTGGTTCCACAGGAACTATTTATCTCAGAATACCGGAAGATGGAACAGGTCAGATCCAGGTTGAAACAGCGGGGGCCCTTAGGACATATAATGCAAAATCAGAAGACGGGCAACCAATTGCTACAGGAGATTTTGCAGAAGTTATAGGCGTAGTGTCTTCAACACTTATAGTGAAAAGAAAATAATGTTTTCATCCTTTTTTCTGATTTAGACGGGAAAGACTTCATGACCTAGTTCTGTTTCAATCGACATGAGTTGAAACAATGGCAGAGGGTTCCGGAATAGCAACAATAATGATATTTGCAATAGTTTTAGTCCTAGTGGCTACTACAATATTTTTCGCACAGCGATATAAAAGATGTCCCCCAGATAAGATTATGGTAGTTTATGGCCGTACCTCGGGAGGTAGGGCATCTAGAACAATACATGGTGGTGCTACACTAGTATGGCCATTAATTCAGGACTATTCTTTCCTATCTTTAACACCTATCACAATTAATATCGATTTAAGGAATGCACTATCACAACAGAATATCAGAATCAATGTACCGAGCACATTTACTGTAGGTATTAGTACAGAGCCTGCAATTATGACTAATGCTGCAGAGCGTTTGTTACAACTTGATCCTCAACAAATTGAAGAAATGGCTAAAGAGATTATTTTTGGGCAACTTCGTTTAACAGTTGCCTCATTAACAATTGAACAAATTAATCAGGATAGAGATACCTTCCTTGAGATGACTCGAACAAATGTAGATACTGAATTACAAAAGATTGGAATTCATTTAATTAACGTTAACTTAGTTGATATTACTGATGAATCCGATTATATCGAGAGCATAGGTAAGAAAGCTGCTTCAACCGCTGTTGAAAATGCACGTATTGACGTTGCAAACGCAGAGAGAGACGGTGCAGTAGGTGCAGCAAAAGCAAACCGTGTACGTGAAATTGAGGTTGCAAACAACTTAGCTGAAGCAGAAAAAGGCCGTAAGACCGCTGAAGCAGATCAGCGTGTATATGTTGGTAACCAAGAGGCTTTAGCTGTATCAGGTGAGAACGCAGCAACGGCAATAGTCAAGAATTCTGATGCAGATCTGGCTGAGATTCAAGCTGCTGCTAAACAGCGTGCAGCAGTTGCTGCGGCCCAAGCTGAAGCAGAGATTCAGCGTGCTTTCTTCAAGGAAGAAGAAGCAAGATTACAGGCAAGTGAAATTGTACGTGAACAAATCCAGAAACAACAAATTGAAATTTCTGCAGAAGCAGAAGCAGAACGTCTTCGACGCATTGCTCGCGGAGACGCGGATGCAATTCTTGCTAGGTATGAAGCAGAAGCAGCAGGTATTAAGCAAGTATTGGATGCTAAAGCTAGTGGTTATGCTGGATTAGTCCAAAGCGCAGGTGGAGATACTAAAGCAGCAGCTACTCTTCTTATGGTTGAGAAAATCGAGAACATTGTTGCAGCCCAAGTTGAAGCTATACGTAACATGAAGATCGATAAGGTAACTGTATGGGATGGCGGTAATAATGCTGATGGCTCATCTGCAACAAGTAATTTTGTAAGTAGTTTAGTACAAAGTTTACCCCCTATTCATGATGTTGCAAAAATGGCAGGTGTAGACCTACCTGATTATCTTGGTTCATTAACTGGTGATGATACAACTAATGAATGAGACCTTGTCCTAACTAGACAGTTATCCTCATGAATGACTTACATCTCGGACCAGCATGGTTGTTCAAGATGTAGTAATTGTAGGCGGCGCTCGGACCCCTTTTTGTGAATGGCAGGGAGGGAAACGGGGTGATGGCTTACCTGGTGGATTATTGAAAGACACAAGTGCTCTGAAATTGGGTGAAATTGCAATTAAAGGTGCATTAGAAAAAACAGGCACCAATCCTGAAAGCGTAGACCATGTTGTAATGGGATATGCTTTACAGACTTGCGACCAGGCAATCTTTGGCGCTAGACATGCAGGATTAGGTGCAGGCATACCTCAGGAGGTTCCCATGCTTACCATTTCTCGACTTTGCGGTTCCGGAGTTCAGTCAATTGTAACAGGTGCACAAATGATTATGCTCGGCGAGGCTTCAACTGTTGTTTCCGGTGGTATGGAAAATCTATCGCAAGCACCTCATGTTTTACGCGGAATGAGGGATGCCTACAAACTAGCTAGGCCACCAAAAGAAGGCATGACTCTAGAGAAAGACATGGAGGATTATCTTTTCACAAACCTACTTGATGGAATGTGTGGTTCTTTCATGGCACAAACTTCTGATGAACTTTGCCGAAGAAAAGGTGTGACTCGTGAAGAAACTGATGAGTTTGCAGCGCTTTCTCATTCACGAACTGCTTCTTCTATATCCAATGATATTTGGGAAAAAGAGATAGTTGCTGTTGGTGATGTTGGGCATAAAGATGAAGATCACGTCGTATTAGATTGTACTCCCGAATCATTAGCGCAATTAAGGACTGCTTTTGGTCCAGAGAGCCTAGTTACAGCAGGTAATGCAAGTGGCATAGTAGATGGCGCTGCTGCCGTAGTTATCAAGTCAGCATCCCAAGCGGCATCTGATGGTGATTCACCATTAGCAAGGATAGTTTCGTGGGGTATCGTGGGTCTTGATCCTACAATTATGGCATATGGCCCAGTACCTAGCAGCCGTCTAGCTTTAGAAAAAGCCGGACTTTCAGTTGATGATATAGATCGTTGGGAAATTAATGAGGCTTTTGCAGGACAAGCAGTAGCTTGTGTCAATGATTTAGGTTTAGATATTGACAAAGTCAATGTCAACGGAGGCGCCGTAGGGTTAGGCCACCCTCTAGCAGCAACTGGGACACGGCTTGTTCTTACACTTGCTCATGAATTAAAAAGATGTGGTGGCAAATATGGGGTTGCAACTGCATGTATCGGTGGCGGTCAAGGAATCGCCATGGTAATTGAGTCAATTTAAGATAAAATTGATATTATCTCTTGAGTATATTTTATCATAGTAAGTGATATTATCAGTATGAATAGGGTAGTAATGAACCTTGCTGGTAAATAATTTATAGCATATTTAGCACCACTAAATGATAATATTCCGACTAAGAAAGGTATGATGATTGCATATCTAGTGGCTTGTTCATATAATTCAAATGCCGAACCATCAATAATAATATGTGAAATAATTGCAGTTGGGACAACCATTGCTGCTAACATAAAAGCAGTACCTGCTGATGACTTACTATCGAATCCACCATATTTTCGATTTGCTGTGACAAATATACCTCCCCCTCCAATTCCAAGTAAACCAGATGACATTCCTCCAAAGAAAACACCGGTCAACCAATATTTCTCATTCATTTCCCCTATTGATTCTCCTGTGATGTCATCTTTATTCATCATTCTAACTATTGCATTGTATAATATCCAAGATACTATTGATAATGCCATTATTTTAATCGTGATATCACTAATTATTTCAATTAATAAATATCCTAAAATTGTCCCTAAAACTGCACCTGGAATCGCTACAATGCTACCCCTCTTTGCGATATTTAAATTTCCTAATCCTTTTTTATTATGTGCGATTTGACTACCCATCGCAACAGACCAAACTAATATTAATGAGCCTAATATTGCTATTTTTATTTCCCAACCCAACAAATAATGAAGAATTGGCATAAATATGACACCTCCACCTAGACCTAATGGTGAAAATATCAGGCCAGTCATAAAAATTAGAAATATTGCTAAAATTATGTCAGGATCCATATTTTCTCCATTGAATTTTTTATGATAGTATGATTATTGTTGTATAACTACTAATCAACATTGAAACGGTTGCTATAATACCAACTATAAGGATAGTGCCTCCTGCATTTTCCATACTTTTTTTTGTAATGAAAAATCCAACGGATGCGAGTAATGGCAATAACAAATATTGTCCAATAATTGTTAAAATTCCCGCTATATTAGTTGGTAAAAACCAAGTTGACAGTATTGCTGCACCAACGAATCCTGGGACGAAGTAGGGGATAGGTCCAATTTTTGTAATTTCTCCACTTTCGTTGTTAACTCTATTCCCAATTAAAGCGCATAATGGCACTATGATGACTAGAAGGGATACTCTAGATAATTTCACAGCGGTTGCAATTTCCATTGCTTCAGGTCCAATTGTTTCTCCAGCTGCAACCGCCTGAGGTACTGCATGAATTACAGACCCTGCCCACATACCACCTTGTTCTTCAGACATACCAAGGATACTGGATAGTAATGGAAGTAGTAAGAAAGTAATCAGTCCTAATAAATTAATTATAGCTAGTATTACTGCAACTCTTTCTTCTTTTAATTTCAAACCGGGAGATACTGCAACTACTGCACTATTACCACATATTGCACCTCCAGTACCAAGTGCTACGCATGTCTCTAAATCTAACTTAGCATATCTTCCTGCGATGTAACAAATTCCAAAACTAGTTATTGCAGTGACAAATGCTGCAGCAAAACCAACTAAACCTACATCTGGTTCAAAAAAAGTAGATAAGTTAAGTCCAAATCCTAGTAGTACAATTGCGATAGGCATTACTATGCTAATCATCCACCGTCCACCATCCTCAGTATTTGGAATATAGTATGCAATAATTGATCCTAAAATAAGTGCTAAGGTACTAGGCCCTAAATTAATTCCTAGATTTGATAAGAATATATTTGTCGGATATGCGATTATACTAATTATTACCGCACAAATTATTCCTATGTTCTTATTCATTATCAATCCTCACCTCCAATCATACCCATCCAAGATAGATAATTAATACTGCTAGAATACTACCTGCTGATGAACCTAAATTGCCCAATGTTGTAACCATCAATACTCTTCCAACTTTATTCTTAAAAAATACACTATAGAAACTTGTGAATTTTAGGAAATCCGAAGCATCCTTGCCTGTTGGAGGTGACATCTTGAGTTGAGTATAACCTGCGAACCAACCGGCAGCAAGACTCGGGTTTAGGGAAGTAATTGGTGACGCTAATGCTCCAACAATTATTGAAACAGGATGACCTCTTGCGATCATTACTCCGAACCCAGCGAGAGTGGCATTCAATACTAGCCATATTGATAAGTCATCCATAATCTTGGAAATATCTCCCTCATATGCGCTTTTACCAATCATTGTTGCAAGGAAAAGTGGTATTGCTACCATCAAAAACTTAGGCCAACTAGGTTTCTTAGGTTGCTCATTTAGTTCAGATAATCTAGATGTGGATTCCATTGCTGATTTCTTTAGATTTTCTTGTATTCCTGATAAATGCCCAGCCCCTACTATTGCCAAAATTTTTCCTTTACCACGTATTTGTTGGATTCTTCCACTAAGAAAAGCATCCCTTTCATCTATGAGTACGTAACCAGCGTTAGGAGCGATTTTGTAAACATCTTCCATCATATTGCTAAGTAAGTCACTATCTTCCAGTAATTCTTCCAAATCAAATTGTTCATCGTCATCATCTAATAATAATGCTTCTAATACGCGACCTTTTTCTCTTAGACCCATTTTATGCCATGCTCTTCTTAAAGTGATTATTACGTCTCTGTCGATTAATTCCACTGGGATATTTGCTTCATCTGCAATATTTATTGCAGCCAATAACTCTGCTCCCGGTTTTTCTCCTGAATCAATCCCCATTTTTCTTTGTTGAACAGATAGTGCAGATTGTAGTATAATCATAGCTGCTTTTCCATCAGTAATTATTTTCAATAAGTTTTCATTATCTATCCCATCTG
>Ga0302118_10000648_pt1 | contig 16754 bp, 14 predicted proteins | sample AG5_331_MG_FD_203126 | JGI IMG/M metagenome (GOLD analysis project Ga0302118, IMG submission 203126) | Marine microbial communities from Western Arctic Ocean, Canada - AG5_33.1 | ecosystem: Environmental > Aquatic > Marine > Oceanic | place: Canada: Western Arctic Ocean | collected 2017-10-01 | reverse complement strand
GCTGCAAATGAAGTGGTCGAAGCTGTAATGGAAACAAAACCGATGAGTAAAAACGCGAATAAGCTTTTCATGGTTTTCATTCTTCCCCCACTATTAAATGAAATAAGTTAACGCAAACAACAATTTGCTAATTTTGAAAATTTTATATTAATATTTCCACTATGCAACCTTTCAGGAATGATTTATTTGAATCCTTAGGATTGATTTTTTTGTTACTTAAAAATACAACAAATTAAAACGGAAACTTCTTACTGCCCAAGCCTGGCATGCCGCTGCCCATTTTTGAAACATCAGGCATACCACCCTCCCCTTGCATTTCGTTCATCTTCTCCATCATTTTTTTCATCTTTCCACCACCCATTTTTTTCATGCTTTTCTGCATTTTTTCAAATTGCTTTAACAGTTTGTTAACTTGCTGAACATTCGTGCCAGAACCATTGGCAATACGCTTCTTCCGCGAGCCTTTAATAAGATTAATATGTGTTCTTTCTTTGACAGTCATTGAATTAATTATTGCAATCATATATACGCTTTCGCTATCACCAATCACTTGATTTTTAACACTTTGAGGTAAATTACCCATGCCTGGCAACTTATCCATTAAGGCGCCCATACCACCCATTTGTTGCATCTGAAGAAGTTGATCACGCATGTCGTCAAGGTCGAAGCGTCCTTTAACCATTTTTTGAGCGCTTTTCATTGCCTTCTTCTGATCGACTTTACGAGAAATCTCTTCAACTAGAGAAAGTACATCACCCATTCCGAGCAATCGTGAAACAATTCGATCAGGGTGGAAAGGCTCTAAAGCATCTGTTTTTTCACCCACACCTAAAAACTTAATAGGCTTACCAGTAATATGCTTGACGGAGAGAGCTGCACCGCCGCGTGCATCACCATCGGTCTTTGTAAGGATAACACCCGTCAAAGGTAGTGCATCGGCAAAGGCTTTTGCTGTGTGAGCGGCATCTTGACCGGTCATTGAATCAACAACAAACAGAGTTTCAATTGGATTAACTTTTTGTTGTAGAATTTGGATTTCGGCCATCATTTGCTCATCAATATGCAAACGACCTGCAGTATCAACCAACAGTACATCGTGGAATTTTCTTTGCGCGTGTTTTTTTGCCTCAGCAACAATTTTTTCTGGTTTATCGCTAATACTGGATGGGAAAAAATCTACCTCAACTTGCTCGGCAAGAATCTTGAGTTGCTCAATCGCAGCAGGTCGATAGACATCCGCACTTACCACCAATACTTTTTTCTTTTCTCGCTCTTTTAAAAAACGCGCTAATTTGGCAATCGAGGTTGTTTTACCCGCACCTTGTAACCCAGCAACCATCACCACTGCAGGTGCTTGAGTCGCTAAGTCAAGAGATTCGTTCTCACCACCAATAATTTGCGTAAGTTCAGTTTCAACCAACTTAATAAAAGCCTGGGATGGCGTTAAACCCTCGCTTACCTTTAAACCAAGCGCTTTTATTTGAATTTGATCAATAAAGGTTTTGACAACCTCAAGGGCAACATCGGCCTCTAATAACGAGCGTCTAACTTCACGAATTGCTTCTTTGATATTGGCTTCAGAAAGCTTATTTTTGCCCTGTAAAGCCTTGAAACTATTAGAAAGACGATCGCTTAAATTATCAAACATTATGTTCTTATTGGGCAAAATATCGTATTATATAGCTTTTGTATTATTGATAGTAATTGATGCCCTTTTTGACCATCCTTCCCTTTGTTGCATATCTGCTAGTAGCTTTACTTCTAACACGTTACTATACCCAAGGTAGCGAAACCCATCAACACAAGAGATTGGCTAACATTCTGCTTTTATTAGCCAGTGCTTCTCATGCGTACTTATTAAGTGATTTATGGCAATCCAGTGGCGTTTTCTTTGGTCTTGCGAGTAGCATTTCTTTTGTTTCTTGGGTGGTTGCAACTCTTTTATTTGTGACATCCTTTAGTAAGCCAATTCACGCTCTCGGCATTATCGTTTACCCACTTGCAGCCCTCGCGCTTTTATTTTCACTGGCTTTCCCTGATGCGCAAAACAAGTTGATAGAGGTTTCTATTGCTGCACACGTTTTCCTCTCAATTAGCGCCTACGCTCTTCTTGCGATAGCTGTATGTCAATCGGTCATGCTGAACATTCAAGAGAGGCTTCTACACGAACATCAAATTAATACTTTTATCAATAAATTACCGCCGCTACAAACAATGGAAGACTTTTTATTCCAAACTTTAAAAATGGGCTGTTTTTTATTGACCCTTTCTTTGGTTTCTGGGTTTATATTTATTGACGATTTCTTTTCACAACAACTCACCGCAAAAACACTTTTATCTCTGATTGCCTGGGCGATTTTTGTTGGCCTGGTGATTGGTCACAAAGTATTCGGCTGGCGTGGAAAACAAGCTAGACTAGCTACACAAATTGGCTTTGCAGTTCTTGTTTTAGCCTATTTCGGGACTAAGTTTGTTTTAGAGAGACTACTAAACTAAATCGATTCTTAATAACCAATATATACTTATGTCAAATACTCTTACTGGTGAGTGCCTCTGTGGCGCGGTTTCTTGGAAAATGCACGGACCTTTTGAATTCTTCGGTATGTGTCAATGCTCTCGCTGTCGCAAAGTTACGGGTGCCGCCTTTGCGACCAATCTTTTTGTTAAACCAGACCAATTTTTTTGGCAATCTGGCGAAAATAATCGTAACGAATACCTTCTTTCACCACCAAATACGTTTGGAAATGCCTGCTGTAAAACTTGTGGATCAAGGGTACCAAGAAAAACTGCTCGTAGTCTAATCTTGATTCCATTGGGTAGTACAATGGAGTTGCCAGATATTGAGCCCACGTTAGTTTGTTCAGAGGATCACACCGCTTGGTTTGATGGTCTCAAATCAATAATAAAGAGTTAATTAACCATTAGTCAATGTGGAGCACTGCAAGAAATGCCTCTTGCGGAATATCCACTCGACCAATAGAGCGCATCCGTTTTTTACCCTTCTTTTGCTTTTCTAATAGCTTGCGCTTTCTTGAAATATCTCCACCATAACATTTAGCGGTTACGTTTTTTCGCAGCGCTTTAACGTTAGTTCGGGAGATGATTTTTGATCCAATACAAGCCTGAATAGCTACATCAAACATTTGTCTAGGAATGAGCTCTTTCATCTTCGCCGCAATCTCACGACCCTTGTAAACAGAGTTGTCGCGGTGAATGATCAAAGCCAAAGCATCAACCGGCTCATCATTAATGAGAATATCCAGTCGAATTAAATCGGCTGGTTGATAGCGCTCAAAATGATAATCCATTGAAGCGAATCCTCGAGAAACAGACTTTAATCGATCGAAGAAATCGAGCACCACTTCATTGAGAGGAAGTTCATAAACAATGGAAACTTGACGACCCATATATTGAATGTTTTTTTGCACACCGCGCTTGTCTACACAAAGACTAATCACTGGCCCAACATACTCATTCGTGACCAAAATGTTAGCAGTGATGATTGGCTCTCTAAATTCTGCAATGCCTTGAATTGAAGGTAATTTGGATGGACTGTCTACTCGATGAATATTACCCTTTGTGTCCATAATTTCATAGACCACGGTTGGTGCGGTGGTAATAAGATCCAAGTCGTATTCACGCTCTAAGCGTTCCTGCACAATCTCCATATGCAGTAAACCCAAAAAGCCAATACGAAAACCGAAACCCAGCGCATCGGAATTTTCTGGCTCGTATTGCAGCGCGGCATCATTAAGTCTTAACTTAGCTAAGGCGTCTCTAAATTTTTCGTAATCTTCGCCAGACGTTGGAAAAAGGCCGGCAAAGACGCACGGCTGTACTGGCTTAAAACCTTTAAGAGGTTCGCTAACAGGATTCTTAGCGCTGGTTATAGTATCACCTACAGGGGCGCCGTCAATGTTTTTAATATTGGCAATCAAGAAACCAACTTCACCGGCTTTTAGGCTTTCTGTTTTGGTGCGTTTAGGGGTAAAAACACCAACTTCATCCACCGAGTGTTCGTTGCCATTGGAAAATATTTTGATTTTAGTCTTGGAACGAATTTCACCATCAATGACGCGAATCAGCGATACAACACCTAAATAATTATCAAACCAAGAATCAATAATCAAGGCTTTAATTGGTGCGTCAATTGTGCCTTGTGGTGCAGGGATTTTTTCAACGATTTGCTCAAGAATAGCTTCAATGCCAATACCGGATTTGGCACTTGCATGGACTGCGTCATGCGCCTCAACTCCAATGACATCTTCAATTTCATCAACCACCCGATCAGGCTCTGCAGCTGGCAAATCAATTTTATTAAGAACAGCCACAACCTCCAGACCCTGATCGAGTGCTGTATAGCAATTTGCTACCGTTTGTGCTTCCACACCTTGAGAGGCGTCGACAATTAATAGCGCACCCTCACAAGCAGATAAAGAACGAGAAACCTCATAAGAAAAATCCACATGTCCGGGCGTATCAATAAAATTCAATTGGTAGGTCTCACCATTTTTGGAATGGTAATCCAATGTCACACTTTGTGACTTAATGGTAATGCCTCGCTCTTTCTCAATATCCATCGAGTCCAACACTTGTGAAGACATCTCACGATCACTTAAGCCTCCGCAATACTGAATAAAGCGATCGGCAATAGTGGACTTGCCATGATCAATGTGGGCAATAATAGAAAAATTTCGGATATTTTGCATATCGATGATAAAATGAATCTTTTAGATTAGCAACGGGAGATTATACAGTCAATGAATAAAGTGAAGCAAATTACCTGTGCCGCCACCAACGACCTTCAAGTAAAAATACCTGATGAACAAGGTCGTAACATCGTGCTCTATTTTTATCCAAAGGATGACACGCCTGGATGCACCATTGAGGGTCAGGACTTTACTCGTCTAAACCAACAGTTTATTGATAGTAATTCGGTCGTTTACGGTGTCTCTAGAGAGTCAATTACTTCCCACGATAAATTTATCTGCAAATACGATTTTAACTTTGATCTTATTTCCGATCCGGACGAAATACTTTGCAATCAATTTGGTGTTATTCAGCTTAAAAAACTCTACGGCAAAGAATACATGGGTATTGTTCGCTCAACTTTCATTATTAGCCCAGAAGGAAACATCCTTAAGCAATGGGTTAATGTCAAAGTCAAAGGCCACGCTGATGAAGTTTTGGAAGCTGTAAAAGTACTATGACAAGCAATAATGTCGATTACGATGAAGTTGAGAAATTCGCATCACTCGCCTCTCGCTGGTGGGATCAAAACTCTGAATTTAAATCACTACATGACATCAACCCTCTACGCCTTAACTACATTAAGGAGAACTGTGGTGGCTCACTTAAGGGTAAACGTATACTTGATGTTGGCTGTGGTGGTGGTATTCTTGGTGAAGCATTGGCGCTTGAAGGGGCTGAAGTTGTTGGCATAGACCTTGCTGAAGCAAGCCTAGAGGTGGCTAAATTACACTTACTAGAATCAGGACTTAATGTCACTTACCAAATGATTCCTGTGGAAGAATTGGCAGAAAATAAACCAGAGACTTTTGACGTTGTTACTTGTCTTGAAATGCTCGAACACGTCCCTGATCCAAGTTCGATTGTGAGAGCCTGCTCAACACTGGTCAAACCCCAAGGTAAAGTGTTTTTTTCAACCATTAATCGCAACCCAAAATCTTATTTCTTTGCCATCGTTGGTGCGGAATACATACTAAATTTACTACCCAAGGGTACTCATGATTACGAAAAATTCATTAAACCTAGTGAGATTGACAGCTGGGCAAGAAATTGCGATTTGTCAATTCAATCCATGATTGGAATGACCTACAATCCAATCACTAAAATCTACAAACTTGAAGATGACGTTAGTGTCAATTACCTTAGTCACTACCAGAAAAGTTAAAAAAGATCTTTGTAAAAACCTTTAAAAAAGCCCCGAACTGTGTCGGGGCTTTTTGTTGCACTAAAGGTTAAAGTACTAGGTCAGTCTTATAAAACGTTCTCAATTGAAACCTCAATCGCGTGCATCATAGAACGCCCAAACGAACGCATTGTTAATAGCACGTATGAATCGTCACCATCTCTGTAAATGATTGTACCGATGTGCTCCATAATCGTTCTTGAAGCACTACCCAATGTAAAAACATTAGGATCTAAGTCGATTGGGCAAATGCGCTCAAGTATGTCACGACTACGCTCACCGCTAACACGAATCATAGCCCATGTATCAGACTGGTCTGTGTAGTAGGCAGATGGTGCATTAAAACGTTCAGCAATATTAGTTTCTGCGTCATCACCTTCGTAAGCATAATAAGCCATTACTTGGTTTTTTTGCAAACGCCAAAGCGTAACTGAGGCATCAGAAGATTGTGTTGACTGACCCATAGCAGGGATAGACAAACCACAAGACTTACTCATAGCAGCTTCAATTTCTTCAGCTTTACCGTTTGGCATGGCAATCATTACTAATGATTGGTTAACCACCTCGCAGACTGTTACGCCATCGAACTCATGTTCAGCACCACCAAGGGGCGACTCTTTTACAATTGTATAATCAGACACAGGCTTCTCCTGAAATTTTGTCAAAGGAAATATTATTAGACACGTAGACACTCCCCTTCTGGATCATAGAAATGCGGGCTACAAATTTCAACCTCGATATCTTGACCTCTCACTAAATCAACCGCACGGACCGTCTCACCTTTACGACTGTGTCCGCCTTTAATATAACCCAAACCAATGTAGTGACCAAATATTGGTGAATAGATCGACGATGAAATCCAGCCTTGATCAGTAAACGTATCTGGCTTATCACGCAAGTTAACCAAGTGTGCGCCAGCCATTGAATGTCCTGCATCCAATAAAGCGCTCTTATTAACCGGCTTAAAACCAACCATTTGCATACGATCGTTGCGCTGCATGCCTTCACGCAAACCGAGCGTATAACCGATAAAGTCTTTCTTACCAGAAACCATACCACCCATACCCAGGTCATAAGCACTTGTCTGTCCGTTAAGTTCTGGACCAGCCGCGTGACCTTTCTCAATACGCATCGCACCAAGCGCTTCGGTACCGTAAGGAATTGCATTAAACTCTTCACCCGCTTCCATCAGAACGCGAATCAATGAATCACCGTAACGCGTTGGAACGGCGATTTCAAAAGCAAGCTCGCCCGAGAATGAAATTCTGAAAAGTCTTGCAGGAATACCGCCACAAATTGAGATTTCTCCAGCACCCATATAAGGGAACGCTTCATTGGAAATGTCATGTTCAGGATCAACAATTTTCTGTAACAATTTACGAGAATTTGGTCCAGCAACTGCATACTGTGCATACTGTTCAGTAACAGAAATCATATGAACATCTAAATCAGGCCATAAGCACTGATGACAGAATTGCATATGACGATAAACATTAACCGCATTCGCAGTAGTTGTTGTCATTACAAAATGATTCTCACCAAGTCGTGCCGTCGTGCCGTCGTCCATTGCTATGCCGTCTTCACGCAGCATTAGTCCGTAACGTGTTTTACCGACCGGCACCTTTGCAAAAGCATTAACGTAAAGCCTATTAAGGAATTCAGAGACATCCGTTCCTTTAAGGTCAATCTTACCCAACGTTGTCACATCACAGATACCCACGGATTCACGAGTTTGTCTTACCTCACGATCCACTGAATCACGCCAAAAAGTTTCACCCGGTTGAGGGAACCACTGCGAGCGATACCACATACCAACCTCAACAAAAATAGCATTTTGCTCTTCAGACCACTTATGAGTTGGTGTGTAGCGAGTTGGATAGAACTCCATACCACGCCTTCTACCCGCAAATGCACCCATAGCAACTGGGTTATATGGTGGACGGAAAATAGTCGTACCTGTTTCTTCAATGGTTTTGTCCATGTTATCAGCCATGATGCCAATCGCAAGAACGTTAGCTGTCTTACCCTGGTCTGTAGCCATACCAAGTGTCGTGTAGCGCTTAACGTGCTCAACGGATTTAAAACCTTCCTGATTAGCAAGCTTAATATCTTTAGCTGTTACATCGTTCTGATAGTCAACCCAAGCGCGATTTTTGCCACTTGGAACGCCCCATTTTGCCACGACGTTGTAAGCAACTGACGCTGTAGTAGCTGGTTTGGAATCTCCAGCTTTAAAGCCAAGATCTGCTGCAACACTTGCACCTTCGTTATGGCCTTCAACAATCGCATCAGCTAAAACCATTGTGCCCTTAGCACGACCGGCAACGGACATACCAACCGGTACTGAAGAATCTGGCAAGAATGTTGCAAGTTCATTATTCCACTTAGGAATACCACGATGGTGGCAGGTTAAATGAAGGTTTGGATTCCAACCACCAGAAACAGCCAGAGTGTCCGTATTGATTGTTTTGCCGTTTGAAAGCGTAATTGATTTAATCGCGCGTCGACCTTTGGTATCAGTAACATCTGTACCCATAAAGATCTCAGCACCATCGATTGACATCACAGGCTCTATTGAGCGTGAATCAATCACTGCAACAACTTTAACACCTTTATCGGTCAAATCTTTAGCTGTTTGCCAACCGTCGTCATTGTTCGTGTAAACACTCACTCTTTGACCCGTGGCAACTGCAAATCTGTTGAGATAAGCTCTAACAGCACTTGCCATCATAATACCTGGGCGGTCATTATTACCAAAGGCAATTGCTCGCTCAGTTGCGCCTGCACAAAGAATCGTGCGTTTTGTGTATATACGCCAGTTAACTTGTCGCGGCTTAGTGTTATCGGCCCTTGCCTCGTCTGCTCTATTTTCAATGGCTCCATAGATACCGTGATCATAAGCACCGAAAATAGTTGTGTCAGCCATCAATGTTACGTTGTCCATTGCAGCTAGTTTTGCAACCACTTGCTTGGCCCATTCGCTACCGGTAATACCATTAATCTCGTTAGTTTCCGAATTTAATCGTCCACCCATGATGAAATCTTCATCAGCAAGAATAACTCTCGCACCAGATTCAGCTGCTGTTAATGCAGCAGAAAGACCGGTAGCACCAGCACCAATGATCAAGATATCGCAATAGCGAAAACCCTTATCGTAAGTATCTGGATCTTCAAGCATAGAAAGCTTACCAAGACCAGCAGAATGACGAATTGCAGGCTCGTAGATTTTTTCCCAGAAAGCTTTTGGCCACATGAAAGTCTTGTAGTAAAAACCAGCACTTAGGAATGGCGAAAAGAAATCAGTAATTGCCATAAAGTCGAAGCCTAAAGGACCTCTATGGTTCTGACTGTTTGCTTCTAAGCCGTTATATAGTTGTGTAATCGTTGCACGTGTATTTGGCTCTTTATAAGCGCCGTGACCGATTTCCATGATGGCATTTGGCTCTTCTGAACCCGCTGTTACGATACCACGTGGACGGTGATATTTAAACGAACGCCCTACTAAATGCTTGTTATTTGCAAGTAAAGCAGAAGCAAGTGTATCACCTTCATAACCTCGTAAAATTTGGCCATTAAAAGTAAAGCTTATTGATTTAGTCTGGTCAATTAGACCGCCATCGATTCTGTTAATTTGACTCATTTTGATCGACCCTGTGCTCTTGAGACGTCTTGAGCAAGCTCAACACTTTTAATCTCATGTGTTAAAGTACAGCGAATAACAACTAACCAAGATTGGTCGCCTTGTTCGTGGTACCAAAGTTCGCGGTTGTCACCAGCAATATTTTCTCTAATATATAGGTACTGATAGAAGTCTTCAGCAGCTTCTTCAGACTCCCAGTTTGTTGGTCTATTGATCAGATCAGCAGATCCCAAATAAACAAACTCCTCAGAATCACGAGGACCTAATAATGGATGGTTTATTATCATTGTCTTATCCTCTAATGTAGGTTGGGTTGTGCACCAACACCTTTCTCATCTATCATTTCGCCACGTCTGAAACGATCAAGACGGAAAGCTGTTGCAACTTCATGAGGTTCGTCGGTTGCCAATAAATGCGCATAACAATAACCACTTGCAGGTGTTGCTTTAAAGCCGCCATAACACCAACCGCCATTAAAGAACAATTCTTGAATGTCGGTCTTATCAATAAACGGTGAACCGTCCATAGACATGTCCATGATGCCGCCCCACATACGTAATAATCGAACACGACCAACCATTGGCATAATCGCCATACCACCAGAACACACATCCTCCACAACGGGTAAGTTGCCGCGTTGAGCATACGTGTTGTATGCATCAATATCACCACCAAAGACTAAGCCGCCTTTGTCAGATTGCGAGCAATAAAAATGGCCTGCGCCAAATGTAATAACGTTATCCATTACAGGCTTAAGGCCCTCAGTTACAAATGCTTGCAGAACATGAGACTCGATTGGTAAGTTAATGCCTGCTTTCGACATTACACGACTCGAAGAGCCAGCAACACAAACGCCAACACGTCCAGCTTTAATGTCGCCCTTTGTTGTTTGCACGCCGAGGCACTTGCCGTTCTCAATATTAAAGCCAGTGACTTCACAATTTTGAATAATATCAACACCCAAATCACTCGCACCACGAGCATAACCCCAAGCTACGGCATCGTGACGAACCGTTCCACCGCGTGGTTGTGCTAACGCGCCCTGAATTGGAAAACGGGCATTGTCCATATCAAGAAAAGGATACCTCTCCTTAACTTCTTTTTTATTTAAGTATTCACAACCAGCATCAGCAAACAACATTGCATTGCCGCGACGCATAAATGCGTCACGCTGAGCATCCGAGTGGATAAGGTTCATAATGCCGCGCTGAGATACCATTGCGTTGTAGTTCAAATCTTGTTCAAGATTCTCCCACAACTGCATAGACATCTCGTAAAAAGGTTCGTTACCAGGCAAAAGATAGTTAGAGCGAATAATGGTGGTATTTCTACCGACATTACCGCCACCAATCCAACCTTTTTCAAGCACGGCTACATTCGTAATGCCATGGTTTTTTGCCAAATAATAAGCAGTAGCCAGACCATGACCACCACCACCTACAATAATAACATCATAGCCATCAGCTTTAGGCTCAGCATCACGCCAAGCAGGCTCCCAACCTTTGTGTCCCGTCAACGCCTCTTTCAAGACTTTGAGGGCAGAATACTTTGTCCTACTCACAGTTTAACTCCAAGGGTAAGGGCTGTTTGATACAGGGTGTAATTTACCCTCTTTGAAGCGAGAGAACCTGAATGGCTCAAGAAGCTCTTGCTTCTCGCCCAACAATTCTTCAGCAACTAGACAACCAACACCCAGCATTTTATAGCCATGGTTAGAGTCAGCAATAATTGTTACGTTTTCATTATAAGTATCAATCACTGGGAAGCTATCAGCTGTCATACAGCCAATGCCACCTGAGGCTTCTTTATGGTATTTGTCCATCATGCCTTCGAAACGCTTATGACAATGCGCCAACGCAGAAACCCACATCTCAGGGAATTCTTTACTTGCTACAAATTCTGTACTTGCTGGACCGTAAGGATCAATTGCAACTTCGTCAACCGGTGTAGGCACTTTCCAAGGAGCTGCGCCGCCTTGAATACCACCAAAACCCCAATCTGGTTTGTAGTAAATACCCCATAATTGATCAGTAATCAATGAACCATCAACTGTAGAGTACAAAGGTGCATCAGTATCAACGTGTAATACTGGCGGAACTTTGCCATCGTTAGTAACCAAAGTTTCAGGTGGAATTTCTAGAACGCCTTCTTCAAGCTGCCAGAAAACCCACATGTCAACGTTCTCATGAACGTTACCTTCAAGATCTTTAAGTTCGATTTGAGAAGGTAAGCCAAGCATTGTCCAAAAATCACGAACCCATGGGCCAGCGCCAATGACTAATTTATCACATTCGATTGTGCCGTTGCTTGTTTCAACTGCTGTTACTCTTTGACCTTCACCTGCAGAAACAAAGCCTGTAACTTCAGTATCAAGAACAATACTAACACCAAGATCAAGGACCTTCTTAGAAAGACCTTCCATCGCTGTAACATTGTTTGCATAACCACCCGGCTTTTCATGAAGAACCGAAGTAATGCCTTGAGCTTGCCAATCGTCAAACATGTTAAGCATGTATTCACGTGACTCTTCTTCGCCTTCGATAAAAACACTTTCGTAACCAATTGCTTGTTGCTCTGCGTGAATTTGCTTCACATCTTCGCGCATGCTTTCACAAGAAATTTGCATGTAGCCGTTTGCATGGTAGCTAAACGCCTCTGGATCACTTTCCCATACACTCACTGAATGCGCCATTAATTTACGCATAGCTGGCTGGAAATAGTTGTTACGAACAACACCACAAGCAATGCCTGTAGCGCCTGCTGCAATTGTGTCCGCTTTGTCAATGATTACAATACGACCTTCAATGCTTTCGCCAGCTGCTGTTAAGTTTTCGGCTAAACGCCATGCTGTTGAAAGACCGTGGATACCGGCACCGATAATAACGTACTCGGCTTGACTTGGTAATGACATACTATTTCTCCTATTGGATTAGTGAGTTGAAAAAACAAAAAAAATCAAGATTTAATAAAACATTACTAAATCTATCGAGTTAAACTTATCGAAATTTTAATAGCACTATTATCTTGTAAATGAAACTAATGGACTCTAAAAATATTCACACTGTGATGAAATCATTAGCAAAAAATTCAACTGTCCTACTAGTGTCATACTCACACAATATTTACAACGACATTATTGATAAGCTACTTGAGATTGAGATCTAAGACCACAAAGCCATTATTTTGGAAAGAAGTTTAGCCACACAAAACAATATAACCAACAATTAAAATATAAAATAAGTATACTTGTATTCAACATTATACGTAGAGAGATCATGTCACGTAGGCACTATAAATTACCCCCATTAACTTCTTTAGCTACATTCGAGACAGCAGCACGCCACCGAAGCTTTAAAGGCGCCGCTGAAGAACTAGGGGTCACTCCAGGTGCTGTGAGTCACCAAATAAAATTTCTTGAAACAGAGCTGGCTCTTTCATTGTTTGACAGAAAACACCACGGTAACAACTTAACCGATCATGGTGAGTCTTTATTTGCCGTACTTCAGTCTAGTTTTTCAGCCGTCTCCTCGACTCTGGCCAACCTTAGAAGATCGGCCAATGATCATGAAGTGACTATCAGTGCAACAACAGCAGTTTCAGGCTTATGGCTAACACCACGTTTATCTCAATTTTGGCGTGCCCATCCAGAAATTCCGGTTAACCAACACGTTACCGACAATCCAAGTTCTCAAGGAGTTGCTGTCGATTTGAAAATTTGTTACGGATTTGTGGAAAATGAATCAAACCAAAAACACACCTTATTCCATGATGAATTAGTACCTGTTTGTAGTCCTAAATTTGCTAAAGAAAACCCCAATCCAACCATTGAGGAGTTAGCGCAACTCCCCCTTATCCACTTAAGGGCGAAAGATAAAAACTGGTCGAATTGGTTTTCTTGGTTTAGTGCGCTTGGATATAAAGGAAAAATTTCTCACGGCACCCATGTTAATAACTACATGATCGCCCTCCAAGCAGCAAGCGATGGCACCGGTATTGTTCTGGGATGGAAACACCTTGTTAAACCAAAGATTGATAGTGGTGAATTAGTAATCCTGGGCGACACCTCTATTCCGGCGCCTTCTGCAATTTACATCATGAGTGAAAAAGAAGATCTGTTGCCTGAGAATGTTAAGGCACTTAGAGATTTTCTTACCGTAAAACCTTAGGCAGCTAGTCTGTGTTATTCCTCTTGAATTAATTTCAATTTTTTCTAAGAAATTAATTAGAAGCATTCATTACAACAAAATTGTATCATGTCGTTTTTTAACTCGACAATACAATTATGTCTGCAATACCCCTGACTAATATAGATGCCGTTCTAAATCCAATTGAGCTCGCCAAAGGCTTGCCGAACGAGCACTATACCAGTAACGATGTTTTTGAAGAAGAAAAACAAGCCGTTTTATTCAACAACTGGTCAGCCATTGGTTTTGTTAAAGATATTCCTGAGTCTGGTGATGCTAAGCCAATCAACTTCATTGGCATGCCTCTTTTGATAGTGCATGATAATGATAACAGTGTTTATGTATTCCAAAATACTTGTCGTCACCGCGGCATGATTTTAGTTCAAGAGCCTACAAAAATAATCGGCGCTATCCGCTGTCCTTATCATTCATGGTGCTATAAGCTGAGCGGCGAACTTTGTGCAACACCAATGGTTGGTGGCCCTGAAAAGAATACTCACGAAGCAATAAACTACGGCGATCTCGGTCTTTATAAAATTCGTTCATACGTTTGGCAAGACATTATTTTTGTTAATATTTCAAACAATGCAGCAGAATTTGAAGACTATGCCGCGAAGGCAATCGGGCGATGGAAGGAGTTCGAAAAACCCCTCTATCACGGAGGGCAAAGCTCCTCATTCGAGCTGTGTCTTAATACCAACTGGAAGCTAGCCGTTGAAAACTATTGCGAGAGCTATCACCTACCATGGGTGCACCCTGAGCTTAATATAACTTCCAAAATAGAAGACCATTACGACATTGAGGAATCGGGTCATTTTTCAGGTCAGGGTTCGCACGTCTATACTCAAATGAGGACTGAAAATGGCGATGTATTTCCAGATTTTGAGGGACTTTCAAGTAAGTGGGATACCGGCAGTGAGTACCTTTCGTTTTATCCAAATGTACTTTTAGGAGTACATAGAGACCATGTTTACGCGATTATCATTGAGCCAATCAGTACCCACAAAACAAAAGAGCATGTGTCAATATACTACGCTCAAAAACCAGAAGAAATGTTATCATTAAGTGCGCTGGTTGATACCAATTCGAAATTTTGGAAAATGGTTTTTTTAGAAGATGTAGGCGTCGTTGAGGGCATGCAACTCGGTAGGCACGGCTTGCTGTTTGATGGTGGAAAATTCTCACCAGCAATGGATGGCCCTACCCACTGCTTCCATCATTGGGTGGCAACACAGATTAATCAATTCAGGCAATAATATGAAGACTCTCATACAAAATGACCTTGTTCGCAATTTCGTTGCTGGTGAGTGGCAAGAAGGTGACGACAATGCATCAATCAAAGTCGAAGACCCTGCAACCGGTGAAATCATTACTTATTGTGCGCTTGCTTCTGATGAAACTCTTGAGCGTGCATTAAAGGGTGCACGTCAGTGCTTTGAGAATGGCGATCTAAAAAACCTAAGTCCGTTAGCAAAGGCTACTTTACTGAGAAGGGTTGCATTTGAAATACGAAAAATAGCGGACGAAGGCGCTGAACTTCTTTGCCGAGAAAGTGGTAAAGCACTCGATGACGCAAAATCTGAATTTATCGAAGCAGCAGATTACTTTGACTATTACAGTGGCATTGCCGATAAAATCGAAGGCAAGTCTATCCCTCTAGGACCTGGTTATGTTGACTACACCATACTTGAGCCTTACGGAATTTCGGCACAAATTGTGCCGTGGAATTTCCCCGTTTCTCTGGCAGCTCGCGGCTTAGCTCCTGCGTTAGCAGCTGGTAATTCAGTCATCATCAAATCACCAGAGCTTGACCCCCTTGGTATAGCGGCGCTAGGCATTGCACTTGAACGTGCTGGCGCACCCAAAGGATCTGTATCGATTCTTAACGGTATTGGTTCCGATTTAGGTGCAAAACTTGTCGCCTCCAAAGATATCGATCAAATCGTATTTACTGGTTCGGTGCCTACGGGACAAGCCATTTTGAAATCAGCCGCCAATGAAGTCGTTCCTGCATTAATGGAACTTGGTGGCAAGTCAGCAGGAATTGTTTATGCTGATGCCGATATTGAAGAAGTTTTGGAGAGTGTTAAGTGGGGCATCTTCTTTAACGCTGGACAAGTTTGTTCTGCATTATCACGTCTGCTGGTTTGCCAAGAGCGCTACGATGAAGTACTGCAGCGTTGTGTAGAACTGGCAGAGGGATTGTCAGTTGGACACGGTCTCAAAAATTCCAGCCTTACACCAGTCATCTCTGAAGCACAACTTTGTAAAATTGAAGCCAAGATTGCTCGAGCAAGTGCCGATGGCGCAATCATTGCAACGGGCGGCAAACGCCTACAACGCGATGGACATTTTATGGCACCAACCATACTATGCAATGTGGCTCCAGAATCTAGAATTGCGCAGGAAGAAATATTCGGACCTGTGCTTTGTGTCATTCCTTTTAAGGACAATGAGGAGGCGATTCAAATTGCCAATAACACAGAATTTGGCTTGGTTGCAGGTGTATTCACCAAAGATCTAAGCATTGCACACAAGTCCGCAAGCGCCTTAAAAGCTGGTCAAGTATTTGTTAATGAGTGGTATGCTGGTGGTATATTGACACCGTTTGGTGGTGTTGGTAAATCTGGATTTGGCCGCGAAAAAGGCGTTGAGGCATTCTACAACTACGTACGTACAAAAAATATTGCGATCAAACTTTAATACGTATGGCAAGCCATGCAACTTGCATTAACTAATCTTTAAAATTTAGCCATCTAAGCGAGAGCAGAATTTTCTAATAGAGTTACAATCGTCATTAGTTCTACACTGCACCGAGTAGAGGTCTTTGCACGGGCTTTGTCTTTAGCGACATCAAAAACAACATCACTAATTAATTTTCCATTATCAAGACGGTGAATGACCACAGGGAGTAGAAGTATTGATTAAAAAAATGCGGAGCATGGGGTCCGTACTCCGCATTCGAAGAATACACAAATAAATTAAGCGATTCCTAGAT
>Ga0302118_10000645_pt1 | contig 16775 bp, 16 predicted proteins | sample AG5_331_MG_FD_203126 | JGI IMG/M metagenome (GOLD analysis project Ga0302118, IMG submission 203126) | Marine microbial communities from Western Arctic Ocean, Canada - AG5_33.1 | ecosystem: Environmental > Aquatic > Marine > Oceanic | place: Canada: Western Arctic Ocean | collected 2017-10-01 | reverse complement strand
TCGCCGAAGAACTTTTTAAGTCCGGCATTTACAGAGGAAAAGGTTGGGTTCGCGTCAATAGGTCCCCAGACCATCCAGCCAGCTGTTCCGCCTGGCTTTAGAACCCGAAGCACCTCGCGTGCACAGCTGATTTTGTCGTTGGGAAACATGAGGCCGTTGCGGCTGGTAACGGCATCGAACGTGCTATCGCAAAACGGCAAAGCGGTCATGTTCCCGGCCGTAATACGCAGATTGTCTATCGAGAGCTTGGCAGCCCGCGCCGCGGCGACCGCCAGCATTGTCGGCGTCATGTCACAGGCCGTTACAGAGCCTGTTTCGATTTTTCCCGCGATTGTAATGGCAGGGTCACCTGTTCCCGACGCGATATCCAGAACATCCATGTCCGGAGAAATGCCGACTTCTTCTATCAAGCGGAGATTAAAAGTATCATTGCTCGGTTTTGCGCCACTGGCTGCTTCCGTCCAGCCCGGACTGCGGTTTTTCCAGTAATCCGTCCGGTTTTCTGTATCGCTGGCAGGGTCAGTCACCGGTTTTTCCGTTACTGACTTGCCCAAACGATCCGGTGCATCCAAATGATTTCTGAGTTCCGGAAAACTGGATCGGGGTGTTCTTCATTTACAGATCTTAGCTCTACTTCACGTTTGGTCTGGCGGACGAGTTCTTTCGCCATAACCTGTTCGTCAGTCGTTTTCACGATTACCCGGTCGCCACGTTTGACTTTAGACGTTGGGGAGACAATCACGATGTCACCGGGCCGAAACACTGGCATCATACTGTCGCCGGTAATTTCGAGCGCGTAAGCACCGTCATCCCCGACATCGGGACCGTCGATCTCTGCCCAGCCGCTGCCTGTCGGAAAGCCGGCATCATCGAAATACCCGCCACCACCGGCTTTGGCCAGTCCAACGAGAGGGTACCGCCGGGCTTTGCCCGCGCCAGCCCCTTTGCCGGCAAACGTGACAAAATCGGATAAGGTTAGGTCGGTGACTTCGAGAACTTTTGCAATGCTCTGAGTTGTCGGCCAGCGCGGTTTGCCTTGCGGATTTATACGTTTGCTTTTGTTGAAACTGGTGGGGTCGAGTCCAGCGCGACGTGCGAGGCCTGATGCTGAAAACCCTTTTGCCTTGGCGACCCCGTCTAGGGCATTCCATATGTCTTTGTGCCGTAACATAAAATGAATTTTTCCTATTTCTACCTGACTGTCACGTCCCGTCTTTAAAAGACTGGGCATAAGAATGGATGTGATTGACCATGGCATGAAGGCCGTTGGCGCGGCTGCCGCTCAAATGCGACCCTAACTCTATTGCGTCAAAGAAATCCGGCGACGTAGATAATACTTCGTCTGGTAACCGGTTCGAGTAAACGCGCAGTAACAAAGCGACAAGTCCGCGTACGATTATTGCGTCGCTGTCGGCCTCGTAAATAATCCGACCATCGTCATTGTGTGCGCGAAACCAAACCTGCGACTGGCAACCTTTCACGCGGAATTGTTCAGTCTGACATTCTTCGGGTAAGCCTTCGAGGGCCTTTCCTAATTCAATGATATATTCATATCGATCAACCCAATCATCGAACAGACTGAACTCGTCAACAATGCTTTGTTTTGCTTCCGCGATGGTCACAAATGTATCATTCATTTCAATGACTTAATAATTTATCTTGTCTCTAACCCGTTTGGTATATAGATAGCCCGCCGGGTGATCAATCATCATCCGTTATGGCATCATGCCAGGCATGTGATCCTCGCGGCGAATCGGACCGTGTCTTACGGTCTGAATTGAACAAACGGAAAGCAGTTTTATGTCGAGTGCGGGTATATCCGCTGCAACTCACCGCACCGCGCAAAAGCGATCAGCGACAGGATTCGACGTTCTAAAAAGCGGTACAGCACTGTTGAGACTGCTACCGCCTAACTTCGCCCATAAAAGTGCCGTTAAGGCTCTCAAATATGGACTGATCCCTAAATCTTCTGGACCTGACGACCCAGTTTTGGCGATCAAGGTGTGGGATATTGAGTTTTCAAACCCCATCGGCATGTCTGCGGGTTTTGATAAAAATGCAGAAGGCGTCGATGGAATCATAGATCTTGGGTTTGGGTTTGCTGAAGCGGGAACCGTGACGCCGTTACCACAGCCAGGCAACCCAAAGCCCAACCTGTTTCGTCTTACCGAAGATCGCGCTCTTATAAACCGTCTTGGCTTTCCAAGCGAAGGCGTTGAGGTGTTCGCAAAAAATCTAAGAAAGAGGCGTCACAGCGCGACAGGTGTTGTTGGTATAAATGTCGGCATTAATACCGGAACGGCTGATGCCGCAAGTGACATTGAAGTCTGTTTGGATCATCTCGCGCAATTTGCAAGCTATGTAACGATTAATGTTTCCTGTCCAAATACACCTGGCTTGTGCGCTTGGCAGGCCGGCGACAAGCTGGCGGAAATGGTTGGTCGCGCAAAGGCGAGGTTGGCGCAGCTCTCTGGGAATCGGACACCGCCTCTCCTGGTTAAAATTGGCCCCAATTTGGATGAAGACGGACTGGCAGCAGTTGCAGATGTTGCCATGAGAATAGGGATCGATGGGCTGATTGCCTGTAATACGACATCTGAGCGCCCGGCTACTTTAAGAAACGCGAATGCTCAAGAAACGGGGGGATTGAGTGGTTCGCCCATTCAGCAGCGGGCCACAATAGTTATATCCAACCTGTTTGAAATGACCAGCGGGAAGGTTCCGTTAATAGGCTGTGGCGGCATTTCAACAGCTGATGATGCCTATGAGCGCATTAGAGCGGGCGCTTCCTTAGTACAGCTCTATACCGCGCTGATCTATGGCGGCCCTCGTTTGGTGACTGAAATTAAGTCAGGACTGGCAGCGCGCTTGAGGGCGGATGGCTATTCCAAGCTGTCTGACGCCGTTGGCACAAGCCATCGCTAACCTAAAAAGGGTTTTGTTAACCATAATTCAAGAGGTTGGCGCCAAATTAAAGACCAGTTCTGGAAATCAGGCGGCCAATGGCGTTTATTTATCATATTCTTATCGCGACGGTTTATACGCTCCTTGCCGCGGCAACCGCTATTGGTTTGCCGCTTCTCTTTCCTGAAATAGGGGCAGAGATCGGCGCTATACTTGGTGCCGTCGTATTCGTTGGCTCTGCCTTTCTGCATGAGGTCTTTGCCCGGCAGGAAATGCAAGCGAATTTGGTTGATGACCAAAGATAACAGCAGGAAAAATGTCGGTTCAGTCATTGCTGAGGTCAAGGTTCTTCAAGGGCTGGTGAAACAGTTGTCAGTGGCAAAACCGTCTACTGCCGCGAAGGCTGTTGGGAAAGTTGCGCACGCTGCATTCCCCGCGCCGGCAATGGGGGCTGCTCTTTCGTCATCAAACCTCGCTCTGGTCGCCAGTGAGGGCACCGTTGTTGCACCGTTAATCGGAGACGACCCGTCACCTAAATCTCTGATACAGATCACACAACCGGCGCTTGGTCAGGCACCGGGAATGTCCGGCCTGGACGATGACAGTATTCTTAAGACCCTGCGCGATGGGCTTGAACAAAATCGCGTCGATTTAGTTCTTCAGCCGATTGTTCAACTACCACAGCGTAAACGCGTTTTTTATGAATCCTTTACCCGCATTCGCGATCAAAACGGCGATAATCTCGTTCCAGAGCAATATATCGGTATCGCTGAACGTGAAGGTCGGGTGACGGCGATTGATAATATGTTGCTATTCCGCTGTGTACAATTGGTCCGCCGGACGCAAAACAGTAAGCAGGATATCGGTTTCTTTTGTAACATATCGGCGCACAGCCTAACTGACCGTTATTTCTTTAGTGATTTCGTCGAATTTATGGCTGACAACGCCCGGCTGGCGCCGAACCTGATCTTTGAATTTCCCTATGCGACCGTTGTCAATCGTGACCACGACATTGAGCAGCATCTGAAACAGTTGGCATCCCTAGGGTTTCAGTTCTCCATAGATCAGGTCTCAAGCCTCAACATCGACTGTGAAGATCTGATCAAGAACCGCTTCAAATACGTCAAGTTTGATGCTGAAATTCTGTTAGACGAGATTCCGAATCCGATTGGTCCCATTGCCGTTTCAGATATTAAGCGGGTCTTTAACCGTCAAGGAATGGATTTGATTGTTGCAAAAAATCGAAACAGAATCGCAATTTCTCGATCTGCTGGATCTCAAAATAGATTTTGGCCAGGGTTATCTATTCGGTAAACCGCGGCGCGCGCGCGTAGAATAAAACAGCCTCTTTCCAATTTTAGCGGTCCATGGCACAACCCCGTCATCATGACGGACCAAATCCCCATCCTTTCGGGTCTTTCCGACCTCGCCGATGATTTCGACGCTTATATCATAGACCTTTGGGGTGTCATTCATGATGGCATTTCGTTGTACCCCGGCGTGATCGACTGCCTTGAAAAAATAGCGGCGACCGGCAAACCCTATGTGATGCTCACAAATGCACCGCGCCGTGCTGATGCTGTCAGGCACGGCATGGATGGCATGGGCGTTTCCGACGAGCTGTGTCCAATCATCATGTCTTCTGGCGAAGCAACCCATCTTGGGCTCTCCGAGCGTCGAGAGTCCTGGTTCGACGGCGTAAGCGCCACCTATGTGCATATCGGTCCCGATCGTGACGATGGTTTGTTTGATAATCTTGATTTGCTCAAGATCGATGCCGTTGCTGATGCGGGGTTAATCGTCAATACGGGACCGTGGGACGATGAAGAAACGGTGGCAGATTATGAAGACTTTCTGCAGCAGGGTGCTGCTGCAGGTGTGAAAATGGTTTGTGCAAACCCCGATCTCGAAGTGATCCGGGGTGGTCACCGTATAATTTGCGCTGGTGCGCTGGCCAAACGCTACGAAGAACTTGGCGGGGACGTTCTGTATTATGGCAAGCCCTATCGTCCTATTTATGACAGTTGTCTGCACCGTATGGGTAATCCCGAACCTGCGCGTGTTCTTGCGATCGGCGATTCCCTGAAAACTGACATTACGGGGGCGCGTGAGCTCGGCATGTACTCTGTATTGGTAATCGGCGGCATTCATGGTGAGGCGTTCGGTGTCGCCGATGGTGACCGCTCCGCTGAAGCGGGAAAACGCATCGCGACAGTCTGTGCTCCGGAAGGCGTCTACCCTGACGCCGCCATTCAGACCTTTAGTTGGTAATCATTATTTCCAGTGCCCGTCGTTTTCTTGGTACGAATCGTTGGGCTTGGCTATACTTTTTCTTTGGTTAAGGAGGGGGTTGTCAGCAATGCCAATGGGCATTTAGGGCAAGGTTTTCCTGAAATTTCGCGGGGGTGGGCCGCCAGACAAGATGATCTTCCGATTCCTATTACGAGACCGCGTAGAGACGTCAACAATCGTAGCTTATACAATTACGGCGATTTGGGTCGCGCTATCGGCCCTCTATGTTCACAGCTCTATAGGCTGGTTCAATGTTTTGACTTTGTTGCCGCACGAGCTTGGGGCGGTTTTAACTGGTGTGTTTGCGCCGTTGGCCTTTTTATGGCTCTGTATGGCTTATGTCGGGCGCGGGACGGTCCTGAATGATACCGCAGATGCATTGCGCGCCGACTTCCGCCGATTAACCCATCCTTCCAAAGAATCCGAGGAGCGGGTCCAGGAGGTAGCAGCATCGTTGCGCCGTCAGGCCCAAGAACTTTCCGCTGTTTCTGAACGGGCAGTCTCTCAGGCGCAATCTCTACATGACGGCCTACACCGACAAACTGAGCAACTTGATGCTGTTGCAGGTCGACTTACTGAACGCTCCGGGGCCGTGCAGGAGTCGGTTGAGAAACAGGTTCGTGAGCTAGAATCTGCGCTCCGGCGGCAGACCGACGAGTTTGCGTCAGCTTCCGAGCGGGTTGCCGCACAGGCAGCGGCACGGGTTAAGGTCGTTGGTGCGGCTCTGGTCAAACAATCGGGTGATCTCGAAGATGTATCGATACGGGCTGCGGAGCGCGGTGAGGAGATTGGTGAAACTCTGGCCAAACGGACGACGGATCTTTCGGCGGCGGTCGATACGGTGGTCCAAAGAACGACCGTCGTCGGTTCCACCTTTGTTGATCAGGCAGACAAACTTATTGCTGCTTCTGAACAGGCAGCCAGTCATTCCGATTCGATCCGCGCTTTGGTCGGTGAGCAAGCCGAAGCACTAGACCGGATTGTCAGCCAAATTGTTCGGCGTACCGAAGAAATTACGAAATCTACCGAGATTGAGCTGCAGCGTTTGACGGGGACAGCGGAAAAGGCCGCTGAGAGGGCTGATTCGATGAATCAGACCATTGGCGCGCGAACTGTAGATCTTGGCGAGGCCTCCAAAGAAACGGTCGAATGTCTGACGATCGTTGGCAATGCCTTGCAGGCTCAGGCGCGTGCCATGATAGAAGCAAGCACCAAGGCTGCTGCTGACGTGACCAATGTTATAATTGCGCTCAAAGACGAGTCGGGTGCATTGGAAACATCTGCCAGCATCGCTGAGGAACGCGTCGAGAGCATAGGGCGGGTGTTCCGGGCCGAAACCCAAGAATTGGCGTCTGCGTCGGAGCATGCGTCCCGCCAGGTCGATTCTGTCCGGCAATCTCTACAACGCCATTCAAGTGACATGACCAGCGCTCTGGATCGCGCGGCTGATCAGGCCACACAAATCGGCGCGGTGTTTGCAGAACAGTCAGAAGAGCTTATCCAATCTTCCGATCTTGCTGAGAAACAAGCCAGGCTGGTACGCCAAAATAGCTTTGATGCGCGGCGCGATATGTTCCTTCGGGCATCCCGCTTTATTATTGAGGATCTTAATTCGACAGCAATTGATCTCAACCGTTTGCTGGATAACGTCGGATCTCAGAAGCTTTGGCCACGGCTGGCGCGTGGCGAGAAGGGCATATTTGTGAAGTCCATGCTACAGGAAGATGCCCGCCATGCCCGCGATGTCATCAAGGGTAAATTTGAGGGTGACGACAATTTTCGGAAATATGTTCAGCGCTATCTCGATCATTTCGAACGGCTCCTTAACGAAGCAAATGAAAGCGATCCGGAGAACTTGCTAAGTTCCACCTTTTTGTCGGCCGATATTGGCAAGCTCTACCTCGTACTAGCCCGGTCGGTCGGTCGGCTTAACTAATACCCTGTATCGCCTGTCGGCGACCCGGTTTCTGACGGAGACCCATCTTGCACGCGCTGCTGCTTACGATCTTCATTGATACAGTGGGTTTTGGCATTGTCTTGCCGCTTTTGCCTTTTTTCGCTGAGAGGTTTGGCGCCAGCCCGCTTGAGGTAACACTTCTGGCAACAGTGTTTTCTTTTTCACAGTTCGTGTTTGCGCCGCTTTGGGGACGTTTTAGCGATCGCGTAGGGCGGCGTCCCGTGATCCTGTTTACGCTCGCCGGTATGTTTTGCGGTTATCTCGCTCTTACCATGACCGATTCTTTGCTCATGCTTTTCCTGGCACGGGCCTTTATTGGATCAATGGCCGCAAACTCAGGTGTTATTCATGCATATATTGCGGACGTTACCAGTAATGCAATGCGAGCCGGGGCGATGGCGAAGGTTGGTGCCGCTCACGGATTGGGTTTCATCGTAGGCCCGGCGATTGGCGGTTTATTCGCAGGTTCTGATCCAACCAACCCGAATCTTGCTTTGCCCTTTATTATTGCTGCCGCCTTGTCCGGAGCTGCATTTTGCATTGCGTGCATCCAGGTTCGAGAAACAGTAGAGATTGAAACCCGGGCAAAAGCCGCAAAGGGTCAGCGTTCGCTAGGCCGTGTCTTTCTTGAGGCCGTTCGTATTCCCCAACTTGCCCTTCTCTTCGTTGTCGTGACCATGACGCCTTTTGTGTTTTCAGGCGTTGAGACAACATTTGTACTGTGGTCTGAACGCATGCTTGGCTGGGGACCATGGCAGAACGGCCAGATTTATACCTTTATGGGTCTTACCGCGGCCGCGACTCAATGGTTTCTGGTTGGACGGTTGACCCGCCGATTTGGCGAACACCGTCTGATTTGTGCCGGCGCGGCGATGATTTTTGTCGGCGTTCTTCTGCTCCCTCATTCGACCGGGACCGTCGGGCTCTGTATTTCCTTTGGCTTTATCGTCTTCGGTGTCAGCGTCAATAACCCGTCCCTTTCGAGCCTGGTATCTAAATATGCTCATTCGAGTGAGCGCGGCAGTCTGCTCGGTTTATCGCAGTCCTGCTCGGCGATGGCACGGATTACCGGCCCTGCATGGGCTGGATTTGCCTTTGGAGCCTATGGGCCAGATTGGCCGTTTTTCTCAGGGGCTGTGGTCATGGTGGTGATGTTTATTTTGGCAACTCGGGTCAAACCTGCGACTGATTCCGCCAAAGGCTGAAAATAGCTGAAGATAAAGGCGTAGATGTTATCATTTAGATGCCCTTTCTCCTTGACGTAGGGCCTGGACATTATTAAAAAGCGCGGTCCCCGGCGGTGTGCCGGGTCCATTTTGTTTTGATCTGTTTGGACAAAAAATATGTCACGTCGATGCAGCATTTCGGGTAAGGGCGTCCTTTCCGGCAATAACGTAAGCCACGCCAAGAATAGAACGCGTCGGCGTTTCCTGCCTAATATTCAGATGTCATCGATGCCGTCTGAAGCCTTGGGCCAGTCAATAAAGCTAAAGCTGTCAACACAGACCATTCGCACGATCGAAAAAAATGGTGGTATTGACGCTTATCTGCTGTCCACGTCGAACACCAAATTGACGGATGAAGCGCAACGTCTGAAGCGCAAGATTCGTCTTGCATCAGAGGCTGTTTCTGCAAGCTGATTTGCGTCTCTGCGGGACGTTCCTAAATTCTTAAATTTGAGTTGCGGCGCTAGATTTCGTCGCACGCCATTAATGTTGAATAAGCACGATTGATAATCTTCAATCGTTCTTCTGCCTTGCGGTCGCCGCGATGGGTGTCTGGATGGTTTTTCTTCACCAGCGTTTTGTATCGCTCCTTGATGTCGTCCTTGGTTGCCGGGCCGTCCATGTCCATGACCGCCATCGCTTCGGCCTCTGGAGACCCTGGACGGGGCCGCCAGCAGCCATCCTCCTGAGGGTTAGCGGCTCTGACACGGTTCCGTTCCCAGTTGTTGGCGCCAAACACGCCAAAATCGATGTTGGGGGAATCGCCAGTTCCGGCTCTGCAGCCAAGGGGCCATGTCGGGCGCCACCAGGTGGTGTCGGCCCGGAGCTGTTTTTCGATTTCTCCTTGCGAAAGTCCGGCGTAGAAGTTCCAGCGCAAGTTGTAGGCGCGTACATGCACCATGCAGAACCAATAATAATTATTAAGGTCATCCCGCGATTTGGGTGCACGATGTACACCGTGTTCGCCGCATTCCGGCGCGTCACACAGTCGGACTCTTTCCCCAAGGCGAGGGGCGGTTAAAACTTCCAAAATTTGATCGCGTTTCTTCACCCTGACAGTATGAGGAGACTGCTGTTTACATACAAGAAATTTGGCCGGGCTCGTGTATTAAGACGCGCCGGTATAAAGGTGAGGCCAGCGCTCTTTAACCAGGTCACCATCGCTTGCCATCGCATGGCAATTGTTGATTTGGTAGGGCATATCATCTGACTTTTCGGTCGATGGCTTAGCTTGTTGTGCGGATTCGCGTTTGACGGTTTTGAATCCGATTGTGCCGACGGGCCGTAATAGGTCGACCATGTGAATGCAGCCCTCTGCGCCGCCCAGGAGTTCACGAATTCGGCGGTTCCAACCACGGCCAATTTTTTCCCCTTTTAGCTTTTGGAATGCGGACGCTACACCGGGGCAGATGGCATAAGGGGTCCCGTCCATGGCGGCATCAACTGCGGTGATGTTGATATCCTTGTCCAATGTCAGGCGAAGCCACATGTCATGAATCGGAACACCAGGATCGATGGTGCCGCGATACTCATTTTCAAATGCGTATGCCGAAGTATCTGTCAGATGTCCTTCGACGTCCCATTGCCCATCTGTACGACGATAGCTGGAAACCTCGATCGCACGAGTTTGGACGGGTTCGCGGTCGGTAGGTGGGGCAAGCGGCATTTGCTTTCTCTCATTCTTGGGGCCGGTGTTTTATAGGACGACTAGAAGGCCGAAGAGGTCACTCCAATACGGCTTTCACCTTTGTGCCTTCTGGCTGACTCGGTGGCGTAATGTGGATCAGCGCCAACCGGTTCTTGCGTCGGCTTGCCACCTGAAAACGGTAACCTTCAAATGTAAAGATTTGTCCTTCTTCAGGGATAACTCTGCCAATTTGGATGACCAGGCCAGCAATTGTCGCGGCGTCATCATCAGGAAGTTCCCAGTCAAGCCGCCGATTGAGATCACGTATTGTAACGCGGCCATCTACCAGAAAAGTCCCATCGCTTTGTCGCCGAACGCCGACCGGTATCTCATCATGTTCGTCTGCAATATCACCGACGATTTCTTCCAGAATATCCTCAAGCGTGACAATACCCATAAGGGAGCCGTATTCATCGACAACCAAAGCAAAATGTTCATGTCGGCGACGAAATGCCTGAAGTTGATCATGCAGAGAGGTCGATTCTGGAATAAACCAAGGCGGTGACGAGACGGCATCAATATCAATCAGCTCGAGGTTGCTTTGGTTTGCGTGTACATGAAGCAGCAGAACCTTGGCATGGATGACACCGACGATATTGTCTGGTTCTCCTCGCCAAAGTGGAATTCTCGTATAAGGGCTGCTGACAACCTGATTGACGATGTCACCGGCCGGCAGATCGGCATCAATCATGACAATGTCCTGGCGATGGTGCATGACCTCACCGACATTGACATCTGATAAATCGAGAATAGAACGCAGCATTACCCGTTCGCGTTGAACGGCTGGTTCTTCCCCCATGTGCAGATCAATGGCACCCCGTAAGGTCTCTTGCGCCGCTGCAAATTCTTCTTCGGTGTCGAATTTGACCCCAAAGGGCCGTAAGGCCGCGGTTATCAAAAGATTGATCGTATGTGTGATAGGTGACAGGAAGGCGACGACATATCGAAATGTCGGGGCGATCAGCAAGGCGACTCTGTCAGCATTGTGAAACGCATAAGTCTTGGGCATGACTTCGCCGAATATCAGGACAAGGATGGTCATCGCCGCCGTTGCATAAATAACCCCGGTCTCGCCAAAAATCCCAATCATCAGGCTCGTCGCCAACGCTGAGGCCAAAATATTGACAAGGTTATTCCCCAACAGAATTGCACCGATGAGTTTTTCTCGTTGCGAAAACAGTTTGGTGACGATGCCCGCGCGCTTGTGGCCCCGTTTTTGAAGCAAGTGCATACGTGGCCGAGATGCTGCTGTCAGGGCAGTTTCCGATCCTGAAAAGGCTCCGGATAATATGAGGAGAACTGCGATGCCACCGACCGTGGCAAGGGTTTCGGTTTCCATTATTTGCGTGATCCTAAGGCGTATAATTCATGTTGTGAATCGCCATCAATTACCGTTTTCATGCAGCAATTGCTCTATCCAGTAAGGCTTCGACATCCGACATGTCTATGTCCGATGTTATGAAGGCATCACCGATCCCGCGCGCAAGAATAAAGGTAATTTTCCCCTCACGGACTTTTTTATCTTGTCCCATATGACCTATCAGGGCGGCGCTGTCCCACCTTTGACCGGATACATCTGTTGGTTGCACAGGTAACCCGATGGCTTTGAGGTGAGTTCTGACGCGGGTGGCGTCCTCTATGGGACACAAACCAATCTGAGCCGACAGATCGAACGCCATAATCATCCCGATGGCAACGGCCTCGCCATGCAATAGTTTTTCACCAAACCCTGTTTCCGCTTCTAGTGCATGTCCAAAAGTGTGTCCGAGGTTTAGAAGGGCTCTATCTCCCGCTTCTTTTTCGTCCCGACCGACAATTTCCGCTTTGGCGCTACAACTCTTGATGACGGCCTGCTGGCGCAGGGTGTCATTGCCATCGATCAAGGCTTTGCCGTTTTTTTCAAGCCATTCGAAAAATACCTTATCGCCGAGTAATCCGTATTTCGCGACTTCGGCATATCCTGCCAGCAATTCGCGGCGGGGTAAGGTGTTGAGGGCGCCAGTATCTGCAAGAACCATTCGGGGCTGATAAAAACTGCCGACCAGATTCTTGCCATGCTGCGTATTAATGCCGGTTTTACCTCCCACCGAACTATCCACTTGCGCGAGAAGGGTCGTTGGAATTTGGATAAAATCAAGCCCTCGAAGAACGACGCTGGCGGCAAAACCAGTGATATCACCAATTACACCACCACCAAGCGCTATCAGAGTTGAGCGTCGCTCGGGGCCAGTATCCAGAATTGCTGTTAAAAGACCTTGAAAGCCGTCATAGCCCTTGGTGATTTCTCCCGCGGGTAGCGTGATAACGGTGCTGGTGATCCCCGCTGATTTCAGTGAGTCATTTAGACTACCGAGATGGTATCCCGCGACGTTGTCATCCGTAATGATGATGGCTGGTTCATGGTCAATCAATGGCGCGATCAGCTGAGCGGCGTTGCTGATCAAATCAGGTCCGACAACGATGTCATAGCTCCGCTCTCCCAGCGCAACAGAAAGAGTTTCAATTCGGCTCATCTTGGCACACCCGCAATTGAGTGGTTGAGTGAAAGGAGCAAGTCTTGGAGTGTATCCAGAGTCTGATCAACTGTTACATCAGGGAATTCATTGCCACTTTCGATGACAATATCCGCCTGTTCATAGGCTGGATATCGTTCTGCAATCAATGTCTCCAACTTTTTCCGCGGGTCAGTGTTTTTTAGCAATGGCCGGTTATTGCGTCGTCCGGTTCGGCTGAGAAGCAATTCAATATCGGCGCGAATCCATATTGAAATTGCTGTCTCCTTTACTTGCGCTCGGGTAGCGTCATTGACAAAGGCGCCCCCACCGGTCGCCAGGACGTGGACAGGGCCATTTAAAAGCCGGGCAATGACGCGTCGTTCGCCGTCGCGAAATGCTGCTTCACCATATAATTCAAAGATATCGTCGATTGAACAGTTGGCCGCTTTTTCGATTTCATCATCGGCATCGACGAACGGCAATCCAAGCCGCCGTGCCAGTCTTTTGCCAATGCACGTTTTTCCCGCGCCCATCAGTCCCACCAGGACGATGGTTTTCGGTATATGTGATAGCTTATTCGTGCTCATTGTCCGGTCGACATAAAGTGAGCCGGTAACCCCAACTTATTGAAACTCGGAGGTCCGACCGGTAGACTGCCCAAAATTTGCCACGATTAGACGCTATCTACCTTAAGGCCTACAAATATAAGACGGATTCTGCTTCATGTCGCGTGGAATTATATGGCGTCGATTCACCGCGGCGTGATACAGGAAATAATGTAAAGGTGGGATCGTGGCCAAACCCCGGAACCCTGCGTGGCGTTGATGATGCGAGTAACTGTTTTTCTATTATTATTTCTGGTCGTCCTGATAATTGGCGGGGGCGGATTTCTTGCTATGTGGGATATTCCAGCCCCTTCATCAACCATCGAAAAGACACTTCCCGATGACCGGTTTCCGCGCTAATTCAATCACCGCATTCGCGATTGTCGCGAGTGCCTTATGCCTTGGTTTACAAGCCCATTCATCGACTCTGCTTGGACTTCAGGTTGCGCAGGCAAACCCTCCCGAGGCAACAAAACCCGAGATTACGCCGCAAGAAGTGAAACCGCAGGAAGCGATTAAACCAAAGCGAATATCCGCTCCGGTTCGTCTGGGACCACGGCGGTCGGTAATTGATGGAGTGCAGCCTTCCGGCACTATGGTAAAATCTAGATCTCCGTCCGACTATAGGCCGGTATCGCCGTCAGATGGTAGCGACGGCGCGGTGGTTATCCAGACGTTAAACGAGCTCGACCCCGATTCTGTAGGCGTTATTGACGATGCCAGCGGCGGGCTCGGAGCCGAGATGTGGAAGGGCATTGATAGGTCTTTCGTTGCTCAAGCGATTGCGTCGCTACCGTCTCGGGTTCGCTCGCCCACGATGCGAAACCTGATGCGCCGATTACTCCTGACACAAGCGGTTGCCCCCAAGGGAAAAAAATCTGTGCCAGGGTTATTTCAGCTGCGTGTAAAAGCGTTGTTCGCTTCGGGTGATCTCAAATCTGCATTATCCCTTATTTCCTCTACCCCGACTGGGTCGCGGGAAGAATATCTGGTGCGTTTCGGCATCGATGGACGGTTATTTCAAAATAATACGGCAGGCGCTTGTAAGCGGGTGCGCGCCTATAGCGATGAGTTTAAGGGTGTGTATTGGCAACAGGTTACGGCTTTCTGTCTGGCGATGGCAGGAAAACGAGCGGAAGCCTCCCTTATGTCAGACGTGCTGGCAGAGCGCTCAGATGCCATTCATCCAGCCTTTTTTGCAGCGATGGAGAGATTGTCTGGGGCGACGCCGCCCCAGATTGTCAGTCTGGCTGGACCGTCGGCCTTACATCTCTCCTTGATGCGGTCAGCAGGTCTGGCGCTGCCCGATGATACTACAGAGAAAGCCTCCCCTGCCGCGCTCCGAGCAATTGCTTTGAGCCCGAATGCTACGCTCGACCTGAGACTCGTTGCCGCCGAGGAGGCCGCGGATATCGGCGTACTCAATGGTAAAACCCTTGCGGAGATATATGGCGTAGTAGCCTTTGATCCAGCTGTTTTTAAACGGGCGTCTCGTCACGCTGCTGCAAACTGGGGGGCTGGTGGAAGGGCCCTCCTGGTTCAGGCGGCCAAGAAATTAGCTACATCGGTTAAGCGCGCGAAACTTATTCAATCAGCTCTTAATTTGGCACGGCAGAAGGGTGGCTGGCGCGCCACGGCGCTAGCCTATGGTTCCATGGTTGCGGCACTGACACCTTCAACAGAAACAACATGGTTTGCTGGCGATGCCGCCCGCATCCTGATTGCCGCAGGGGACATAGCAGGCGCTCGCAAGTGGCTCGCTTATGCCGATGGGCAAGGATTAAAAGGGCGACAAAAAGCTGCCCTTTGGCCATTGCGGATATTTTTGTCTGATGCGGGGGTCGCCAGCATTACCCCAAAGGACATTACGAATTGGTGGAATAATAGAGCTGCGGCGGGGGCAGGTGCGCTTGTTCAGGCTCGAACATTATTTAGTCTGCTGAGTGCGATGGGTGTATCGGTCCCTTCTAAGCTTTGGGCTAAACTTTTGGATGGCGGATCAGGCACTCAGGCATTCGTTCCGAGCGCGGCGGTGAGAAACGCCCTGTCGCGCGGAGCCGTGACCGGTAGCCGGGGTGGTACCGTGGCGATGGCTCTGGTCGCTCTTGGAGAACGCGGAGCTGGCGCGGAGAACTTATCTGCTATGGAAATGGCGATATCGGCTCTTAAAAAAATAAATTTCGAGGCAGAAGCGAAATCCATAGCTTTGGAGGCAGTAATTGAAGCGGGGCTCTAGCCGGTTTAGCGGACAGGGTGAAACAATTACCCTGTCCCGTCATGCAGAAGCATTTCTGGAAATGCTTGCTGTGGAACGGGGCGCATCGCCAAGAACTGTAGAGTCCTATCGCGGCGATCTAACGTCGTTTGAAAAGCTTGTTGCCAAGCAGGGTGCAAATTCGTCAGAAACATCGACGGAAACCGTCCGCGGGTTTATGGCATCGATGGGAAACGTCGGTATGGCACCCACAACGATGTCGCGTCGGTTATCTGTATTGCGCCAGTATTTTGGGTTTCTGGTCGCAGAGGGCATCCGTCGTGATGACCCAACAGCTACTGTCGATAGTCCCCGGCGTGGTCGACCTTTGCCGAAGGTGTTGTCAGAAGGTGATGTCGGAAAGTTGCTTGAAGGTGCGCGCTCCGTGAGGGGTCCCCGCGGTGTTCGGCTGATCGCGCTTGTTGAATTGCTCTACGCGACTGGATTGCGGGTGTCGGAACTCGTCAGCCTACCACTTGGCGCTCTGGCGCGGGACCGCTCGGTTGTGACGGTTCGGGGTAAAGGAGGCCGCGAACGGATGGTACCGTTAAGCCTGCCGGCACAGGAAGCAATTGAGACGTGGCTGCCGATCCGCCCCCAATTTGTTACCAAGGATAAGAGCTCGCCCTGGTTGTTTCCCTCCAAGACAGCGAAAGAAGGCCATTTAACGAGGGGTATGTTTGGCCTTCTCCTGAAAGAACTTGCGATCGGTGCAGGACTTGCGGTGTCAGCAGTTTCACCACATGTTTTACGTCATGCCTTCGCGAGCCATCTTTTGGCGCATGATGCCGATTTGCGATCGGTCCAGCAGATGCTTGGCCATGCTGATATTTCATCGACACAGATCTATACCCATGTCCTAGATGAGCGGTTAAAATCACTTGTTCGGAATTTCCATCCGTTGGCAAATGGTCTCGCGAACAATGCCCTTTAGTATGTCCATCAGTGTTTTGAGGAAAAAATGACGAGCTTTCTAGAATTTGAGAAACCGGTTGCCGAACTCGAAGGCAAGATGGAAGAACTCCGTCATATGTCGGATATCGGCGATATCAAAATTGCCGACGAGCTGTCCAAGCTGCAGGGCCGCATCGATAAATCCTTGACGCAAATCTATACTAAGCTGTCCCCCTGGCAAACGGTGATGGTCGCACGGCACCCTGAACGGCCGCACTGCGTTGATTATATTTCATCCTTAATAGACGAATTTACGTCCCTCGCTGGTGATCGTGCATTTGCTGAAGACGCAGCCATTATGGGTGGTCTCGGGCGGTTTCGTGGGCGCTCCGTCGTCGTGATGGGGCAGGAAAAAGGCTGCGACATTGAATCCCGAATCAAACATAATTTTGGCATGGCCC
>Ga0302118_10000637_pt1 | contig 16845 bp, 11 predicted proteins | sample AG5_331_MG_FD_203126 | JGI IMG/M metagenome (GOLD analysis project Ga0302118, IMG submission 203126) | Marine microbial communities from Western Arctic Ocean, Canada - AG5_33.1 | ecosystem: Environmental > Aquatic > Marine > Oceanic | place: Canada: Western Arctic Ocean | collected 2017-10-01 | reverse complement strand
GATTTTCTAGAAAGACGTTGTATTAAATTGAAAGCTGCACGACTCGTAGCCCCACAGATATTTGACTTTATTGAACTTGATGAACCGACCCCGGTAGACGGGCAAGTCAAGATACGAGTCGAAGCTACTTCGGTTTGTGGCAGCGACATACACGGTATTTATCAGGGTGCAACTCCGGAAGAGGATTACCCGCTGGCTCCAGGCGTTCCGTGTCATGAGATCGCCGGAACTATCGTTGAGTCGAAGACCGATGAACTCAACGTAGGTCAGCGAGCTATCGTTTTGCCTACTCGGGGTATGGGTGGACTTTCTGAGTACCTCGTCCAGACTCCCGATCGCGTACTTCCTGTCCCTGAATGGGGCGGGATCGACGAATGGGTTATGTGTCAGCACACCGGTACGGTTCTCTACTCTGTGAAGCAGATGGGCAACGTTGCTGGTAAGCGCATTGCGGTTTTGGGGCAGGGCGGAATTGGTCTTTCGTTTTCGATGCTTACCGAAAAGATGGGTGCGATGCAGGTAATTGGTATCGATCCTGTTGAAACTCGACGTGAGAAGGCGCTTGAGATTGGCGCTACGAACACGATCGACCCTTCTAAAGACGATATGTACGAAGCGCTTGAGGACCTTACAGACGGTGAAGGTATCGACATCGTTGTCGATGCTACTGGCGATCCTGAAGGCTTTGGCCAGTGTTTGAAGATCGTAAAGCGATGGGGCACATTTGTTAGCTTTAGCCTTACGGGTTCAACCGGCAAAGTTTCTGAGTTTCCACACCAAGAGTTCATGTTCAAGGCCGCAACGATTATTCCAACTCAGGTTGCAGCTACTTCTCAACCGACTAAGGACATTCGAGAAATTATTGCGCTCAAAGAGCGTGGTTGGATTGATCCTGGTTTGCTGAAGAGCCACAACGTAGATTTCAGCGATGTGCAGAAGGCTTATGACATGTACGCAAATCAGGCTGAAGGCGTTATCAAGGTCGTTATGGATATGAACGGTGGCGGCAAGGCTTAGGTACTCGTGTAGCTACGCGTCACTGAGGTGACTTGGTCGCCCTTTGCAATCTAGCTAGTAGCGCTTGTCATCAGATGACTCGGCTCCGCTTCGTAATCTCCCCCTTCGTCGGCACGAATATGATTAGGGTTGTGTTCGCCGATAAATCGTTCAGTGAATCCGTGAAGTTGATCGGGTCCATTGAAGTGCAGTCTGCCCATTTTCACAGACTTGTAACCCACTGCCCCTAGCGAGCGGGGGGGGGGGGATGTTGGTAGAGCAGAGTGAAGATACTGGGAGGTGCCCCAACGTGGATGCTGCCCTCTGAGGATTGCTGCTGGTGATGGCACGTAGATCGGAGAGGCAAAGTAGCAATTTTCTAAGATCACTCAGCGAGCCGCGAGCGCCTCTGGGTTTGGGGTCCGAATTACGGTATCGCCGTAAGCACCAATGACGGCAGGGTTGTCATCGTCAGATTCGATGAAGAGGATTTTTGGTCGAGCCGTGTTAGTGGAGATTCGTTAGCTCCAGATAGTTACGTCTTTTACTGAGGCACGTTTCACTTCGGGCTGTTTAGCTTGCTGATCATCAGGGTAGCCGATGTAGAGCGCTCCTACGATGTCCCAATCGGGTTCTGCTCCGATAGCGGTTCCGACGTCGGCTAGGCATGGCTTACCTGTGCTCCAGCCAACTCCTATACCGAGCGAATGGGCGGCGAGCATTAGGTTTTGAATTGCGCACGAGGTCGCTGCGTAATTTTCTTCGGTGACTTCGTCGTTTCGACCCTGCATTGAGTAGACGTACATAAATGCAGGTGCGTCGAGTATTTCTTGCTGTGCAGATTTTGCGCTTGATGTACGACGTTCAGGATTGGGGTTTTTTACGTTTTCGTACGTCCAATCGTGAACGATTTGAGCGACTTTATTGCGCATGGTGCCGTCTTTTCCTAGAACGATAAATCGCCAAGGTTCAGTGCTGCGATGATTTGGTGCCCAAGTGGCTGCTTCGATTAGTAATTCGAGTGTTGAATCGCATACAGGTGCTTCGGTGAAATCTCTTACGGTGCGGCGTGCCCGGATGGCGTCGAGGACCAATGGTGTTGTCCGATTGTCATTGAGAGGTAAAAAGTATTGAGAATGATACAGGCGTTTAGGCCTGACGAAGGGTTCGCTATTGGGTTTAGTGTGAGCTATTCACCCAGTCGTCTTGGGACGGTAAGTCGGTGGGATCCTCCGCACGTTTCAGGTAGAACTCGTGCATTGGCATATATGCATCGTAAGCTGAGCGCAGATCAGCTATGGCGTTTTCAGAGGCGTCGACCCGAACATCGATAGGGAAGTTTTCGCCGGGACTTCCGATCATGAGGCAAGCTGAACGTTCTGGAAGATGCGCACCGTTTGATCCAGATTGACCTCCTGCTTTTTTACCCGCTTCCAGAGCGCATATTAGTCGATCGGCGATAGAAGGGTTTGCATCTTCTATATTCCTTGGGTTTTCAAACTCCGCAGCCATTTTTTTTAACACGTCATCGTTGTCGAGAAAGTTTCCAACGGCGGTGCAATTTTCACCGTTTATATTGCCACTGGATGATTTGATGTTTTTTCCAGAGTGAACAAGGGCATCGCCTTCAGGGAGCAGTAGAGCTACTTGTCGGAATTCAGGATGGTCGTCGTTTGCGAGGGCCTGCATGAACGATTCGAGAGGTTCGATGCCGTCTTCGATCAACTCCATTATTTCTTCTGCGATAGCTGGATTAGTGGAAGCCTGAGATGTCACAACGCCAATTCCTGAAAGGATTCGCGGGCATGTGGCGCCAACTGCCAAGGAATAAGTAGCGATAGATATGCCGAGTTCGCCAGTTTTGGGGTCTCGGCCAAGAATTGAGAAAGTCATGACTATATGTTAATAATTTTCTAAGAAATGTTAGGTGTAATCTGCTTTGAGCGATTCGCTGCCAAACATTAGTGACGATCTTCTACTAGTGTCAAATGGCATCAGTTGGGTATTCTGAGACTGAAATAGATGAATTGTTGGGATCAATGGTCATCGGAATAGAATAGAATTTACCGGCGTTGATTATGCACTTCCTAGCAGGCCTATTCTGCTCCCATGGCGCTGTCCACGTAGCTATGTCTGGTATCTACTGAATTTGCTTATATTCCGCAGGCGCTTACGTGCCGATTTTTATCAAATGTTCGCCCTAGTGATGGGCGTGCTTGTGATGACGGCTATCCTAGCTGGTGCGCCGATGTATCTAAGTTCAATCGAGTCTCTGGGACTACGATCTACTCTAGTAACTCTTTCAGCGTCAAATAGGAATATGCAGATTGTTGTCGAACAACTTCCGCTTACGAATAGTTCTGTTTCAGCTGCTACCGAACGTGTTCAAGTCGCACTCGATGAGCTGGACGACCTTGTCGTAACTGTTGGCCAGGAATCGCACACTAGACCACACTTTTGGGCAACTGATTCAAAATCTATAGTCGGCGGCTTGAAGCCTGATCTAGCGATACTACAGCGATTTGATAATTTTCTCGACGAAGTAGATATGCTCGAAGGGCATGAGCCGCAATCGATAGTACTGCAGGAAGAAACGTATCTCGTAGCTGAAGTAGCGGTGCCTGCCGAGCGGGCCGAAGAATTAGGAATTAGCGTAGGCGATGAGATATGGCTTTCACCAAACCCTCTTGATCCGCCATATTTGATGGCGAAAATAGTTGGTGTGTTCCATCCGAAAGATCTTGAAGCAGAGTTTTGGTTGGGCTTAGGACTTGAGGTGACGGAGCCCGGTCGGTCTGCACCAGGTGCTCGGTACATGCTGCCATTGTTCTTCACCCGAGATGGTTTATTTAATTCTGTGACAGGCGGAGCTGCTTCGATCGGCACCAATCGATGGTTGATTCAGCTAGATCCTGTCCTCTTAGAACGACAGAGACCAGCTTTTACGGCTGAACAAGTCGATGATGTGGGGCATGCACTCCGTCGTGGATTGCCAGAGTCTAAGGCGATAACAGCTCTTGAGAATCCACTCAGATCTCTTGGTAAAAAGATTGCGTTTGCTCGAATTCCAACGTTGATGATGGGGGGAGTATTGCTGCTGGCAGCTGCTTACTATTCGATCATGGCTGCAGGTGCGCTGACTACTCGCCGACGTGTTGATACCGCTCGATTGTCGGCGCGTGGTTCAGGACGCCAGCAAGTTGCGTTTATGTTTTTCCTCGAGTCATTATTTTTGGTGATACTCCCTGCTGTTACTGCACCGGTCTTAGCGCTAGGCGTCATAAATTTAATAGGATTACTGCCTGAGTACAAAGCGATCACATTAGGTTCGAGCATGCCGGTTTACATGAGCTGGCAAGCGTTCGCTTGGTCACTTATCGGTGCACTAATCGTTGTCTTGTACATGCAGTGGTCTGTGTGGAAAGGCGGTGGTCGAACAGTTGATGATGCTCAGGTATCGAGTCGACGGGTTGAAGGTAAACCTTTCTTCCAACGCCAGTATCTGGACTTTTTATTTTTCATTTTTGGTGGCGTAATTCTGTGGGACTTATCAACTGAGTCATCGGTTGCTACAGCTAAAGCGGGTGGTGAAGCTATCGTCACAATTAACCCACTATTGATATTCGCACCGGCGATATTCCTCGGTGTAGTTGTGATGCTTTCGTTGCGATTATTACCACCGATTGCTCGGTTACTCTCAGGGATCTTCTCGAGGCGTGGACCGGTGTGGCCGCATCTTATTGCTGCGTTGTTCGCGAGGATTCCGCTTACTTACGCTTGGCCTGCTGCGATTATCGGCATGGCTGCTGGAACGGCGATGCTTTCGGCGACAGTTGCGGCAACTTTGCAACAAGGATCTGTTGACCAATCGGGGTATGAGGTTGGCGCTGACCTTCGTGTATTCCCCGTTGATTTGAATAGTGGTTCTCGAACCAAAGTACTTGATCAGGTACGTAATATTGACGGTGTAAAGGAAGTTTCGGGAGGACTTAGAACCACTGGCGAAATCCGACTCGGCGGGCAGGGTGCTCCGTTCGAATTCCTTGCTCTCGAACCTGATGAATTTAGTGACATAGGCGTATTCCGAGGCGATTACGCTGAGACTGATCTGGTTGAATTGGTCGAGAATTTGGGGCCAGTTTCGTTTGTAGAACCACTGGTAGTTACGGAACATGCTCGTCGAATCGGATATCGAATGCGCTCAGATATGATCGAACGGAGAATTCGGGCGAGCGTCAAATTGATCGATGCTGATGGTCTTTCACATACGGTCAATCTTGGGCCCGTTTCGAGTCGGAATTGGCAAGTTAGATTAGGTGATATTCCTAAGGTCGCATCGAGACCTGTTGAAATCGCCGGTCTCACATTTTTTGAACTGACGCCAGACGAACTTGGCACGCAGGTGACTATTCAGATCGACGACTTGATGTATGAATCGGCAGATTCGAGTGAGCTTGTAATTATCGACGGATTCGACGGCGATGTTGCTGAATGGAACCCATTGGCATCTTCCGAAGGTGTTGATACTCAAACGTCAGGATTCGGATATATCCGTAATAGTGATGGTGTATTCCAAGCGGACAACGGTCTGCAAATAAGTCTTGGAATTGGCACTGATCTTGGAACTCGAGGGATTGTTCGTTCAGCTTCGGACGTTATACCTATTTTGTTGAGTACGACTGCTTTGGAATCGAACAATGTTGTAGTTGGTGACAATACTGTTATCCACGTATTTGAACGTTCGATTCCTGTGGAGATAGTTGGATCTACTGATTACTTCCCAACCCTGAGTCCTAATGATGGCGGGTTTGGTGTGGTTGATGTTTCTCAACTTTGGGCGCATTTAGCATTGAGTAGTGCAAACTCTGCTGGTGTCGCCTCCGAGCTATTCATCGGGCTTGATGAGGAAGTTGATGAAACGGTAAAGAATGCGATTTCATCGACGGTTGGTGGCTTGCATAGCGTTGTCGATCGGGAAGAGATTCAACTATCTTCAGTAGTCACTCCGCTGGCTGTTGCTGGTTGGCGCGGAGCGTCGATTGTCACAGCGATATTGGCTGTTTGTTTAGCGGTGCTTGGATTCCTAACATTTGCTGCAATGCGACCGGCTGGTGATCATTTCAATCTGGCTATATTGCGAGCACTTGGAGTACGTAAACGTGGGTTAGTGATGATTAGCGTTCTCGAGCAGTTGATGATTTTAGTAATTGGAATTGGTGCTGGAGTGGGGACTGGGCTGATTATGGCCCGTATCGCTGTGAATACTGCATCACAGACCGCTGCAACAGTGATCTTGCTTCCACCAATTGTGTTCTCCACGACATGGAACTACGTTGGTGGTTTGGTAGCAGCGTTATTGTGCGTGTCGGTACTTCTCGTTATTGTCGATTCAATTGCTGTTCGCAGCATCAATGTGGCCGGTACGCTACGTAATTTAGGGAAGAGCGGCTGATATGGGACCACGAGATTTCATGGGATTTGTTGGCCGTCGAACTCGTTCGCATTGGCCAATGCTGACAGTCGTTTCGGTTGGTGTAGTAGCTGCGGTTGCGACTATAGCCGCCAGTGTTATTTATTTTGATTCACTTGGTGATATCGCTCTAGAGCGTGAGATCTCGACTGATGGCGGCGCTAATCACGACATTGTGATTACCGGACGTGAAATTGGTATTGATACCGCTAGCAATAGCGAAATTCTTGAATTAGTCGATTTAGCGGTTACAGAAGTTGCTTCATCAGTCATCACCGATTCAAAGGTTTCGTACGGTTCGCCTACATTACTTATCGAGCAAGAAGAAGGTCTTGGCACTGAAGAAACGGTAGATGATTCTTGGCGAGCAGTTATGTTCAATACGCCTGATCTACAGACCAATTCAGTGCTGACGACAGGTGAATGGCCGACTGAAAAAGTGAGTTTTGCTGAGCCAGGGCAGATGCTTATTGAGGCGGCAATCGATGAGTCAGCGGCAGAATCGTTCGGTCTCGTTACTGGTGATGTCGTAGTTGTCGCTCCGTTCTGGGATGACATAAATGATTCGATCGCAGTTCGAGTTTCCGGTACCTATGTTCGTGGTGAACAGGATGCTAGATTCTGGAAAGATCTCGACGATCAATTTGGTCTGGACGATACGGATCTTAAGTTCCTGCCGTTTGTTCCCAATTCCAACGTTTTTGAATCGAACGTAGGTCGTTATTTTCCTAGTATGTCGGTTAAGTATTTCTGGCGTTACTACGTTGATTCTTCTCGTGTGCAGGCATCGACTGCTAACAAGTTGTTGTTGGGGTTCGAGGAAATCAAGGCTCAATTGCAGCCGAAGATCAGCAGCTATTCCCAAGATATTCCCCTTCAAGATGTATTAACCCGAAACCAGCAGCAGACGTTCTTCAGTCGTTTGCCTATGATGGTTGTGTTCTCGGTTATCGCTGCTGTTGTTCTTTACTTCGTTGCCACGATGTCGATTCTGATGGTCGAGACACAGGCCAGCGATATTGCACGATTGCGCACCCGTGCTGCGACAGTCCGACAAGTGATCGGCGCATTTGTAATTGAGGGTGCAGTGGTCGCATTGCTTGCGATATTGCTTGCACCGCCAATTGCAGCGCTAGTTGTGAAGTGGATAGGCGTGATTCCACTATTTAGTGAACTGAACGGCGGTAATCCGCTTCCTGTAACTCTTGGTCAGACGGCGTACGTTGTGTCGGCGATTACAGGGTTAGCTGGATTCATTGCGATGGTGGTTCCTGCGTCGATGTCAGCCAAGAAAACTGTTGTTAGTAGCGTGCGTGAATCGACTCGACCTGCAGCGCAAAGTGCGATGCAGAAGTACTACCTTGATGTAGCTTTGCTTGGTCTGCTTCTTGTATTTGCTTCTCAGCTCACTAGTGAAGGTTCGTTCGTTGATGTTCCGGGCGTGGGAGCAGCTCAGGTCGATAAGATCAACGTGGTAATGCCAGCATTGGTTCTAGCGTTCGGCGGCTTCGTAGCGTTGAGGGCGTTCCCGGCGTTGGTTGAGGTGGTTGCGATATTGACTTCCTTACCTCGTATATCGAGTCTCGTTTCACCTGCGATTACTTTGGTTCTGTGGCAGATGGCGAGGAATCCTCGTCACTACTCACGGCTTTCACTATTGATGATTTTGACTGCTGGGTTAGGTGTATTTGCATCGAGTTTCGCTGGGACATTGGACGTAAGTGCCGCCGATAGGGCGAGATACCAGTCCGGGGCGGATCTACGAGTAAACGGTGTTTCCTACACGAACCGTGTTCAGGCAGGAGATACGTTTCGGCGAATCGATGAGACTCCAGGTGTGGAATCTGCGGCTCCGGCGTTCAGGACGGTTGGTGTCGACTTGACCGCTGATGTTGGAAGTACGTTCACATTCTTGGGAGTAGATCCTGAGCCGATGGCGGGGATTGCATGGTCCCGGGATGATTTTGCTTCGAGTTCACTCAGTAGTCAAATGACAAGCCTCACAGATTCTCGATCAGGTATTCCAATCCCAGAAGACACACTCTTTGTGACGGCGAAGGTTCGCCCGACCGCTCGTCGTGCTGACTCGCGTGTTACAGCACGGCTAAGCGATTCTACCGGGCGATTGTTCACACTAAATCTCGGGTCATTATTGCCGAGGTCTGCTTCAAAAATAACCTCAGCCAAAGATATAAATAAGGCTTTCCTCAACAGCGTAGGTCCGGGATATGGTGCCTCACCTCTTCATATGGCGGTTCTGACAAACAACAAAGAAATTGCTGGACTTCTTATTGATAACGGCGCTGATATAGATACAAAGGCGAAGGACGTTGATGCAGGTACACCATTACATTGGGCCGTTTATATGGAAAATAGAGAAATGGCGGAATTACTGATTGAGCGCGGTGCCGACGTCAATGCTGAGAACAAAGCGGGCTACAGGCCGATTGATTTCGGATCAGAAGGTTTTGTTGGACCCGAATGGTTTGATCGAGAAAACTCTGGCTTCACTCTCTCAATCGTAAAGCCTGATGCTAACTTGAATTTACTGAAGGTAGACCCATCGCCTAAGATCTACACACTACAGAGCCTGCTCGATGTTGGCTTTAAGACGAACAGAACTTACTCAGTTGTCAATCTTGAGAGTGCAATTGGGGCTCATCATGGGTTTTACGGTCGAGATCCATACAACAGGCTTGAGTACGAGGTGCGTTTCTATCCAACGCACGCTGAAGCCAGTGATGTTGGAGTTGATTTTGCTGATGAGGTTATAGGAGAAGATGCCGTGGCTGAGGATCTCCAGCGGTGGCAGGAGGGTTTTGGAGAACGACGCCAGTGCACTACAAGAGGTCGCCGCTGGCCACCTGATTGCGACAATCCTAAATATTTTGACTACATCGTAGTCGGAAATATGGTGCTTTTATGTCAGGGAAAAGACTCCTCGAGTTCTATTCAAGCCTGTGCCGACTTAATGCAAGCCATTGAGGGCAAAGGGTTACCAATTAGTGGCCAGATTGCTGAAACTGAGGAAAGTAAAACAACCGCAGATCTTATTGCGTCACTACAACAGTTCGAAGTTGTGACCTCACTAAAGGATGAGGAAATATTTGAAGCCATCTTAGAATCTGACACAGCTGCCATAAACCGGTATTTAGGATTAGGCAGTTGTGAGGTAGTTGAAGCGGCTTTGCCACCAAAGTGGTGCATTCTTTCTGGTTCTTTAAAAGGGATCGACTACACCGCCATTAATCCCGCTCCGCCGTTCCGTTTAGAGTTCATTGGTGTGGGGCTGCCGAACGTAGAACGTGCCAGGTTCAGTCGAACTGATCCACCTTTCCTTGATGCAGGATCGTTTGAAATTGATGAGTTAGCTTTTGTACTAGAAAGCGGCGTTACACAAGTTGTTGAAGACTTTAACGAGGATTCTTCATGGATGACTGTTGAACCCGGCTTGAATCAGTATGGTGCCAGGCTTGAGCCTCTTCTTGCGAAGCCTTCAGGCAGCGAAGATGATGAGAACGCTGAACTGCAGGACCAAAGCATAGCTGTGATGACGTGGAATCCGGTTGTAGTTACTCAACTGCGTGGTGTGACGGTTGGTTCCGAGAGTGCCCCAATTCCGGTTATTGCTAGCACAGGATTTATGGATCGTGGCGGATATAACGTCGGTGAGCGGATCAACGTCGATGTGCAGGGGGCAAATGTTCCTGTTCGACTTGCTGGGATTGCCGACTACTTTCCAACGCTTGATCCTGAATTTTCTACTTTTATAGTTGCTGATATTCGATCGACTTGGCTCGCTTTGAACGCAAACAAAATGCGAAACGCTGAGCAGGCGAACGAAGTTTGGATTGATACGGGCGATGCTGCGCCTTCTGAAGTTGCCAACGCAATTAGGGGTAGAACTACTGTTCCACCTTCATTTATTGCGCAGGATCAGTTACTTCGTGATGCTGCTGTGGATCCACTAATTTCCGCCGGTTGGCGTGCATTGCTGGCGATTGCGTTCACCACGGTTCTTGCGGCAAGCGCGGTTGGCTTCCTTGTGTATTCTCAGGTCACTTTCGCTTCACGTATGACGGAATATGCTGTGGTACGTACGCTGGGTCTCACGACTCGGCAGGTACTTGGACTGGTTACGCTCGAACTTTTAATGGTTTTAGTACCAGCGGTTCTTGTCGGCGGTTTGCTCGGAATGCGCATGGGGGCAACGATCATTCCATTCCTTGTAACTTCGGGAGAAGGCGTACTAGTTGTGCCGCCGGTAGTGCTCAGTGTCGATTGGCAAGCCGTTGGGGTGTTGGTTGGCGTGATTGGCGCAATATTCCTTGCGATTTCAGTAGGTTTGATCTCATCCGTACGCAAAATATCTCCACCTAGTGTGATGCGTATGGGACAGAACTAACGGATTCTGTATGGGTCGGCGAAAGATTCGTCAAAATGAAAGGGTTAATATTAGTTTCTGTGGAAGCATTACTTTCGATCGAAAATCTGACGAAGCGATATCAGGGGGCATAGTATTAAACGACGTCAGCTTAGAGGTTTCTAACGGTATTACTGGAATTCTTGGTGTGAATGGCGCGGGAAAAGTACGGCAATAAAAATTGTTTTGGGCCTGCTTGAACCTACGTACGGGTCATCAAAAAATCTTGGTGAAACAGCTTCTGAAAATATCAACGTTCGCTCTCGGCTCGGCTACATGCCTGAGCACGAATGCTTACCGTCGAACGTGACGGCAGCTGAGTTCCGGACTCATATGTAGGTTATTGGTATTTAATTTTTGACAGATCATACAGTCTTGCTCGAGTTAGCCTGTTTGCTGATCATTCTCTTCAAGTGAGTAGTACTTGTGATCAATATTTGCGTCGGTAACGTTGACCACTCGAAAGCCTGAAGGGTCGTCTCCGAATGGATATCCAACCGGACCTGAAGTTACGACTTCAATACCGTTTTCTGAGGCGTAATTGTTTCGATGCCAATGCCCAGCGAAATTGGCTTCGATGCCATGATCAGCAGCTATCTCGAGAAGCGGTTTTCGATATTTCTTTTTGATCGACCACGGATTATCAGGTTCGTTACCCGATTTCACGAACAACGGATGGTGGCTGAACAGAATTATTCGTTTAGCGCTTTGTTTACTCGCATTAATCGCTTCATATTCAACAAACGCCAGTTGGGCTTTTGCTTCTTCAGTCACTGTTTCAGGTGAAGTTAGCACTGTTGAATTAATGACTAAGAATCGAACGTCTCCATGCGAGAATGCGTAGTAATCTGGACCGAAGTTTTTACGATATATGTCGATTAAATACTGCTCAGGCGTGTTGTGATCTTCAGAGATATCGTGGTTGCCCGGTACCCAGTGAAGATCGATTGAATCGTCAAGAAGGGCTGCAATTCGTTTTACCTCTGAAACTTGTTCATCATTGTCAGCCTCGTTGATCATGTCGCCGCACACGACTACGAAGGCTGGTTTTATCCAATTGGCGCGTTCAATTGCTTCGGTAAACAATGCCGTTTCAGGAGCAAAGCCTTCGAACTTCTTGGCTTTACGGAGAATCAGACCTCGTTCGGCAAGTGCCGCTACCTCAGCGTCAGTCTTACCGCTGCAAGCCGCGAATAAGCCGAATTGAGGATCGGCAAGTTGAATGAAAGAAAAGTCGCTCATCAATTGAAATTAGTATCTCTTCCTTAAATTTTCATTGCGATATTGAAATGTATTCGATCTAGATTGCAGACCGTTAACCAAATCGAAGATAATTTACGATGCAGCATACCTTTTTGACGTGTTGAATATATCGCTTCAGGCCCGTATTTCGTCAGATGAAAGTAATTTAGATTCGGTTCGGACTTAGCGTTACGAACGATTTGAACGTCGTGAAGAGGTTGTGCTCGATCAACGGAATCGAGTGAACATTATTCAGACTCTTCCTGGATATTCAAACAGGCCGCATTGGCATCCTGATATGGATGAGTGGTGGTTCGTCGCTAAGGATGAAATCGAGTGGAAGATCGGTAAAGACGAACCGTTTGTTGCGAAGCGCGGCGACATTGTTTTTGTTGAGTCGGGTAGACCGCACGCCATCCGAACAGTGGGTGAGAAAAGCTCGATTCGGTATGCAGTGACAACCCCAGGCGGTATTCACTACTTCCTAGACAATTCTGGGCATCCTCGACCACCTAAGGATTAGTGGTCTACCAAAGTTGCATTGAATCTTTGAATAGTTCGGTTAGTTCTGACGCTCCGGTTGGTCGGGGAGCGAGTTTGGTTACTCGGTGTTGTGGCAAGGTGCCTTCGACCAGTGAGGGTATGTCGTCGACTGTGTAGCCGACTCCGCCTAGGCCGTTTGGCACGCCGATTTTCTTGAGAATGTATATTAGGCGTTCAGCGATCAGGTCACCAGCTTCTTCGGGGCTCGCACCGTTCACATCTGCTCCCAGTAATTGGGCAGCGCGCATGTGACGCTCGGGATTCGATGAGGCTGTGTATCGAAACACTGCTGGGGCGTTGAGGATGACTGCCATCCCATGCGGAATGATTGCTTTGCCTACAGGGTAACCTTCAGGTCTGTATTCCTTTACGAGTCCTGATACTGGATATGACATGCCGTGGGGTAAGTGAACTCCTGCATTTCCAAATCCAACCCCTGCGAACGTTGCAGCCATCGCCATGTTGGTTCGAGCTTCCATGTCGTCGGCATCTAGAACGGCGGGAAGAATGCTGTTTCCGACCATTTCCATAGCCGCCAATGCCCACACATCGCTAATAGGATTTGAACCCTGATATGCAGGACGATGCGCTGGAGTCATAGGGGCTTCGCGCTGTGAATACGACAATGCTGTGTAGGACTCAATGCCGTGGCATAGAACATCGAATCCGCTACATGCTGCAACCATTTTTGGTAGCGAACGAGTGTTTTCGGGATCGACTAATCCGACATCTGGTCGAAGTGACCGGTGCGCTATTCCAGTTTTTGCACCAAGCTCTTCGTAGTCAAATATAGCGACTCCGGTCGTTTCACTACCTGTGCCTGCAGTAGTCGGAATAGCTACCAGTGGTTTCAGATCACCGGGTACTGGCGTTCCATTTCCTATAGGTGCGTTGACGTATTCTAGGAATTCAGCGGGATAGGTTGAGTAGAGATTTGCGACTTTAGCGGTATCAATACTTGATCCTCCACCAACTGGTAAGAAGCCATCGAAATTGCCATCGACTGCGAACTTGCTCGCCTCTTTTAGTGAGGCGTCGGTAGGTTCGACGCTGACTTGATCGAAAACGGTGAAATTGATGCTCGCCTGCTTCAACGATTCGACCGCTGTTTGCACAGCTTGACTATTAGTCATTTGGGGATCTGTAACTACTAGAACACGTTTTGCACCGAGTCGCGCCAGTTCGTATCCTGCTTCACTTGTGATTCCTGGTCCAAATTTGATCGATGATGTGTCGATTGTGAAAGCGGATTCGGTATGTGGATTAATCATATTTTGAACGAACGTTGGGGCTTGATTAGGATCGGAATAGAAAGGATAGCTGAATTAGTCGTGTGACCAAAGTGTTTCGAGGGCGTAGTATTTCCAATATAAATTTCCACCGTTTAGTTCAAAATCAAAGAGTGAGATAAGAGAGCACTATGCGAGTAGTTCAGTTTGTTATTCCGGGTGAAGGACGTCGAATTGGAATTGTCGACGGTACAGATATTGTTGATGTGACTTCGTCGAACGGATCGTTAACTTCAGTATTTGACGTGTTTGAGGCCTCGCAATCTGGTAAGGCGTCGTTCGATGACACACTTGCCGGGGCTATTGGTGATGACGCTTCGCGATTGGACTACGGTGATTTACTTGCTGCTAAAGTCGGCGGTGATTCTGCATATTTGATTGCACCTTTCGATCACCCTGACACCCATCGCGTGTTGGTGTCGGGTACAGGACTTACTCACACTGGTAGTATGAAATCTCGCAACCAGATGCATTCTAATGACGAGACGCCTACTGAAGAACCAGCTACCGATTCAGCGAAGATGTTCCAGATGGGTATCGAGGGCGGTAAGCCTGCTGCCGGAGAACGAGGCGTTTCGCCAGAATGGTTCTACAAAGGGAATGGAACGATTGTTCGTGGCCCGGGTGAAGGATTGGAGATTCCTGCGTTTGCACTTGATGGAGGTGAGGAACCTGAACTTGGTGGATGCTACTTCATAGATAAAGCAGGTGTTCCTCGTCGAGTTGGTTTTGCACTAGGCAATGAGTGGGCTGACCACGAAACTGAACGTATTAATTATCTCTACTTGGCACCTTCTAAATTGCGTTCGTGTGCTTTAGGGCCTGAACTTGTAACTGATTTTGCATTTGATGAACTGGAATTGGAATGCACCGTAGAGCGTGATGGCGAGAAGATTTACGAAAGTGGACCGCTGTATTCCGGCGAAGAGTACATGTCGCACACTTTGGCGAATTGCGAAGATCACCACTTCAAATATCCTCTTCACAGGATTCCCGGAGATGCACACGTTCATTTCTTCGGAACGAGCCAATTGAGCTACAGCACTCGGGACTGGAAGTTCCAGACGGGGGATGTGATTACGATTTCTGCGGCAGGCTTTAGTGCGCCTCTGACGAACCCAGTGGTGGGTGGTAACCCATCAGAAGGTCGAGCCATTCGGGTAGTGAAAGCGTAGCTGCGAAGCGACACGCTGCAGTCTGTGCACTTCGCAACTGTAGTGAGTAACGCTATGCCTACTCTGCTGGGGACATAGATGCTCAAAATCTGCCTAACTGGTTGGATGCCTGTTGTTCAGTGTCGAAAGCCCTCTGCGGTGTGACTATCGGCTCAGTAGCTTTGTAGCTAAGGTGCTGATGGTCCCCAATATGGATAATTGCCTTCTGATGCTAGTTCAGTTTTATTTGAACCGTCCGTATTCAGTTGTGCCGTCGGACCGTTTGCTCTAATATCTCAATATGCACAATATTAAATACTTATTACTTCTCGTCGTTCTAGCTGCGATATCAATACTAGTTGTCGCCTGTGGATCATCGAACGGCGATGAATCCGTTTCGGATTCGGTCGTTGAGCCGGAAATTGACGCGGTACAAATGACGCTTCCAGACAGCGTTTTCACCGCCGACGATGTGGCTGCTGTGGGATGGAAAAAATCTAAAGAACTTTCATCTGGAACGTTGCCCGGTGTATCTAGTGTTTGGTATGGGTTCTTTGAGCAGCGTGACGTCGAAGTACGAGTGTATGAATCTCAGAGCGAAGCGATTAGCTTAGGTCAGGAGCTCGCTGATCTACATTCTGGACGACGCAAGCCGAGCTCAATGATTGACTCAGGTGCGATCACTAATGCACAAACCAGCACACGGACTAGTTACTTGACGTATGCGATTGTCGGTAACCTGATTTTGCTGTGCGAGATAAAAATCGAAGACTGCCAGGGGCTGATCGACGGTATCGGTCAATAAAGTTTCGGTTGTATTTATACCCTGATCGTGTCGGTGAATAAATCGAAGCCTCCTGTAAACCTATTGCAGAGGCTTATCAAGAAGCTAGTTATTCGTAGAGCCGATGCTATCAAGAGTCGTAAGAGCGAGACGTAATCGTCTTTCGTAAACCTGAGCACCCTGCCGCCCCACCTACTGATTTGTCTTAGTGGAGTGCGACTATCGGCGCACTAGCTTGGTGGCATATTCTCCGACATGAAGCTTTGGATCCTAATAGGAGGGTTAGTTTCCATTAAGTCCCTGTTCTGAGGCTACGGGTTCAATTTCGTTTGTTTCTCAATTCCGCTATGTTTCCACCAAGTCCAACCCAAGTTAACAGTACTGCTCCAGCAACAGAGCCACCGATTACGCCACTAGCGATGTCATGCGATGAAACCAAGGCGGAAAGACTGCCAATCAACCCACCAACTAAAATCCCTCTGATTATTAGTATCGCAGCATTTTTAAGTTTCATTTACATCTTTCCTACGTCTAAATTGCCTACATAAATAGACACATGTGGAAGAGGTATAAACCCCGTAATAATGGATTTAAGAAGCCGATATTATGTCGAAAAAATTAGCATAGTCCCAAATAGAACCATCAGGAGGAGACCAACCTATTGGGGGCTCATCCTCAGGATTTCCTGATCGTAGGAATTGATTATATTCATCAAAAAATTCTTGCTTCGTCAACCCTACGTGCTTTTCAAAGCGCACTTCGCCATAGCCACTCGTACCTGCTCGAAGTCTTCCTTGAATTCGTGGGCATCATACGCCGTCGCACCACATGTGGCATCCTTTGCGCATGAAATATGGAATCGCCGCAACAACATCCGTCACGCCCGCCACAACTCCCCAGTCGCAAGCAGACTACGTCCGACGAATGGCTCAAACAGCAGAAGA
>Ga0302118_10000636_pt1 | contig 16846 bp, 15 predicted proteins | sample AG5_331_MG_FD_203126 | JGI IMG/M metagenome (GOLD analysis project Ga0302118, IMG submission 203126) | Marine microbial communities from Western Arctic Ocean, Canada - AG5_33.1 | ecosystem: Environmental > Aquatic > Marine > Oceanic | place: Canada: Western Arctic Ocean | collected 2017-10-01 | reverse complement strand
TTCCGGTCCTCCGGTGAATGCAATACGATCAATATCAGGATGTGTCGTTAATGGAACGGCACAACTTTTTGCATCTCCAGTAATAATCGAGACCACACCATCTGGAAATCCCGCTTCTTTAATCAGTTTCCCAAAATACAATAATGTACAAGGAGCAATTTCGGATGCTTTGATAATAATAGCGCAACCAGCAGCCAATGCCGGTGCTAATTTTGTTGCGGTAAGGAACATCTGTGCATTCCAGGGAACTATCGCTGCGACCACGCCAATCGGTTCACACGTGGTAAAAACATGCATATCCGGCTTATCAATCGGTAACGTAGCGCCCTCTATCTTATCTGCTAAGCCAGCATAATAACGATAATAATCAGCAATATATTTCGTTTGAGTGGCTGTCTCGACAAGTAATTTCCCACTATCCTTTGTTTCTATTTCACCAAGAAAAGAAGCATGCTTTTCTATTAAATCAGCCAAACTGAATAATAATTTACCACGCACCGAAGGCAGCATGTCCGCCCATTCGCCTTTTTCCATTGATTTTCTAGCTATCGATATTGCACGATCCACATCTACATCTTTAGCAACAGCAAATGTTGCCCATACTTTTCCAGTATGAGGGTTAATGCTCTCTAAGGTTTCTTTTTTTTCTCCCTCAACAAAATCGCCATTAATGAAAAGCGGATAATGAGGTATTTTTTCTTTAATAGTCATATGTCATAACCCATTGATTACCGAAAAGCCGGCATAACCTCGTTAATAAATCTATCTAAAGAAGCTTTCTTCAGGTCAAAACTCATTCCCGAATCAATCCAATAAGCAAACTCATCATAACCAAGATTCTCGTATTTTTTTAAAAGATCTATCACATCTGTTGAATTACCGATGGCTAAATTAGCCTTCATGATGGACGGGGAATACATATCAAGTACTTCTAATTCATGGTCAGACAATTTTTTCATTAATGCCTGATCCACTGGTCTTTCATTCTTAAACCATGCACCGAAGTGACCATAAAACTCACTGAATTTTTTTGCAGCATAATCTAACTCATCATCAGAACCTGCTACAAATGTATGCTGCAATAACATTATTTTTGACTGGGATTGATTTTGACACTTAGTCTGAGCATCTTGAAAGCGAGTTATTAAATCTTCTACTTCTTTATAGTCCTGCCAGAGAGGCGTTACCTGAACATTACAATGATTTTTTATAGCAAATTCATGACTATTAGGATCTCTTGCGGCGATCCATATGGGTGGGCCTGATGATTGCATTGGTTTGGGAGTTGATGTTGATTCTGGGAATTTATAGTACTCTCCATCGTGCGCATAATTACCATTCCAAAGCCCCTGAATTGCCGGTACCATTTCCCTCAAACGGGCACCAGCCTCCCAAGCGTCCATGCCGGGCATTAATCGTTCATATTCATAACTATAAGCCCCTCTTGCAATGCCAAGTTCTAATCTTCCCGATGTAATTATATCCGTCATGGCCGACTCACCAGCGAGTTTGATGGGATGCCAAAATGGAGCGATGATTGTTCCTGTTCCCAATCGAACATTATCTAATTTACTTGCTAAGTCAGCGATATTAATAAATGGATTAGGGGCTATAGTAAAATCCATACAATGATGTTCGCCCGTCCATATCGCATGCATTCCACCTTGATCTGCTAGTTGGCACAATCTCAAAAACCCATCATATGAATCGGCATATGATTGCTGTTGACTTGTGCGTTCCATATGTGCAAAAAGTGAAAATTTCATCAAGCTATCTCGTTATATTAATTTCTAATGCCTAGAGCAAACGATCGCAATACTTCGCCAACCTCTTTTGGGTGAGTCATTTGTGCCATGTGACCCGCTTCTGGAATTATTTCCACCATTCCGAAAGGAGATATCTTCGCCATTTCTTGACTCATTAATGGCGTTGAGTTTGAGTCTAACGTACCTGTTATAAAAGCGATGGGCAAATTATTCGTTTTCAATGTTTTTTCTGAAGCCCCATCTTCACCAGCAAACGTATTATAAGCATTGATATAACCCTCTGTATTTGTATCTTCCAACCATTGTTTACAAGTACTTGCTATCTCTAAATTATGATCCGTTGGATTTTCTCCAAACCAACGATCGATTGTATTAGGAATAATATTCTTGGTCCCCTCTAAGGCAAGTATTTCTGCGCGTGACTTAACGTAACTCATTGCTTTTTCGGTTCGTTGATAAACGCAATTTAAAGCTACAACACCATCACAATGTTCTTTATAAAGATAAGCAAAACGAATCGCAATCAGAGCACCCAAAGAATGGCCCATCACTATAAAAGTATCGAGGATCATTTCGTCGGCAAATAATTTTATTTGTTGCGTATAAAGATCTATATTAATTGATTTTGAAATTAACTGATCACTTTCTCCATGACCTGGTAGGTCGATGGCAAATACTGTGTGCTCTTTACTGAGAGTATTTATTTGAGCATCCCAGCTTTCTAACCTCAATCCCACCCCATGAATCATGAGAATAGCTGGACCATTACCGGTCTTGTAATAAGCGATATTATTGGTAGTTCTATACCGAGGCAGGGTTTTCCACATCATGGCTGAGATCTTTTAAGTCTTGATAACGATCACCAATGCGATGATGAGGGCGGCCGCCAATAGAGCCCCCCAGAACAACTATAATCTCATCCGCTCTGGGAGCATCTGCAATGGAAAACTGAATGGTTAAGTAATGAGAACGACGACCGGCATCATTTTTATCCATTAACGGAATCATGATTGGGGCATTGGCAGGACCTCGAGTATTCGTAAAGGATAAATAACTTTTTGCCCCTACAGCCTCTCTGTAGTAATTCCCAAATCGTAAAGTATGTATCAGAGCAGAGGCATGCTCTATTTCTCCGTCAAGTCCTACAACAGCAGCTTTGCCATATGCCTCTATTTTTTCTCCACCGCCAGCTAACTCTGTAATTCTTTGAGTTAATTCTTCACCCAAAGGAGGAGCGATAGATAAAATTCCTGGCTTTAAATCATCTACATATCTGCCAGACCATGGATTTTTTATGACTGCCGCCACTGCAAACATCCTGAGGGGATTTTTTGCCTCACAAAACCCTTCAATTAGTGTTTCTTCATCATGCACCACGATTTTTCTTATTTCTAATGACACCGAATACCTCAAGCACTGTTCTTATAATTATCTTTCTTAATTTAATCTTATATCAATAATAATCTACATCCTACATAAATCACCAGCCCCGCGGTTAATCGACGTAAAATAATTGGTTTAATTGTTTTGATGCTTATATGTGAACCCAATTGTCCCCCAATAAATACTGCAATTAAGAGCCAGATATATTGACTATCAAGCCATAAAATATCGAGATTATTGTATTTATTATATTGACCAATAAGGCCAGCGGTAGAATTAACCAGAATAAAAATACTGGCAAAAGCGGCGATCTTTCTCGTCGGTAATACTTGAGTTATATGCAATATGGGAGCAAAGAAAATTCCTCCACCAATACCTACCAAACCAGCAAGAAAACCTAGGATAGCTGCAACCACTATACTAATCAATTTACCTATGGAGCTATTTAATTTGGGTGATGTAAAGGTAATCTCTTGATGTCTATAGAACATCATCAATCCAGAAACCAGCAAAGCCCAACCCAATATTTTAATAAAGAGCGCTTCATCAAGAAAGGTATTACCACCCATAAAAGCAAATGGAATAGATACCAAAATAACCGGCAAAGTAAATGACCAAGGTATCAATTGATTTTTATGGTACCTCAAACAATTACCACTCACTACTATCACATTGCATATCAAGGCGATAATGGGCACCAAATTGTAATCAACCTGACTTAAAATCAACAATGCATTGTAGGTCGAGCCGCCTCCAAAACCGACAGAAGCATAAACTAACGCAGTAGCAAAAAATGCGAATACCAGTGAAATAATAATTATCCTTAGACTTGGTAAATCATTATTTTAGCAATCCAGCTTTATTTTTGCTGATCAAAATTAGAAAAGTCAGGTTTTTTTCCTTTCTTGAATTTTATAGAATACTCTTATTGATATGATAACGATTAAAAATAAGCATCGTATGATACAAATGATCATACTGATTTTAGCCAGTGAATTGGTTTTTAGCTTACCTTTTCATTTGGCGCGTTTTTTTCGACCCACCTTTTTAGACATATTTAATTTAAGTAATACCAATTTAGGAGATATTTTTGCTGTCTATGGCTTAATGGCTATGATTTCCTATTTCCTAGGAGGCATGATTGCCGATAAAATATCAGCACGAAAACTGATGGCGACTTCATTATTACTGACTGCATCTGGCGGGATATACATGAGTACCCTTCCCAATTTACTCGGAATGACCCTACTTTATGGCTATTGGGGAATTACCACGATTTTTTTATTTTGGGCAGCGATGCTCAAAGCCACAAAAGAATGGGGCGGTGAGTATACTCAGGGCAAAGCTTTTGGTTTACTCGAAGGAGGAAGAGGTGCTGTGGCTTCATTATTATCCGCCATTGCGATTGTAATTTTTGCTAGTTTTTTACCACTGCAAGTCAACCTTGCTTCGGCATCTGAAAGATTAAATGGGTTTCGCTCCATTATCCTATTTTATTCTACTCTGACAGCGATTGGTGCTATCTTGGTTTGGAAGTTCCTTCCTGAACCCCAAGTACATGCTACTAAAAAAGAGCGTTCTATAGATTTCAAAAGTTTAACTAAAGTCCTCTCAAACCGTTTAGTTTGGATGCATGCAGGCATTATTGTTTGCGCCTATTCCACATACAAAGGCCTTGATAACACAGCTTTATACGCTTATGAAGTAATGGGTATGAATGAGGTCGATGCGGCCACATTATTTACGTATGCCTCTTTAACCAGACCCATTGCAGCCATATTTGCTGGAATACTTGCTGATCGAATCATTGCTAGTCGTGTTATTTTACTGATGTTCTGCATGCTCATATGCTCCTTTGGTAGCCTCATTTTCTTGGATGGATCGGCACCTTGGGTCATTTTCTTATATATAAATATCTTTGTTACTTTCTTCGCGGTTTTTGCAATTCGAGGTATTTATTTTGCGCTTATTCATGAGATCAATACACCGGCTCAAATTACAGGCACAACTATTGGTATTGTTTCATTTGTGGGTTTTACACCAGAAATATTTTTTGGTCCTATTTCAGGAAGAATCCTTGATGCCAATCCAGGATTGGTGGGCCATCAAAACTATTTCATATTTTTGACTATTATCGCATTAATCGGTATAGGTACTACATGGTTTCTCAGAAAAAACAACAAATAAATGCTCAAAAATACAAGTAGACGAAATTTCCTGCGAGGCCTCAGTGTAATAAGCCCTTTAAGCTATTTATCTGCGAATGCGGCTTCAATTAATCCTAAAATAATCAAAACTCCCGATTATTTTAAAGCGCTTGGTGTTGAGTCTTTTATAAATGCAGTTGGGCCATATTCATCTCTCGGTGGGGCAAAAATGTGGCCAGAAGTTATTGAAGCGATGGATTACGCCATAACGAATAAAGCGAAAATGAACGATCTACATAATGCAACTGGTAAACGGATTGCCGAAATGCTTGGTGCAGAAGCAGCTATAGTGACCTCAGGTGCTACCGGGGCCATCATCCAAGGAACAGCAGGCTGCATGACGATGGGTGATAGTATCAAAAATGAAAGATTACCCGACACAACCGGCATGAAAAATGAAGTAATTATTTTAAAAAATCAACGTTATCTTTACGACAGATCTATTCGTGCACCTGGGGCAATTTTGGTAGAGGTAAATAATCTGGAAGAACTTCCAAACGCAATTAACAAAAAAACAGCCATGCTATTTTATCTGCTCAATCGACCAGATATTGAAAATATTGACATCGAAACATACATAAAGATAGCCAAACAATACAAAATACCAATTATGTGTGATGCTGCTACTACAGTGCCACCGATCAAGAGAATGGCAGCAACCATCAAATATGGTTTTGATTTAGTGTGTTATTCAGGAGGTAAGGGTCTACGTGGTCCCTATAGTGCCGGCTTATTGCTGGGCAGAAAAGATTTAGTTGAATATGCGAAACAACATGGCTCACCAAATCATCGCGCCTATGGAAGAAGCATGAAAGTTGCGCCTGAGGAATATCTAGGAATGATGATCGCTGTGGAAACCAGCTTAAAATATAATGAAAAAGCTGAATTTAATCGGCAACGCAAGGCAGTAAAATTTATGCAAGCGCAACTGGCTATTATTCCTGGTATCACAATTACAATAAATCAACCTGAATTTGAGGCCAGTGAGCCTTACATAGAAATTCAATGGGACAAACGCTACCAAATTACACCAAAAGAATTAAAAGAAAAATTACGCCATGGGACTCCCTCAATTGAAATTAGGGCGTTGTTCCTCTCGCAAGGAAATATTCATCTAACTGCCGTCATGCTAACTATGAGTGAGGCGCAAATCGTAGTACAAAGAATCAATACGATATTACAAAAGTCATTAATTGAGAGCTAATTGAAAAAATTATGAATTTTAGACGTACTTTACTAAAAAGTTTTGCTGGCATCTTGCCAATCACACTCATGGCAAAATCGAAATTAAATGCATCCCCCAATGTGATGGAAAATATACAACTCAGCAAACGTGATTATTACAAAGAACTTAATATTACGCCTTTTATAAACGCAGCAGGGGCTTACTCGGTATTTGGTGGTGCCCGTATGAGAGAAGAGACCATTAATGCAATGCGCTATGCAGCAACCAGAAAAGTAAAAATAAATACATTACATGATGCTGTCGGGGAGAAAATTGCCAAACTAACCGGAGCTCAAGCCGCCATGGTGACCTCAGGTGCTACAGCTTCAATTGTTTTGGGAACGGCGGCCTGTATGACGGGTGCTGATGAAAAAAAAATGCAACAACTACCGGATACAACCAATATAAAAAATGAAATCATTATTCAAAAAAAACATCGATACACCTACGATAAAGCGCTGACCATTGCTGGTGGAAAATTAATTGAAGTTGAATCAGAGGCCGATATATATAAAGCCATCAACAAAAATACCGCGATGATGTTTTTCCTTAAACCGCCTACACAAATCGATGATATTATTTCGGCAAAACGCTATCTCGAAATTGCCAATCAAATGAAGATTCCTTGTTTTTGTGATGCCGCAACAACAACACCACCGGCATCAAATGTAATTGCAGGTGTAAAAGAGAATTTTGATCTCATTTGCTATTCAGGAGGCAAGGGTTTGCGCGGTCCATACAGTGCCGGATTATTATTGGGTAAAACTGATCTGATCAGTTACGCAAGAAAACATAGCGCTCCTAATGATCTTTCTATTGGGCGAGGCATGAAAGTTTCAACAGAGGAATACCTTGGCATGCTGGTAGCATTAGAAACAGGATTAACTATTTCAGAGCAAGAAGACAACAATTATAAACGGATTCGCTTTCAAAATATTATTCGCCAAATCTCGGATATTAATGGTGTTAAAACTAAAATATACAGATCTGAATCTATTACCAATGAGCTTTATTTGGATCTGGACTGGGATACCAATTCAATCAAACTCTCTAAGCAATCTTTTATTGAAGCTTTGCGTGAAAGTACCCCCTCTGTTGAGGTAAGATTACTCCGCTTTTCGCAAGGAAGGATTCATCTGTCGGCCACTGTGATGAATGAAGGTGAGGACATAGTTGTTGGTCAAGTAATACGACAAGTGCTTGAGCAATACTCTTAGATAAAAAACCCTACATATTTCTTGTTGTGGTTTGCCGTTTGATTTTCTCAACTCTATCTCTATAGGCGTCTCTTAAAAAAACATAAAATAAGATAAAACCACTAGAGCCCAGGAAAATCGCACAAAGAATAGTAAATAGATCCCAACCTATCATGTCATTTCACCATCCAAAGGAGCTTTTTCAATCTTATTTCCAAAAATATTACCAATAAAAAATCCTAATAAACTAATGGGCAAACAAAAGAATAAAGCATATTCTTGCCATATTGAAAATTCATAACCGCCAACCGAGAAAGAGAAAATATAAGTGCCCCAAAGCTCATTATAATCCCCAATTTGAGACATGCTTATATAAAAAATCAGGACACTCGCTAAACCAGCACCACAACTCAATAAACCTGCCAATACGGTTTTCCGACCTCGATGAAATAGTGCCATAAGAACTGGGACAAACACGGTCGATGTAATGACTGTTGTAACGAAAATCAATAACGCCATAATTCGATCAAACTGAAAAGCCACCACATATCCAAGAGTCCAGGCTAAGACGACTCCGATTTTAGTTACCTTAACGAGCTCGGCATCTGTAGCATCTGGTTTTATCAATGGTCGGTACATGTCATAAGATATATTGGAACCTGCTACCAATGTATAGCCATCAATGGTTGACATTGCGGTGGCAAGGACGCCAGCTAAAAATATACCTGATAACCCAATCGGTAACGCATAGGTAACCGCAATTAGAAATGCATCATTTGGATGAACGTCGCTCGATAAAATTCCAGAAGTTACTGCCGCTAATGCCGCTATACCACCTGCAACAACCAACCAATCAAATGTGGTCCAGATCACCGTTGAGGTCAAAATAGCATTACGAGCTTGTCGGGCATTACGTGCAGCAAAAATACGCTGATACAGAGAAGGATCAATAAGCACCGCTAAACTCGAAGAAGCATAGGCAATCAATAGCCAAGGTGGTACTGTGCCAAATAATTTAAAATGACCGGTTGGGACATTTTGCTGAATTGATATGAATCCACCTACTTCGTATACCAATAATGGAACTCCGACAGCAACAGTAATACACATTAGAGAAAATTGAATGGTGTCTGTAATGGCCACTGCCTTCAAGCCACCAAGTAATGTATAAACCAGTGCAATTCCACCCAAAATAAAGGCGCCATAATGAGCGTCGATCCCAAAAACAAACTCAGATACTCGTCCCAATGCAAATAAACTGGTCGTGGGCAAACAATAAACCATTGAACTAACCGCTCCGATTGAAGAGGTTTTTCTACCGTAGGCTTTTTCAAGTATTTCAGGTAAAGAAATAAAATTGGAAGAGCGTAATTTATCTGCCATATAGAAGGCAATAAATAAATAAAACACCAAGGTTGATAAAGCATAGCCAAAAAATGCCATTAAGCCATCATTAAAAGCCATTTCCGATGAGCCAAAAAGAATATCCAGACCATAATAGGTTGATACCATGGTTGAAATTAACATCGGTGTAGTCATTCCACGTCCAGCTAAGATGAACTCTTCATAACTAGAATCGCGTTTGTAAGAGTAAATGCCGATACTGACCAACATGACCAAGTAAAGGAAAATAATCAAATAATCTATGTTTGCGACGTAATCACTCATACTAAAAATTATTCCTAAGAATACATAACTTATATGGACATAAGAGTCTCACAATATGCTATGTTATTGCCATAAATCAATGTCCGCTTTAGTATATGAAACAATGATTAAATTAACTGCACATGTTCATTCCGTCCACACTGGATCAAACGATAATCTTGGTACTATAGAAGAAGAATTGATTGAATTAAAGCTCGATGGAATTGTAGGAGATTCACATCGAGGTTATACGCGAGTAACCTGGGCTGGTGACAAACAAATAAAAGGTACCGTAAGGCGTAATGAAAGACAATGGTCAGCTGTTTCTATAGAAGAAATCAAAGAAATTGAAACCGCTATGAATCTTAAAAATGCTATCGATGCGAGCACATTAGGTGCAAATCTCTGTCTCTCAGAGATATCTAATTTATCCGCTTTACCAAAGGGCACTTTATTACAATTTCCTTCGGGCGTGGAACTTCTAGTTGAAGAATATAATCCGCCTTGTATGGAAATGGGCAAAGAAATTGCTGAGTTACATTCTAATCGATCGAATCAACCCATTGAAAATACCTCTTTCTCAAAAGCAGCAAAATTAAATCGAGGTATTGTGGGTGTAATAGAAACCACTGGAAAAATAAAGAAGGGAGATGAGGTTACAATTATTATCTATGAACCCTCCTCCTGGATAAATTCAGCCGATTAATCTATCGGAAGAATTAGAAGATACCCTTGGCCTATTCTGCAATCAAAGTCATTAAGGAAGCATTTACTGGCCACCGTGGCTGGAAGCCCCTTTGGCGACGTCCAGAACCTAAATCTGAATACGATATTATTGTTATTGGTGGCGGTGGCCATGGTTTAGCGACTGCATATTATCTTGCCACAGAGTACAAGAATAAAAAAATAGCCGTGTTAGAAAAAGGTTGGCTAGGTGGTGGTAATATCGGTCGAAATACGACTATTTTCCGTTCCAACTATCTGTTACATGATAATGAAAAGTTTTATGAAATGTCTCTCAAACTCTGGGAGAAATTTGAACAAGACTTAAATTACAATGCCATGATTTCTCAACGTGGTGTCATTAATTTATTTCACTCTGATGCACAAAGAGACGCCTATATCAGACGAGGCAATTCCATGTTAATAAATGGCGCCGATGCGATTCTCTTAAATGAAGACGATCTAAGAAAAAAATGCCCATTTTTAAATTATGACAATGCACGCTTCCCTATTCAAGGTGGCTTATGGCAACCCCGTGGTGGGACTATTCGTCATGATGCTGTTGCCTGGGGTTACGCTCGAGCTGCTGACCAACTTGGCGTTGATATAATTGAAAACTGTGAAGTAACGGGTTTTGATATTCAAAAAGGCAAATGCAACGCGGTAAGAACCAATCGTGGCACAATCAAAGCCAAAAAATTTGGGGTTGCTGTTGCTGGCTCCTCAAGTGCTGTCATGGCAAATGCCGGTCTGCAACTGCCAATTGAAAGTCATGTTTTACAAGCATTTGTTTCAGAAGCGTTAAAACCTATTATTCCTGGGGTAATTACTTTTGGTGCAGGCCATTTTTATATCAGCCAATCAGACAAAGGTGGTCTGGTTTTTGGGGGTGATATTGACGGTTATAATAGCTATGCACAAAGAGGAAATATGACTGTGGTAGAAGATGTTTGTGAAGGTGGCATGGCAGTTATGCCAATGATTGGTAAAGCTAGATTATTACGTATGTGGGGTGGCGTAATGGATATGTCGATGGACGGTTCACCTATTATAGATCGAACACCTATCAAGGGAATCTATTTTAATGGTGGCTGGTGTTATGGAGGTTTTAAAGCAACACCAGCATCGGGTAAGTGCTTTGCCCATTTATTAGCTACCGATGAATCTCATCCGAATGCCAATGCTTATCTTCTAAATCGCTTTGAAAAAGGCCAAATGATTGATGAAAAAGGTATGGGCGCACAACCCAATCTTCACTAGATGGCTATATTATGAAGATTAATCACCCCTTACTTGGTCCGAGAAATGAATCTGAATTTACGATTCTGGGTGATGCTAAATTACTGAACCGACCAAATATATTGGAGAGTAATCAAGCACAGGCATTTTATGAGTATCTCTATCTCAGAGATAACCCTATAGGCATGCATCGAGAGCTATGGTTCCATGAACAGGGCGATCGGTCATGGCTAATTGTTACTAGGAACACTCTCACGCATGAAATAAGTAAGGTGGAACTTGCAACAAATGTAGTGAACAAAGAAGGTCAAGCAAAGTGAGTCAAAAGAACCGCATTGATGGAGGCTTGATTGATCGACAATCCACTTTAAATTTTACATTTGATGATCATCATTATACTGGTTTTAAAGGAGATACATTGGCATCAGCGCTTCTGGCAAATAACATTACTTTAGTTGGGCGATCATTTAAGTACCATAGACCTCGTGGAATACTTACTTCTGGATCCAGTGAACCTAATGCATTGGTTGAACTCATCAAAGGAAATACAAAAGAGCCTAACTCCCGTGCAACAACAATTAAATTATTTGATGAATTAAAGGCCAAAAGTCAAAATTGTTGGCCGTCATTAAAATATGACATTCAATCAATCAATGATTGTTTCGCCCCTTTCCTAACAGCGGGTTTTTACTATAAAACTTTTATGTGGCCAAAAAGCTTTTGGGAAAAAGTTTACGAACCACTAATTCGAAGAGCAGCCGGCTTAGGCGAATTAGTACCCTTACCTGATCCAGATCATTATGACAGAGGTTATCGTCATTGTGACCTTTTGATAATTGGAGCTGGTGCAGCTGGCCTCATGGCTGGGCTGGTTGCAGGACGACAAGGTTTAAATATAATTATTGCTGAAGAAGATTTCCTTTTTGGCGGGCGCTTGCTTGGTGAAAATGAGGAAATAAACGGTATGCATTGCCATGATTGGATTGAAAATGTAGTTAACGAATTAAAAGCAATGTCGCATGTTCGACTGATGGCAAAAACGGCTGTATTTGGAGTATTTGATCAACAAACCTATTATGCACTAGAGCGTTTCACCGACCAAATTGACACCATTGGTCCAAGACAGATAATCTGGGAAATAAACTCCAAACATGTAATTTTAGCCTCCGGTGCTACCGAAAGACATATAGCTTTCGGCAATAATGATCGCCCTGGTGTGATGCTAGCCAGTGCTATGCGTGACTATACAAATCGATTTGCCGTTCGTCCCGCTTCTCGAGTGGCCGTCTTCACTAACAATGACAGTGGCTGGATCACAGCCAGAGATCTAGACAAAAAAGGAATTGAGGTGACTGCTATTATTGATGTTCGCAGTGAATATGAGCATCAAAAAATAGCGAAAAAATATCCCAATATTCCGGTATACAGCCAAGATCAAATAACAAAAGTTCATGGCTATAATAGAGTGAAAGCAATCACTTTATTAAACGGGGCAAAAATTCATGTAGATGGTATTGCTGTATCTGGTGGATGGAATCCATCCATTCATCTAACCTGTCAACATCGACAGCGACCTACCTGGAATGATGCTATTTCAGGCTTTGTTGCAAATGAGGCCTCGCTTCCCTCAGGAATGAAAGTTGCTGGAGCTGCAAAAGGCACTTATACAACAAAAATGGTATTACAGGACGGATTAAATCAAGCCAATATCGTGCTCTCTGAATTGGGTCATGCGAGTTCTAAGATGCATACTCCTTCGGCTAATGACGATACTTATCATGGAAAAACTTTTTGGTCTGTAAAGGAAACAAAACAACGGGCTTGGATTGACTTTCAAAATGATGTCACAACCAAAGATATTCGCTTAGCAGTGCAAGAGGGCTTTTATTCAGTTGAACATGTTAAACGTTATACAACACTAGGTATGGCCACCGATCAAGGCAAAACCTCTAGTGTAATAGGGATTGGTATCATTGCTGAGACTATGAATAAATCAATTCAAGAAACAGGTACTACCATCTTTAGGGCGCCTTATGTCCCAATTGCAATTGGTGCATTAGGTGGACCACATTCTGGAAAACACTTCAGACCCACACGTGAAACTCCAAGTCATCAGTTTGCTAGAGAAAATAATGCAAAATTCGTTGAAACAGGTGCCTGGTTAAGAAGCCAGTATTTTCCAGATAAAAACGAATCACACTGGCAGGAAAGCGTCAATCGCGAAGTATTGGGGACTCGAAATAATGTTGGAGTTACCGATGTCAGTACCTTAGGAAAAATCGATGTACAAGGAAAAGATGCAGCAGTATTCCTTGATAAAGTTTACTGCAATACAATTTCGACGTTAAATATGCATCGATGCCGTTATGGAATCATGCTTCGAGAAGACGGTATTGTGATGGATGATGGCACGGTCGCGCGCATAGCTAGTAATCATTTCATCGTCACAACAACCACTGCAAATGCCGTGCAAGTTTATCGCCATATGGAATTTTGCAGGCAATGTTTATGGCCCGAAATGGATGTAGCGCTCATTTCAATCACTGAGCAATGGGCCCAATATGCCATCGCCGGACCAAAATCACGTCATTTATTAGAAAAGATTATAGATAATGACCACGACATTTCAAATACCCATTTTCCTTATATGGCCTGCGATGAGATAAGTATTTGTAATGGTATTAGAGCGCGACTCTTTCGGCTATCCTTTTCCGGTGAAATGGCCTATGAATTAGCCGTTCCCGCCAGATATGGTGATGCATTAATTCGACATATTCACGAGATAGGTAAAACGTTCAATTTGACTCCATATGGCACTGAAGCGCTAGGAGTAATGAGAATTGAAAAAGGCCATGCCGCTGGTAATGAATTGAACGGACAAACAACCGCAGGCGACCTTGGTTTAGGAAAAATGGTCTCCAAAAAGAAAGATTCTATTGGCAATATCTTATCTGAAAGAGAAGGTTTAACAGATCCTATGCGACCAGTATTGGTCGGAGTCATGCCTTGTGATTCAAAACACAAAATTACTTCTGGATCTCATATCTTCGCAAATAACTTGGCATGCATTCCTGATAATGATCTCGGGTATATTACCTCAATGGCCTATTCGCCAATGCTGAATAGTTATATAGGTCTAGCTATGCTTAGAAATGGGACAGATCGCTTTGGAGAAAAATTAAGGGCGATCAATTTATTGCAAAACCAAGATATTGCCATTGAAATTACCTCGCCACATTTTTACGATCCCAAGGGGGAGCGATTACGTGGATAAAAAGAAATTAAATAATGCGCTACCTATAGATCATTTAAATCTTCAATGGCCGGAACTTTCCATCACACAGAGTAATTTTAAAGAAGTTTGCTCTATCAATGCATCGTTAAATAAAGAATCAGAATTAAATGAACTTTTTAAAAAAGAATATAACGTCTCTCTACCTGCACCTGGAAAAATGATCAATTACTCAACAGGATCTGTATTTTGGGTTTCGCCTGCTCAGTGGTTTGTTACTTCAAGTGAATGTAATCCTTATTTTGATCAACAACTAGCAAAAAAATTTAATGCTGTGTCGACTGTTACTCTTCAAACAGATGCCTGGATCTCAATAAAAATAGAGGGAAAAGCCAGTCTGGATGTTTTAGAAAGATTGGTTAAAATAGATTTAAATGACCATAATTTTCCAGCTGGAAGTGCCACTAGAACGGGCTGCTCACATATGACGATCTTTTTGCAAAAACCATACCAAGAAGATTGTTTTCTAATTTTTGGTGCCCGCTCCTATGCACAATCACTCGTTCATACCATCACTCAAGCGGCTGAAAATGCATTAGGTCAGGGAAAATAACATTGCGATTACCAAAGCAATCTAAATACATCATCGTCGGTGCTGGTATTCATGGATTATCCACGGCTTATCATCTTGCTGAAGAATTGCACACACAAAAAAAGGGTAATGGTAGTGATATTGTTCTTTTAGATAAAGGAACATTAGGTATGGGCGCATCTGGCATCGCCTGCGGTGTAATTAGAAATAACTACTTTCAACCTGCTATGCGAGAGTTAATGGCCCATTCGGTTGAAATCTGGGAATCTGACCAAGAAACATATGCCTATAACCCAGTCGGTTATATGCAAATATCTCACGAAGGTATGTGTGAAGATGTAAACAGTATTTTTGAACAGCAAAAATCCATTGGTTATGAAAGTGAATTCATAGAAGGCGTAAATGCAAGTGAAGTCTATATGAAAAATATTTTTTATGACTGGCAGGCAAAAGGTATTACTTCCGTATTGCACGAAAAAAAGGGGGGATATTCCCATAATAAACTTTCGCTTCAGGGTCTGGCAAAAAAAGCCACCGCACTCGGCGTGCAAATTCTTGAAAATATCGAGGTGCATGGATTTAGACGTCACGATGGATCTACCTCCGCAATTAAATCGATTGAGACAAATAAAGGATCGATTGAATGTGATTATGTAGTGATAGGGGCTGGTCCATGGATACGCGATTTCTGGGATATGCTCGAGTTACCTAAAAAAATTACTATCAATAATACGAAAAAAGAAGCATATCAAAATATAGATATGTGGACCTTCTGGCAACTCGAAGAAGGTGTACTCAAAGTTGATCCTGCACTATTTCGACAAAATAATGGGCAATTGCCTCCTGTCATTCATGTAGATAGTGATGCACCCCTATTATCAATTACTGATGGTAAGACAATCACTCAAGAAAAATGGGGTATTTACTATAAACCGGATATTCATTTTGATGGTATTCAAGGCGGAGCCATGCCCTATGCCGTATCTACACCTTCTACTGAAGTCTCTATTGATCCTTATGGGCCAGCTAGCCCTGAATTTATCAGTTCACCGACTTTCGCTCTGATGTGGTGCTCCGCATTGGCTCACTGTCATAAAAGGTTTGAAGACACGTTAGCAGAATATGACAGAACTCCCTCGGGTGGTATTGGTTGCTTTACTCCAGATTGCTTCCCGGTAATCGATATTTTTTTTGAAAACTGTCATATTATTGCAGATTCTAATCATGGTTATAAAATGATTGGCATCGGAAAATTAATTGCGCAAGAAATTCTTGGGCAACGATCCGAATTACTAAAACCATTTCGATTTAATCGCTATGCCAAAGGTAAACTTCATCCTACATCCAACAGTCCTTTTCCATGGAGTTAACAATTTACTAAGAACTGAGTAAGAATATGCCTCGAAATAAAACTTTGTCGTCTGTGTTGAAAAAAATTGAAAGTGCTACTGGATTAGCAAACGAACATTATATTTCAAAAAAACAGCATCAAATAGAAAAATGCTCGGTGATGTTCAAAAATTGGTCTGGACTCGCTTTTGGTAAAGATATCCCAAATGTTGGTGATATAAAACCAATTCATTTTCTTGGTTTACCCCTGCTAATAGTTAGAACAAATGAAAATGTGATTAACGTA
>Ga0302118_10000632_pt1 | contig 16868 bp, 7 predicted proteins | sample AG5_331_MG_FD_203126 | JGI IMG/M metagenome (GOLD analysis project Ga0302118, IMG submission 203126) | Marine microbial communities from Western Arctic Ocean, Canada - AG5_33.1 | ecosystem: Environmental > Aquatic > Marine > Oceanic | place: Canada: Western Arctic Ocean | collected 2017-10-01 | reverse complement strand
GACGCCACTGCAAAACGCGAGTGGTCACGCCAGTAAGGCCAAAACGTAACGATGGGGTAGGGGCTCGTGCGTTGCTCCCAGCGTCGCTCCCAGAGAGCGTTTGTACTGAAAACGGAAACACCACAGGTCGTTGACCTGCGGCGTCACGTGGAGCTAGAGGGAATTGAACCCTCGACCTCTTCCTTGCCATGCGGTAAGACATGCCAACCGTGATGATCTGAGAGACTCTTGCCGTGAAGCGGCGCGTAGCCACATACCTTATTGCGATAAGCGTGGCCGCAGGCTGTGGCGGTAGTTCGCCCTCCGCAGAACCGGAAACTTCTGAAGTTCTTGGGACCACCGTGGTAGTTGCGGAAACCACGCCGTCGACTTCTGTGCCGGCAACGACAACGTCGACTTCTGTGCCGGCAACGACAACGTCGACTTCTGTGCCGGCAACGACAACGTCGACTTCTGTGCCGGCAACGACAACTGAGGCATCGGCCACTTCCGCACCGGTTACGACAGAGACGTGGCTAGAGACGGCACCAACAGAAGTGCGGCCGATATCAACTGCAGCGGTAGAGAAGACGGTTTCGTCATCCACGGTGACGCCAATTACGACCGCAACTCCGGAGGGTGCAGTTTCGTTTCCGGCTGATGGGTCTGGGGACTATTTCGAGGTCGAGTTCGAGTACGACGGCTATCTCTGTCGGGATACCTGGGAGTGGGAGCAGTACGAGTGTGTCGGGTATTCCGGTGGGCCGGTTCCGAGTTTCTCTTTCCCGGATCTGTATTGCTCAGGTGCCAGGGACCGGTCTGATTGTTCCGAGTACTGGTACCTGAACGAGTTGAGTCAACATGACCTGAGGACGATCGAAGGTTCGATCTTTCTCTGTCAGCGGGCTTCGTCGGGTGGTTGGGACGACTACGACTGTTCCCGCTACACAGGCGGGAACCCGGAATGGGTGTCGTTCTACCGACCAGATCTCAGATGCACCGAATGGGGAACCACACTGGAGTGTGATTCAGACGAATACCCGTCGGAGTGGGAGGACATCTGGGAGGACGAGTGTTGGGAGGACGAATGGGAGGACGAATGGGAGGAGGAGTGCTGGTAGCGCTACCTAACTGACCCTTTGGGCGTCAGTTCCGGTTTCCCGGCGTGGCAACGTCTGCGTGTCGCCCGGAAGCCCGGTGACGAACCCAGGACCTGAAGGGCCTGTGATCACATGCCCACGGTCTTTCATCTCGTTCCGCCTCCAGGAGCAACTCGTTGGCATGATGGGGCGCACAGACGCCTTTGCAACCTGTTGTTAGGACAGCGATGAGTCAACTGATCAGCTCGCTCATTAATGCCCTCAAGTGGCCGCTTGCCATCGCGTCGCTAGCCGCACTACCCGGTTCGGTCTACGCCCTAATCGACGAGATCGAACTAATCAGCAAGGACTATTCCACGGCTGAGCCGCTCCTCATTGGCTTTGCCGCCTACATGGTGCTGTGGACGGTGTTCTTGCGGTCGCGGTCTCGTCGCCACGGGAGCTTCTGGTCGACTTTCGAACACGAGTTGACCCACATCTTGTTCACAGTCTTGAGTTTCGGCCGGGTACGAGGCCTGGTGGCATCCCACCGCGAAGGTGGACTGATGCAACACGAGGGCGGTGGGAACTGGCTTATCGCTGTTTCTCCGTACTTCTTTCCAACCCTTGCGGTCCCGACCCTCCTGATCATGCTGGCACTTGAGGGCGAAGCCCTCGAGATCGCGAGAATCACGTTGGGGGTAATCGTCGCCTACCACCTCACGTCCACCTACCGGGAAACGCATCGGCACCAAACCGACCTACAGATAGTCGGCTTCGGGTTTGCGTGGTGCTTCCTACCGACAGCCAATCTGGTGTCTTACGGATTAGTTCTAGGGATGTCCGGCAGAGGATTGGACGCTCTCAGGCCGTTTGGCAACAGCGTTTGGGACCATTCGAGAGACGTCGGTTTCTTTGTCAAGGAGTTCATTCAGGGGCTCCTGTAAACCAGAGCCCTGGTGCGGACCCTTGAACGGAGGTCAAGGCAAGCCGGCTACATTTTTCTCAGCAGAAATCTTTGGGATCGAACACGAGCGGTGAGAGGAGATGTGACAAAGAGCACAGCTCAGTCTTAAATGCTAGTTTTTCGGCTTGGAAACCACTTGACGTTGGTGTGCTCAGATCTCCGGAGGAGGGTTTGGTCATGAGACTTTGGGAATAACCAGGTTTCCAATCCAGCGGATCTGGGTTAGCGGAGGACTTGAAAGATGAGTAAACCGAAGAGCGGGGGTGCCACGAGCCCGCCGATTCCCCCGGTTGTGGCCGCTCTGGCTGTACTCAGTTTTGCATTCGTTCTGGCTTGCAAGGGTGGCCGTGGCCCGAATCTGTTGGGATTCATCGTCGGTTCAATCCTTGGAACCGGAAATCTTGCCGGCTACTTGGTTTGGGAAAATAGGCGTCGGGCGAGCAAGAAATTCAACGACTGGGGGTTAGTTCCCGCGCGGTCGTTCGTCAAGTACGTAGCGCTTACGTCCTGGGTTCTGGGCGGGTGGAATATCTTTTTCTGGGCCCTAGATGTGACGAGGGGCGCATGAGGTACCGATTAGTAGCCATTGGGCTGTGTCTTGCCTCACTAGTCACAGTCAGTTTCGTGGGCGCTCCCACCTCCGCGGCTCAAGGTTCGGAAAGCACCCCCTACTTGCCGTGCGACGCGAACGCCGACATCGATCTTCTCGTTCTCATGGACCAGTCAGGATCGCTGGCGTGGATGGACCCGACGAAGGCCAGAGCCGAGGGCCTACGCCAACTCGGTGACCTTCTCGGAGACGCCGGACACGTCCGCCTGGCCGTTGTCGGCTTCAAGGAGACCGCCGAGGTTCACAGAAGTTTCAAGAGCCTGGTCGACGCCCCGCTAACCGATACCGATATCGAAGCGGCCACCGTCTATGACGGGCAGCAGACGGACTACTTCGTGGCTCTAGACGCAGCGATCGGTGAGTTCGAGAAGGTTGGAAAAACCGGCGATCGCTGTCGTGTCCTCGTGTTCTTCACCGACGGCCTTTACGACCCTCTGCCCTCCGATACAAAGGCTGAAGAGGATCTTGCCTCAGGCATCTTCCCATTTGTCGCTTGCACCGGAAACGCCGACGTGACATCTCTGAAGGACCGCCTTCTGGGGCTTGACATCCAGACCTTCGCTGTCCTGCTGACCCCGGGCTTCGAAGCTGTTTCCGACCACGAAAAGATAATGGCGACCGTATCCATGCAGGTCATTCAGGGCCTTACCGGCGATGGCTCCTCGCCTCTTGTCGCCGAAGTTCCCGCCGGAGAGCACTGCAAAAAGTGGACCGATGAAGACAGCGTTCAAACCGGGGAGATCATCGCCGTAGACGAGGTTGCCAATCTGGCCAACTCCCTCCGTCGACTCTTCAAGCACACGGCGCAGACCTTCTACGGTTGCACGGGTTTGACCCACATCGACGGGGAGTCAACGTGGAGGTACCGACAGCTCCCCGCTGGCTCATATTTCGAGGCCATCGATCTCTTTGTCGATGGTGGCGAGATAGTAGAGGTCCGGACCAACGGCAAGCCTTTCACCGGTCTTGGACTGCCGTCGTCCTATGTGGAGCTTTACACCCCGGGTCTCGCCGGCCTTGAGACCGGCTGGGAACTCGAGGTTGACGTCGAAGGTCACCAGGGGTCGTCGTCGACTCAACTTGAATGCGACAGTCGTCCGGTCGGCCCAATTACGGTTCCGGGCCTGTTTCTCGGGGCTCAGAGTTCCCAAGTAATCGATCTCTGGTCCTATGAGCTCAGTATTGAGTTAAGTAAGCCGCTGAGTGGCGGCCCGTATCCTTGCGATGGTGGAGCGGTCATAACGCTTGACCGTCCACATGGAGCAGGGGAGCCGCTCGTCGGAGGTTTGTGTCCTTCTGGTGACCTCATCGTCCAGTGGCCAGCGCTGGGCGAGTTGTCCGCCGATCGAAACCTCCCGCACCTCTTCGGGTATCTGGCCCCGGCCCACGCCGATAATGTCCGATGGCCGGATATTCCGCTCACCGTCACTTTTGACCCCGCGGTCGTGATCTTGTCCACAAAGGACAAGCCGGTTTTTGAATGCGACGGTCCCGTCAGGATCACCGGGCTGGATCCGTCCGATCCGGGCCGGATCGTTGCTGCCTGGGCCAAAGACTGCCGGGTAACCCGTCCGAAGACCGGCCTCGTCACTGTCGACGTCTCGTGGGAGAGCGCCTCCGAAGGATCACTTAACTGGCAACTTGGTCCTGCCGCCCCGTCAACGGCCGGCCCGTCGACCTTCCTCCGGGTCGGCCCAGATGATCCCTCCACAAGCTTTGACGTGACTACAGGAGAACTTGCCCCTGATGGTCTATGGAAAATCGACGGCACGGTAACCGTTGAAGCCGTTTGGGATCCAGGAACTGGAGTATCCCAACCGATCGGTGATCCCCTTGTCGTCGAGATTCTGGTCGACGGCCTGGAAGGGCGTGAACCGTCAGTCGAGTGCTCGATGCTCGCAAGTCCGGAGTACGTCGAAACAGCCGATGTTCGACAGATCCAGGTCACAGACGGATGTGTCCTTATACCAGCCCTTACCGGAACCACCCGGATTGATCTCCAATGGGCCGGCCAGCCGACCGCAGGGCTCGAGTGGTGTGTCGAGGCCCAAGGCGACTGCACACCCGAGCTCGTAATCGGGAGTGGTACATACCCAACTCCGTTCGAGGTGGTGACCTCGCTGCCGGCCAGTGGGGCCTGGAACCCGGAGGGAACCGTAACCATCACCGCGACCTGGGTGCCTGGAGGAAACCGTCCTACCGAGGTAGTCGCCAGTTACACGGCATTCCTTGACGTGGACCGCCTTGCCCGTTACAGGGACGCCAGCCCTCTCGATTGCGACGACTCCCTGGGCGGGCTTGACGGGGGAGAGGTTCCCGCTGATGCGGTTATCGCTAGTGGCTCCTGTCGAATCTCCGCACCGCCGTTCGGTCTGGCCCGAGCGTGCGTCAGCTGGGACTCCGAAGATGAGAAGGCTGCTTCCATCACATGGGTTCTGCACAATCCCCAGCCGGCCCAGCCTCTCACTGACAAACGCACCTGTGTCCTGGTCGACGCCAGTGCCGGCACCGTCAACACCGGTTTTGCGACAGTAGATCGCCTAGCAAATGAGGAGTGGCAGGCGACAGGAGAGGTCGTCGTAGCGTTGTGGTGGATGCCATCCGGGACCGAAGAGTGGTTCATCGGCCAGGCAAGCCTCATCGATAGCGCAACGATGCCGGTCAAGATCAGCCTTCTCCGGCAGAGCGACACCACTGCGGCGCTCATCCTGGCACTTCTTCTCGCCCTGGCTGCCGCAGCTCTGACCTACGGCGGCCTCTACGCGATTCTGCGTTGGCAGGACAAACTCCCGAATCCCAAGGGTCTGATCTACCTGGAGGAGAGGTTCAACTTCGGTCGCGGTCCGACCGACACGCTCACGGTTACGGAACCGCTCCAGTGGTCGCCCGAGATGACGGAATTCGGCAAAGCCAGGGGCGACCGGCGCCACCTTAAGGTCGGGTCGATTGAGGTTCGGCCCCGAAGGGCGCCAATCTGGAACGTCAAAGGCGTCATGGACGATGGCTGGGGTCAACCGTCCCGAAGCGGATGGTTGGTCCACGCTGATCCGGCCTCACGCCGCCCCGGCACCGTCGACTTGCATTTCGAAGGCTTGATCTTGGTTGCGATAGATCTGGCATCTCGCTCGGATGCCCCGACCGGCACAGTCTCCCTTGTTGTTCCCCTTGGCCATCCAGGAGGCGACGAACTGGTCAAGAAGCTCGTTGCCCGAGTCCCAAGAGTTGTTGGAGAGATGACGGGCGCACATAGGGCTCATTTAGCTTCATCCTCCGGTCCCGACAGGTCGGGAGGGGATGATTCCAAACCTCCTGTTGGACCAGGACCACCTGGACCCCCAGATTCGCCTCCGGTGTCACCGCGCCCTGGTCCACCTTCGGCACCAGAGCGTCCCTCCCCGGGGAGGGCGCCGCTGCCTCCACCTCCGCCTCCACCGCCACCGCCACCTCCACGGTGATGTCCGGTGGACAGAAGCGATCTCACTATTACGACAAAAGCATTGGAAGGAATGACGATTTATGTATGACCGGTATCTTTTCATCGGCCTCGGAGGATCCGGTGGCTCCACGCTTGGGCGCATAAAGGAAGCACTTAGAACTTGGCTCACGGAACACAACCTCGAGCCGGATATTCCGGCAGGGTGGCAGTTTCTCCACATCGACACGCCGACAGTGTCCGATTCTGATCCACCGCTTTCCGCCGACGAGTACCTGGGCCTCGTTACCAGCGCCGTCCAGTTCTCCAACGTGCAGCAGATGCTCGACTCGGATGTGAATCTTCACGACGAGATTCAGACCTGGCGGGTGGAACCGACTGGACTGAACGTGTCCATCACTAAGGGCGCTGGTCAGTTCCGGGCGGTCGGCCAGACCATCTCGATCGCGTATTCCAGGAAGATCAAAAGCAAGATAGAACAGTCGTATGCCCGTCTATCTAGTAAAAACGCGAAATCCGAAATCGCCGAGGTTTATGGTTCGGTTACTGGGAAGCCGGCAGGGTCAGAAAGCCCTCTTCGTATTGTCGTTGTTTCTTCGTTGGCCGGAGGCACCGGCGCCGGGCTCCTGCAAACGGTGTGCGACATCGTTCGAGCCCTTGAGACTGACGCACAAGGCGACATCTTCGGTGTCTTGTACACGCCGGAGGTATTCAGCTCACTGGGCGGGGCCTCCACTGGCGGTGTTCAGCCGAACAGCCTTGCCGCGATCTGCGAGGTCTTGAATGGGTATTGGTGGAACGGAGCCGCCAGTTCGAAAACCCGGAGGGTCTTAGTCGATCCAAAGGAGAGCGCTGCCATGATTCGGGCAGGCCTTCCTCAGGCTCTCACGCGTAGCGGCCCCTCGTTTCCGTTCCTCGTTGGCCGCGTCGGACAGGGCGGTATTGATCACGGCGAGCCCAAGGACATTTTCCAAATGGTTGGTCGGTCTCTCCTTTCGTGGATTACTGATGCTGAGGTTCAAAGGGAGTTCATCGCCTACAACATCGGCAATTGGGCGAGCAGTGCAATGAACAACCACCAAGGTAAGGGCGTACTGGTTGATGAGGGCGCGATGGAGGAGATTGGCTATCCCGCATTTTCCGCACTGGGTTTTGCCCGGCTTTCAACCGGAGCTGCACAGTTCGAGACCTATTGTGCCCGACGGCTCGTACGAGACGCCCTCGAGCAGGTAGCGAAATTTCACACCGGTTCTGATATGGCCAGGACCTTGGCCAAGAAACTTGACACCGAGGATCCTGAGGTAATCGCCGACGCAATCGCCGACGAGCACCTCAGGAGTTTCGTGAAGCACTGCGGCCTGTCAGAACTCGGACCGGAGGAGAATGACATCCTTGATGCCCTTCGACCGCCGAACGCAGACGAGATGTATCAGGATTTCTTGGCTCAGATCGAGAAGTTCTCAGGTATCCAAGAGAACTTCAGCCAGAAGTCGGAGGAGTGGCGTGAGAGCCTCTACAACAGTCTCAACAACGCTCACCCGGGGTTCCTGGCCAGGTATCACGCTGAGATGGAAGAAACCACTGCTTCGTGGATCCCGAAGGTGCAGAGCAGCATCGAAGCCGCTGTCGAGGAGATGGTTGCCCGATACGGCCTAAAGGCCACCTCCTCCATGTGTACGAAGACGGCGGCACAACTTCGCACTGAAGTGACCGACGACCTGCGGAGCAGGGATTTCGCCAACAACAACAGTTGGTCGACCCGGTGGCGTGAATTTTCCGACGAAAAGCTTGAAGATGCGTGGGGCAAGAAGATCGATTCAACTGACACGCGGCTCCGAGACGCAACGACTGCCGCCGCCTATTACGCCTCGCTTGCGGGTGAGGCGGTACTCGCTGAACGCTCCGCTGCTCTGGCTGAAGAGGTCGCAAAGCGGGTGCTTGTTCCCCTTGCTAGAGCACTAGACGATGCGCTTTATCGCTCCGAACAGGGTGTGGAAAAGGCTGGAGAGTGGCCTCCCTGGTCCGATGCCGAGGTGCCCAGAGACATGCAGCCTCCGCCCAGCGAGCTCCCACTGATCAAACCAGACGACTACCACGGGCTCTTCGTAGAGATGCTGGCCGATTCCGTGACGGACGAGGACCTGAAGGGCGCTGTTCGGGAGGAGGTCCGTTCGAAGATCATTTCAGGAGACTTCCTACGCCGCCAGCATGAGGAAGGTGAGCTTCATGGCGCTGACGAACTCCTCTGCGTGGCGATCGACCATGAGTGGTGGCCAGGACCGGGGGCAACCCAAGGAAGGCTGGAGTCACCCGCTGATCTCGGCGTAAAAGTGAATATTGATATTGACCGGCTTGAAGCCCGTGCCAGGGCGTGGTTGCAGCTAACGGGCAGCGTTTTCGGCGATTTTCTTTCGACGAGCCTTCGGTCCTATCTGGGATCGCTTGGCCTGATGGACTCTGGCAGGATCTCCCAGAGGGAGTACGACAAGCGCATAAAGCGGTTCTTTGCCCAGTGGGACGCAGCCATGGGAGCTGCTCAACCCCTGATCAATCTCGATGCGGGCCTGATGCCCACCGTGCACCCGGACAACGATCTAGAGCCGCGCCGGAGCTTCAGTCAACTCCCGTTTTCCGGCCACCCGATTGAGAGTCAGATCAAGGTCAAGCTCAGTGCAAGCGGTGTTACGGACAAAGTGATCGAGAATCTCTTCTCGACCGATGATTCCATCAAACATGTCGACATCACGACCTCACTTGATGCACCCCACTCGATCCTCGTCGTCCAGTCCCTCCTTCGCCCCATAGCCGACTCCTGGGGGGAAAACAGAATGAGTGGGAACATCCAGTCATTCTGGTCGCGGCGCCGTGCTCGGCCGATCGCCGAGTTCATTCCGGCCCCGCAGGCCCTGATCAGTTGCATGGTTCGCGGCTGGTTCACTGGCCTTCTGCTCGGACTGATCGATCGGGGGGACGGCAGGTCTGCAGTGCAAATTGCCCGGGCCAATAACAGACCTGCCGAGTTCCCGTACCCCTACCTTTCACCAGAGAGCGGTCACCTGGACAGGTTGCCCCTGGCGTTGGAGGCTCTCGGCCTCGCCTATGTCCAGGTCAGTCTGGACGGCCATCTGGAACCTCTCAGCGCGTACTGCGAACTGAGAGACCTCGGTCGATCAGTCCCGGGAGGAGGGCTGTACAACTATGAGAGTTTGCATCCTGCCCTCGAAGAATGGATCGCTGATGGTTCCGTCAAGGGGACGATCACGGATCCGGCCCTCGATCCGAGCGGCGGCCCAACCGAACGAATAGACAATCTTCTCGAAGTGATTAAGTCGAACCAGGACCAATATCTCCAAGACATGGAAAGGGAGCGACTGAAGTGGGAGAGGGTCCCGTCATCGCTTTCCGGACCGCCGCAGTGGACTGGACTCTGGCGAGTAATCAGTGAAGAACTTCGCAAGATTCACGACGCCGCGCAAGCCAAGGGAAATGAAACAATCTCCTCAGAAGACCGGCTCTGATGACAGATGGGTCAGTTGGGGCTCGCAGTCTGACGATTCTCCATGCCGCCGAGGACGACAGCGGCCTGCGTGGTGCACTGGACGCGATTCAGAGGCTCTCCGAAGCAGCGCATGTCGATGATTTCCTTATCGTCTGGTCAGGTCCTGAAGCCACCGAGCCGCGCAGACTTGCCGCCTTCCGACTCGACCGCGGCGAACTGATTGAGGTCGAACTCCTGGCAGAGGTCGCCGGAGCAGGGGCAGTTGACCACGTTGATGTTTTCAGCGCGTGCTCCGGTGCGCTTGCTGTTGAATCTCTCGAGCGGGCCGCGGAGACTGCGCAACGCCTCGTTCAGACTCTGATCGGACTTGCCCCAGCAGACCGGGTTGAGATTGCCGACAACAGGGTGTACCTCCCCTCGTACGGGAGCCTGGTTCCAGAAGGCCGTTTTCTTACAAACGCAGCGGATTCGAACCTCATAGTCATTCCGGAGGATCGGCAGACCGCTGAAACCTTTGCCAGGCCGCTTACTGCCGGGGATTCCGATGAGTTCGGCTGGCACTGTGCCGTCGAAATTCTCTCAGTCGCCGGACTCTGGTCAACGGTGGAGGCCTCACCCCTCCGGGGTCACCGGACTCCAGTCACCGGTACCAACGTTGTCATGGTTCGTCTCGCCAGGTCGACAGTCCGTTGTGCCATTTCGGCCCATCCGTCGATCAGAGAGCTGATGGGATCAGATGAGGGCCTTCCTGTTCCTCATGGCTTTCAACCGGCACCGGACCCGTTCCGCTTTGTGGCAAAGGCCTCTGACTATGCCCACCCTGCTGCGTTCCGCCTTGACGAGTCGGAGGAGTTCGACCCACGGGTTTACGTCGAAGGGAGCCGCCTCATGGCGGGGGTACTTAGACGAATCTGGTCGGACATAGTTCATCTTCCTCAAACAATCCGACAGGGATTCAAGAATGACTTCGATGAGGCGACGGACATAATTGCTCAGACCCTCATTGGCGAGGACGCGTGGGTGGGTGTCATCAAGACCAATGGGTCGGGTTCTCCCGGGCAGTCAGAGTTCGACACGGAAGCGGCCATCGCGCGGATCGAGGCCTCAATGCCACCGCCTTCGCTTGTCAATGAGCCTCGTGAGGCCTGGAACAGTGCCGTAGACATTTCTCTAGGCGTCATCGATGGGGCCGACGTGGCGGTACAGGTGCGAGAAGCGGCAGGAAGTCGAAACTTTGTAGCTGTCGACAGGCTGGCACTAGTCCCTACACCGGTGGACGAAACTATAAGGGCCGCAATTCGATCGCTGGATGCCGGGTCGACGGCGGACAACCAAGAAGGCACTTCTAGTGACGAGGCGCCGGCTATTGACGGGGGCGAAACCGACAACGGGACAGATGAAGAATCCCCAACTCCGATCGAGACCGAAACCAGTGAAGCATCAGACCTTCTTGGCCAGATTACCCAGAGGTTCCGGAGGGTTGAGTACTCGGCTGAGAAGCGTGTCGAGAATCTCCTCCACCGTCTTCGTGAGTTGTCAGAGCCGGAAGCTTCGGACAGAACCGGTGTCACACGAGCAGTTCAGGCTTGTTTCTGGGTGTCGATTGCGCTACTGGTCATTGCCCTTACCACGCTCACGCCACTTGCTGATCGGTTGACATTCGACGACTTGGGCGCCGACAACCGAATTCGTATCTTTGCCTTGGCGAGTGCCTTGTTCGCACTACCCGTTGGGCTTCTCTACACGCCGACCGATCGTCGCCGAGCCCAAACTTTCCTGATCTCCTTCCTCGGGTTGTTAGTCACAACTACTGCGGCAATCGTGGTCTTTACTCCGGAATTCCAGATACCCGTGACTGGCCACGAGGTCTTCCGGTGGTTCCTTTCCGTCTCGATCACCGTGGCGGTAGTTGCTGTAGCCGTATATGGCCTGAGGAAGTCACAGGAAGTTGTTGCGGGATGGCGGTGGGTCATCAGACGTGCGGTCGTCGTAGCCGGAGCCGTGTACACGCTCTCGATGGTCATCGTCGGCATCAATCGATCCGAATATCGGCCTGGGTGGATCGAGACAAACGAGCTTCGACTTCTACTGACCGTGATCATCGTGGCTCTCGTAGTGCTGTTGGTCAGCGCAGCGATGGTGTCGATTGTCCAGGTCCAGGACGAATACCGCCTGAATTTCTGGAAAGCGGAGTTCCGGTGGCTTATCGGGGAGGCCAAGGAGGCCGTGAAGCACCGGCGAATTGCCTCACTACTCACAGTCCACTGGCTTGGTACAGCCACGGTGTTCCTGCGACTGATTCGTCGCCCATACGGCGAAGGCCCGGATTCTTCTGGCGGCAATGCCGGCCAACCGACCGGGTCTGAGTCGATCCTGAAGTTCTCCGCAATCGCGCTGGACCTCAGCGAGTCGGGTCGCGTGGCATTTATGAAACGGGCTACCCCCATGCTTGCTCCAGAGGCGTGGCTATCCGCACAGTACAGAGCACTCCGCAGGGCGTTTCTTAACGAAGAAATTGTCAGTTACGGGACTGCCAGCGGGCCGGAGGACCAGATCCGACCTGAGCACTGCGCCTATCCCATTTCCTTCGACGAGGCCGTTTCAGGCAAGGCCCGTGGAGTCCGGTGGCCCTTTGCGTATCGCTTTTACGAAGGGCACCTGGACTGGGTACTCCGAGAGTCCGCAGAGAAGGACATTGCCCGTGCACTCCTCGATACGTATCTCGAGGAACCAGGCTCTTGGCGCATGGGGGAAGGGGGCCTCGGCCCGGTCGGGCCGGTTCGACCGCCAGGTGGCGGTCGGCCGCCTGGTGGGCGTTCCGAGAGCAGGGAAACAGGAGAGAACCTTTCCGACGTGTTCGAACAGATTCTTCCGGAGGGCCCGACGGCCTTCCCGGCAGGCGTTCTTGGCCACCACGCTGCGTCGTTCACGGGTTCGAGATCGATGACGCCGCATGTCTGGTGGCCGGAAGAGGTACCCGTTGGTCCGGGTCATGATGCTGGATCTTTGAATTTTTCTACACCGCAAGCAGTTGGCAGTTCGGTTCTCTTCCAGGCTGTTCGGGTCGACGTATCCGAAGGTCTACGACTCGACGAACTAGGGGAAGGGGGCCTCGGCCCGGTCGGAGCGTTTGGAACGCCAAGCGGCGGTCGGCCTGGTGGGCTTGGGGACCTCCTTCAGCCGCCACCGTCGGAGTCGGACAACAGCGGCGACGACGAGCGAAGGCTCTGAGAAATGAGTCCTCCTACGGAGGGACCACCAGAGCGAGGCTCTCTTCGGCGGAGCCCCCCGCCACCGCCTCCTCCCTCTGTCCCGATCATCGGTGGCGCACCACCCAGGAGGGAAGACCACTCACCCCCACCACCCCTGCCCCCCGGGCTTTCCAACGGTCCGACTGGATTGGAGGTCCTTGCTCGCCGCGCTGATTCGAAATGGGGTCGTCGATCTTTTCGAATCCTGCTCTTCTTCGTATCGCCACTAGGGATCATCGCAGCGACCTGGGGAATATTCGCCGGCGGTTCCGACTCTTCAGGAAATGGTGAAACCGCATCTACTCCAGTAGTGCAAGTGGAAGCTACATCGACCACTTCGCGGTCGGTAGCCACATCGACAACTCAATTGGTTTCGACCACTGCATCGCCAGTCCGGTCGACATCAACAGCGGCGGCCGCCCCGGGGGCTGATGTAAGCCACCTCCCAGAGTCGGTCGTCTTCATCGGGGCTTTCGATTGCGACCAGGCGGGTTCCGGCACGATCGTTGGTGATGGCTACCACGTCCTGACCAACGCACACGTGGTCGAAAGTCAGCCCGGCTCAAGGTGCGAAGTTGGAGTCTGGTTTACGAACTCCGACACCGAAGAGGTTTACAGCTTCGACCAGTTTGGGTACTGCGTCAGCCGCTGTAATCCTGACGCTTTAGGCGAGATCGTGGCTATTGACAGTGACCTCGACCTTGCTGTGCTGGAACTTCGCCACCCACGCACCGGGGCCCGATTGGATGCGGAGCGAGTTGGTCACAAGGCGATTCCGCTGAATACCGAAATGCTGGCGCTCGGGGAGAGGATCTTCATCCTCGGCTACCCGGGAAGCGGCGGGCTCACCATCACTCACACCTCAGGGAGCTATTCCGGCCTCGATACACGTTGGGATCACGAGTATTACAAGACAGATGCCACCGTCAACCACGGAAACAGCGGCGGGGCAGCGTTTACCGAAGACGGTCGGTTCATCGGTGTCCCTACTGCCGGCACGTTTGGAGAGCTCGAATGCGATCAGAGCGGAGAGTGCAGCACCGGGGATCTACCATATGGCCTGATTCGACCTAGCCGGTATGCAGTTTCGCTGTTGCGACAAGCGATGAATCAGTAGACCTTGATCTCTATCGATTGAGAGCAGAGATGGATACGGAGGCAGTTCTGTGAGTGACGGACGATGGATAAATCTGACAGACCCTGGTCAAGAAGAATTGCAGGCAGTGGTGCCCCAGCGACTTCACGCGCTTGCCCTTGACGCTCTATATCGCCCCGAGCGGTATAACGATGAGGTGTTTCCAAATCTCGAAAATCATGAGAGTCCTGAAACCAGTAAATATCTATACGGCGAATTGGCGTATCCAGTCTTTAACGTAAAGACACAGGACATCGGAACTGTATCAATTCGTGTCGTAATCAATTTCAACCGCATGATAACGGTATTGAGGTTTCCAGAGAATAGTGAAACAGATCTTCCGGCAAGTTTTGCCATGCCTGACCTAAGTGAGCTTTCTGAATCGGCATCAGCTCTGGATTCGGGTTCTGTGATGTGGCTTCTCCTGGACAGGGTTTCTGACGAAATCCGCACATTTGGCCTGGAGGCAGAAGCCCGTGCCGAAGACCTCGAGTCTCTTCTTCACAGTGGTGGGGTACCGCCAAAGGACTGCCGCCTGCAACTAGCCCATCTTAGAAACCAGTTTCTTCAGTTGGTGACAATAATCCGACCTACATTGAGCGTGACGGTGGGGATCATCGAGGACGAACTTGATCTAGAAGAGGGTGATCAAGAACTATTCACCCGGGACACAGAAATCCGTCTTATTTCGGTTCGAAATAGATTGCAGCACTCGCTCAACCAGGCGAATCAATGGATAGAGAACCTACGAACAATGCATGATATTCTTAACGATTACCTGAATCGTGAACAGGCCAACGCTAGTAATCGACTAGCGGCAATGGCCTCTATCATGCTGCTACCTACGTTCCTTGTCGGACTCTATGGAATGAATATCGACTCGGAGTATTTCCCGGAGTTTGGTTGGCTCAATGGGTACCTTCTGGCGTGGATTCTGATAGTTGTGATTACAGTAATTCAGGTCGTTGTATTTCGCCGAAAAGGATGGTTGTCGCAACGTCGACCAACTGGAGCGTCCCGGGCGGTTGCCGGGTAGGCGACAAAGACTGTTTATTGGTCTAGGAAAATCTGTTGGGTAACGGCGCTGGCAAATGTCATCGACTCTTGTCTCCCCACAAGGTGTCGAGGTGACAGCGGGGGTTCTAGCGGTCCATGCCACAGCTCGGGCACCACTCGCGCCCGGGCTCTAACCATTCACCGCAGGCATCACAGTGGGCGCCTTCCAAACTTGGGCCAGAGTCGTTGTCATCAGAAAAGTTGGTCATTTGTCTAGTACTCCTCACCGGTCGCTGTGGCAGCGTTGTGCCCGCAGCGCCAATCCTGGTTTGTCACTGTGACAGTTCAATAGGTGTCCAACTAGGGGTCAATAGGTGAGCAATTATGGACTCGTGTGTTGCTTCCAGAGAGCGTTAGTACTGAAAACGGAAACACCGCAGGTCGTTGACCTGCGGCGTCACGTGGAGCTAGAGGGAATTGAACCCTCGACCTCTTCCATGCCATGGGGAAGGCAGAGAGCGAGATCGGGTGCTGGGGCGTCGTGGTCGATCGGGTCCACGTCCGGAGCATGGCCCATCGGAGGAGCCGGAGGTCCTCCGCGCCTAGGAGTTAAGGACGCGAGATGACAGATAGGCGTTTATGACTCGATCCTCCCGATGATCGCCCGGTGGCCAAAAAGTCGCAAGGCCCATCGTCACTGGTGGACCCGCCGCGGTTAGGAACTTGGGCAGGCAGCCACCTCCGTGGCACTGTCTTCCAGCGACAGCGTGTAGTTCCCGCCTTCACCGGACCAGAAGCCTTTGAACGAGTCGGCGACGATGGTGTAGGTGCCGGTATGGCAGAGTTCAGTAGTGATCGAAGCATTCGATCCAAACCCGCCGTCGTCATCGGCGGCTACCACGGTTCCCGATGGGTCTTCGAGTTCCAGGTAGGCGTCGAACTCGCTAGACGCCAGATCGATCCGCACTTGGCTTCCCGCTACGCCCAAGAACGTCCACCTGCCGGCTCCCGTCGACGGGGGATAGCCGCTCACTGATTGGCCCACTTCGATCGAACCACCGGATCGCCCGGCGCCCGACGGTTGGGCCAACCCGGTGCTATCTCCTGGGGTGGTGAAGGTTCTACAGCAGTAGAACCCGTGCTCCCAGAAGCGGTCGTCATACCCCAGCGGGAACGGGTTACCGGCCACATCGAATGGGACAATCCACAGGTTGTATTGGGTGTCGGGTAAGAGTCCCCCGAGGATGAGGCTGGCTTCGGTGGCCAGCGTCTCACCCACTATGTGAAGCAGGGGATCGGGGGCCGAAATCATCTCAAAAAGTTCCCCGGGCTCGGGTTGCCAGCCCCCTGGAAGGCCGGCCTGCATCCAGGTCACTTCCAGTAGTACCGCATAGTGGTGGGCGCAGGATCCGGCCGGCGGGCTCCAGGAGATCGACACTTCGAAGTCGCCGTCAGAGGTGGCCAGCGGTCCTTCGATGACGAAACTGCGGAACATGGGACCAGGGTCGTAATACGACTCCCCGGGTACGTCAGGGCTCAGAGGGCTATTAACGCCGCCTCCCATCATCCATTGCCCGTACATCACAGGCATCTCCGGCACTTCGGCGCCACCGCCACCCAGATCGTGCCCGCCCAGGGTGCGGCGTGCACCCTGCTTGACGGCAGTTCCCGTCCGATTCGTCAGCTCTTCGTCAGGACCGCACAACTGCGATGACGAGTCGGCGAATTCGGGGAGGTCTGCTGCCGGTGCGGTCTGATCAGGCGCCGGCGGCGCCAGTGCCGTGGGCGTCGTTGTGGTAGTGATGTCGTCGGGTGCTGAGAGGTTCTCGGTGGTGGTTGTGACGGTCGGCGCCCCAGAGGATGTGGTCGGGACAGTTGTCGTCGGGGTCGAGGAGATAGTTGGCCTCACCCGGGCGGTG
>Ga0302118_10000631_pt1 | contig 16871 bp, 15 predicted proteins | sample AG5_331_MG_FD_203126 | JGI IMG/M metagenome (GOLD analysis project Ga0302118, IMG submission 203126) | Marine microbial communities from Western Arctic Ocean, Canada - AG5_33.1 | ecosystem: Environmental > Aquatic > Marine > Oceanic | place: Canada: Western Arctic Ocean | collected 2017-10-01 | reverse complement strand
CAACCCCGATGATTCTTGGAAACGAATAAAAGAAGCCCGCCATCTCAAAGGCTCTGCCCGAAACAACGCTCGTTCTTTAGCGGCCTGGCGAGAGAGCGAAGCGGCCCGCCAAGACGTACCCGTGCGCCGACTGCTCCCTGACTTGGCCGTGGTTTCCATAGCCCAGCAGGCACCTAAAAATATCGACGCTCTACGCAAAATACGTGGGGTTGATGGACGCCACACCAAAGCTGCTATGGCCGAAGGCATTTTGCGGGCCCTCGAAGATGCTGCCAATTTGCCGCCGTTGCCAAAACCAGATCGTCGTAAAAAAGAAGACAGCCGAGATTTACGGGCGGGTGTAACGCTGGTTTCTGCTTGGGTAAGTCAGGCAGCCCGCCAATTCGACTTAGACCCCACGTTGCTCGGAACACGTGCCGACATCGAAGCGTTGGTGCGCGGCGAAGATGACGCTCGGATGCGCACCGGGTGGCGCCACGAAATAATTGGCGGCCCAGTAGCTGACTTGCTGGCCGGCAAAGCGGCACTTTCGTTTGACAAAGACGGCGGCTTGCTCTTAGAAGAGCGCAAAGGTTAATAAATGCGCCCCCGAGAGCGGTCAGGCTGGCTAGAGTGGCGTATTACTTGTTTGGACTAGCAGTGGGAGTGACGCCGTGAAAAAAGGCCGGCATCGCCGATTTGAAGAAGCGCGAGCGCTTAAACGAAATGATGATCTTGATTTGGATTCCATCTTTGACAGTTTGGACCCCGACGAAGATAAACCAGCCTCCCCAGCGCATGACGCCTGGGCTGAGGAATTTGACGAGGAAGAAACCGCTTAAAACTACCTGCGGTTATCCGCCGGTTTCTTCTAAAATTTCGTCAAGTTTTAAAATATCATTTTCGTAAATAACCCCGATGAAACCCTGCTCGTCGTCTACTACGGCCAGCACATCGACGTGGGCACCTTCCATAGCCACGATGGCATCACGCAGTGACCAAGATGGGCGCGCCGCCGGAAGGTCAGCGCGTACCAGTTCTGAAACGGGTGTTTCGTCCCAAAGCGACCGGTCTACTTCAGAAAGGTCAGACAGGCTGATCATTCCCAGATAGTGGCCGCCGTCTACCACCGGCACTGAGCGCTCCCGTCGCCCCAAAACATGGAGATAAACAAATTCAGAAGTGGTGGCATCAGGGGGCACGGTCATGACATCAGTAGTTAAAGCCGAGGTAATGGGCAAAGTAAAGCGTCGCTCCAAGTGGCCCAAACGAGTGCTGTGCTGATGATCAGCTACCGAAGACTTGCCCGCCACCACCTGACTTACTGCTGCAGCAATCAAAGCCGGCACCACAAAAGAACCTCCGGTCGATTCAGCCACAAACATTACGGCAGCGATGGGTGCCTTGTACCCGGCACCCAAAAAAGCCGCCAAACCCAAAGTGGGGTAAAGGCCGGGTCGATCGGCACCCAAAATCTGGCCAGTAAATTGCCCAAGAATTACTCCTTGGACCGCTAAAGGAATAAAAAGGCCGCCTACCCCGCCTGCGCTCAAGGTGACAATAGTGGCAGCTAAACGGATACCAAAAAGTAACGCAATGAGGCCTAAACCGTTATCAGGGCGAACCACCCAAGCCATCGCTGCTTGGCCAGGGCCGATGCTCAGTGGGGCATCAAACATAAGGTCAGACCACAGCGCCAGTAACGCTAATACGACGCCGCCGGCCAATACTCGAGGCAGAAAGTCAATTGATTTCGACTGGGTCTTTGCCCAGCGAACGAGCCAAGCCATAGAGCGTCCGCCTAACCCTGCGCCCACCCCAATGATCAAGGCGCCCAGCATGTCGCTCGTACCTACCCCGCTAAACATGGCGTTGAGGTCATCGGCGGTAAACCACATCTGGCTGCTGTCGGCACCTAAACGAAAGTGCGGGTTATCTAAGAATGGCACGGCAGCGTCGTGGCCAATCAAGTTAATGTAGGTGACGTAACTGGTGGCGGCTGCGAGCAATGAGGGCAACAAAGCTCGTCGGTTTACGTCATCTCGGTACGGGGCTTCCAAAGCGAAAAGCACCCCAGTGGCGGGGGCCTTAAAAACCGCTGCTACTCCGGCGGCGGCCCCGGCGGTTAGCAAAACTCGGACATCTTCGCGACGCAACCAGTTACTAAAACGATCACGAACCGAAAGGCCAACGGTGGCTCCAGCATAGATGGAGGGCCCTTCAAGGCCGAGCGCCCCGCCCATGCCAATGGTGACTACCCCGGCCAGCAACTTAGCGGGAAGGTCCCGAAACGGGAGTCGGGGATTTCGTTCATGGAAGGCACGAATAAACTCATCAGAAGTGCCCGACGAAGAGTTACGACCGAGGTAACGAAGAATGAGTCCGGCCGCCAAAAGACCTAACCCGGGAGCAATCATTATTTGCCAAAGAGGCCAACGCTCCACTTCGGCCAGCAGAATTGTGTCGGTAAGCGTCTCAAAGCCCGCAATAATAAATGCCACCAATAACCCAGTCAACATGGCTAAAGCCAAGACAGGGGTATCGCCACGAGTGGCTATGGTACGGAAACGATTCACGGTTACCTTTCCTACCGGGTCCATGCCGCTAATACACGGCTATGTGCCCAACGGCCACCAAAGTAACTCACTGTGGCACAATAAGTAGCGACCAAACAGAAAGAAAATTGTGCCAGATCAACTACTTGCAGAGTTACGGGAAGCGCTCGGGACGAAAAGCGTTTCTTTTGGGGGAGCGGCCCAACTTTTGTACAGCAGAGACAGCTCGGTATTTCCGGGCGGGCAACCAGGGCCAGTTTGTTTCCCCGAAACCACGGAACAAGTAGTGGCCTGCGTGCAAGCGGCGGTAAACCATAACCGGTCCTTTGTGCCTCGGGGGGCAGGTACCGGGCTTGCCGGCGGGGCTATTCCTTGCGATGACCCAGTGATGATCGTCACCACCCGAATGAACAAAATACTCGAAGTTGATAAACAAAAACAGTTTGCTTGGGTGGAACCCGGGGTGATCAACCTTGACCTCTCCCGTTACCTGTTGGGCACTGGATTGCACTTTGCTCCCGACCCCTCAAGTCAGCAATCATGCACCATCGGAGGCAATGTGGCCAACAATTCTGGGGGCCCCCATTGCTTGGCCTACGGGGTTACTAGCGCCCATATTTTAGCCGTAGAAGTGGTGTTGCCTGATGCCTCGGTAGCGGTTTTTGGCGACCCTGAAGGCCCCGCCGGCGGTTACGACCTACGTGGAGCTTTCGTGGGCGGTGAAGGAACATTGGGGGTTGCTACCCGGGTAGCAGTCCGGCTTACTCCCGACCCGCCAGCGGTACGTACCATGCTGCTGGATTACCAAGACGTGGGCACAGCAGCCGACACGGTTAGCGCAATCATCGGGGCAGGGATTGTTCCAGCCGCGATAGAAATGATGGATCAAAAAGTTATCGAAGTGGTCGAAAAATTCATAAAAGTCGGTTACCCACAAGATGCGGCCGCCGTTTTAATTGTTGAAGTAGATGGCCTAATAGATGGCGTCGAACACGAAGTAGAGCGAATCACAGAAATTGCTTTGGCGTGTGGAACCCGGACGGTGCGGGTAGCGGCCGACGAGGAAGAACGAGCGCGGATTTGGAAAGGCCGCAAAAATGCTTTCGGAGCCATAGCCCAAGTAAAACCCGGCTATTACTTGCATGACACGGTGATTCCTCGTACCAAACTCACCGAGGTCATTAACAAGGTGTACGAAACAGCGGAACGCTATGACCTGTTAGTCATGAACGTATTTCACGCCGGGGACGGAAACTTACATCCGTTGTTGATCTTTGATCCTCAAGAAGAGGGCATCATGGACCGGGTGCTGGCCGCTGGAGAAGAGATCGTGCAAACCTCATTAGATGCGGGAGGAGTGCTCTCTGGAGAACACGGTATTGGTTTAGAAAAACGCCGCTTTATGGATCGCCTCTTTAGCGAAAATGATTTGGACGCCCAAGCAAAATTACGCCACACCTTTGACCCCGATGAACGGGCAAACCCTCATAAAGTGTTGCCCGGTGGGTCAAGTTGCGCCGAAATAAACCATATGGACAAGCCACCAGAGGGCACATGGGTATGAACGCTCTTGAAGAATTTCGCCAATCAGTGGGCCCCCACGGACCGGTAGCGGTTGTAGGTGGACGCACCCGGTGGCACCTCGGCGGTTCAATAGACCCCCAAGCACGGTTGATAACCGCACCCCAAGGTATTGAGGCACTGGACCCCTCCGAGATGACGGTTAGCCTGGGCGCCGGTACGCCGCTAGACATGCTCGATAAAGCGCTAGCTGAACACGGCCAAGAAGTCGCTCTTGCCGGGCCTCCGGGAGCCACCGTAGGGGGAGCCTTAGCGGTGGGTCACGACAGCCTGCGCCGCCGCCGCATAGGTTCCGCCCGGGATGTCTTGCTGCAAGCCAACTACGTCGATGCTCAAGGCGAATTAATAAAAGCCGGGGGGCCAACCGTAAAAAACGTCACCGGTTACGACCTCTGCCGATTGTTGGTGGGCTCGCTGGGCACCCTGGGTTTTTTCGGTAGCGTAATTTTACGTACCCGGCCTCGGCCCGAAATAACCATGTGGCTAAGCGGGCCAACTAAACCTGAATGTTTCTTAACCGAAATTTATCGCCCGGCCACCATCTTGTGGGATGGAAAGCAAACTGCGGTTTGCCTTGAGGGCTACCAAGAAGATGTAGAAAAACAAGCACAGAAACTCCACGCACTGGGCCTAGAAACGAGCAGCGACCTGTGCCCCATGGTGCTACCGCCACACCGACAACGCTTGAATGGTGGTCCACTAAAAAATGGCACTGTCGCTGATGTAGGTTCTTCAGTTCTTTACGGGCCGCAGCCGGCAGAAGCACCGGAAACCACCCCCGGGGTTCAACGGGTGGTGGATCGACTTCGCCACCAATTTGACCCAGAAGGCCGGCTAAACCCGGGCCGTAACCCGCAACGGATGTCCACATGAACTTGCCTTTGGGCCTTGACCCAGACGAACTAGCGGTCTGTGTTTCGTGTGGCCTCTGCTTGCCGCATTGCCCGACTTACCGAGTGAGTCTCGATGAGCGCTACTCGCCTCGGGGTCGGATCAACTTGATGCGTGCCGTTGAAGAGGGAACGCTCACCATGGATCAAGAATGGTTTGACTCTCTGGATACTTGTATCCAGTGTTTGGGCTGCGAAACTGCGTGCCCTTCTGGGGTGAAGTACGGGTCGCTTATTTCTGGCACCAAAACCGCTATGGCGCAACAGCGCACACCGGGACACAAACTCCGGGCCGGGCTTTGGGTTCTTAAACATCCCCGATTGCTTGTGTGGGGGAGTAGAGCGATGGCCGTTGTGCAGCGCCTGGGCCTCCTGTCCCGCAACTCTTCGCTGTGGCCAAAAAAAATCCCTTTGCGGCGCCCGAAGTCCACCGCTACCGCAACCGGCGAAGTAGTGCTGTTCACGGGGTGCGTCATGGACACGTGGATGCCCGAGGTGCATCGAGCGGCCGAAAAAGTTCTACAAGCTAGTGGTACCGCGGTGATGCTTTCTGGGACAGCAACCGGTTGCTGTGGAGCGCTCCATGAGCACGCCGGTTTGACCGACCAAGCTCAACAACGAGCACAGCGGGTGATGGATTCGCTACCCGGCGAGCACCCGATTTTGGTCGATGCGGCGGGGTGCGGGGCTGCCCTAAAAAATTATGGACACCTCTTGGGGACCGAGCAAGCCCAAGAATTTGCCGAAAGAGTTTTTGATGTACAAGAGTGGCTCGCTAAGCATCCAGAACGTTTGGCAAAAATCCCCCTTAAGGAAACTCAGCGGCCGCCGGTAATTGTTCAAGACCCCTGCCATCTTCGCCATGCTCAGCAATGCCATGAAGCAGTCCGTGACGTACTGGCTCCGGTGGCCGAATTAGTGGAACTCGACGATGAGGGCCTCTGCTGCGGGGCCGGTGGATCCTTTTCTCTGGTGCACCCTGAGTTAGCCCAAGGGGTACGGGAACGTAAAATGGAAGCCATTGCCCGGGCCGGCAACCACGAGGTAGTGAGTGCAAACCCAGGCTGTGCTTTACATCTTGGAGCGGCGGGGGCCAAGGTCCGGCATCCTCTAGAGTTGTTGGCAGAAGCAATCGTTGACCCTCAGGAGCCCGGAACATGAGCGACCAGTATCAAGAAATAAGTAATCGTCTGATGGCTATTTCCGAAGAGATCGCCGATCTGGCCCTTGCGGACCTCCGTGATTCCCTTGAAGAGGGTCGGCAGAAAACTACCCCTTTGGAAAAGCGCCTAACCCGTGCTCGGCGAGCAGTAGAGAAAGCCGCCATACTTCTGGACCCATCTGGCCAAGACGTTTTTTAACTGGGGTAGTCGTTTAGGGCATCGATTAACAAGCGGACCCTAGATTGACCAGCACGGTGGTAGCGCAAAGCCAAACGGTGCAAGTTCACCTGGTCGTCATCGCTTAACTCGGCGCTGGTGGCTTCGATGCGCTCGATGTTTCCGCTTTCTAGCAGGTCGCCAAATTCTGAATTTAAGGCAGAAAGCTCGGCGTCTTCAACGGGCCGATTTAACCGGAGAACCAATCGCCCGGCCACGAAACGGATCGAATGAAAAGTGGAATAAAAATGGCAAAGATGGTCGGCGGCTTGCGCCGGGTCGCTGGTGACATGGATAAAAGCCAGGTCATTTTCGCTTATAAGTTGACCTTCGAGTAGTTCGGTGCGTATGAAGTCCACCCAACGTTCCCAGTAGGTGCTGCCCGGGGGGTCCAAAAGAACAACCGGACTAATGGGAGATTTTCCGGTTTGCATAAGAGTTAAGAGTTCGAAGGCCTCGTCCATGGTGCCAAATCCACCAGGGAGCAATGCGTAACCATGGGATTCCTTCATGAAGGTGACCTTGCGGGTAAAAAAATATTTAAAGTTGATCAACTTGGGGTCATCGGCGATGAAGGAGTTAGCGGTGTTCTCGAAAGGTAAATCGATGTTGATGCCGAAAGAATTTTCTGTACCTGCCCCTTCTAAACCGGCGGCCATAATCCCTGGCCCGGCGCCCGTCATGACCATCCAATCTCGTTTAACCATTTCGGCACCAAACAAGCGGGCACTTTGGTAAGTGGGGTCACCTTTTTCAATACGGGCCGAGCCAAACAAGGTAGCTTTTCGTTGGTCTCGATAGGGCGAAAAAACGTGAAAAGCATGCCGTAGTTCTTTTAAGGCATTGTTGACCAGTTTTAATTCACCTCGGTCAGCGTTTTCGTTTCCGAGACGAAAAGCGGTGACCAAGATTTCTGCGATGAGGTCCCGGTTCTCACTCGGGACGGCCTCCACGAACTCCAGTATTTGCTGATCTATCTGGTCATGGCCGGTTCGGTAGTTTCGCAAACTCATGGGGCAACACTAGGCGCTGATTGTTTCAAGCACCGACCACTGGTATTAACACCCGGCCGTCATCGGCGCGATTTACCGTAAGGCGGGTGTCTCTGGTTACTGGTTTGTACAGCGTGGTGCGCTGCTGCAGAGGGCGCCCCAACGGCTCCACTAGGCGACTCAAGTCAATCTCGGTGACCTGCTGGCCGTGGTCGGCGCCAGCGGCCCGGGAGATGCTTTCATCAATAAGGGTGCCCCCCACGTCGTTGGCGCCCGACTGAAGTAGTTGGCGCACCCCATCAAAACCAATCTTCACCCAGGAGGCTTGAATGTTATCAATTAAACCGTGGTAGGTGATACGAGCCACGGCGTGCATAAGCAAGGTCTCTCGAAAGGTAGGCCCTCGGCGAGAACGGTGTTGTAAATAAATGGGCGACGCCATGTGGACAAAAGGAAGGCCCACAAACTCGGTGAACCCGCCGGTCTCTTTTTGCAGATCTCGGCACAGTAACAAGTGGCGCACCCAATGTTCGGGGCGCTCAATAGAGCCAAACATGATGGTGATGTTGGAGCGCAAACCCACCTGATGGGCCGTGCGATGAGCCTCGAGCCATTCTTCGGTATTGATTTTGTCGGGGCAAAGATCAGCCCGCACCTCGTCGCAAAGAATTTCTGCTGCAGTGCCGGGCAGTGTTTTTAACCCAGCTTCCATAATGCGTTCAAGGTATTCAGCGAGGGGTTGCCCTAAACGTTGCGCCCCTACTGTGACCTCTAATGCAGTAAAGCCGTGAACATGCATATCGGGGACAGCTTGGCAAACGGCACGGGTCACGTCGATGTAATAGTCGCCGTCAAAGTCTGGGTGGATGCCCCCCTGAAGGCAAACCTCCGTGGCCCCCATGCGAGCGGCGTCCGCAGCCCGTTGGGCAATTTCGTCAAATTCCAGGAGGTAAGGCCGGCCCCTTAAGTTCAGCGACAAAGGCCCTTTCGAAAAACCGCAAAAACGACATTTGTAGGTGCAGACGTTGGTGTAGTTGATGTTTCGATTGGCGACCCAAGTTACGGCATCACCCACGGTGTCTTTACGCAACTGGTCGGCTACTTCGGCCACGGCCGCTACTTGTGGGCCGCGAGCGGCAAACAGTGCCGTCATTTCGGGGGCACCCACTTCTTGTCCTGCGAGGACCCCGTCGAGGACTTCTCGAAGGTGGCCGGTGATTTTATGGGGAGCCGGTACCAAGGTAAGAGGGGCAACCGGCACCCCGGAGTACCAACCCGTTGAGGGTTCGCCAATGGCTTGCATTTCGCTGTCTGGTTCAGGGCCCGCTTCAAAGCGCTCGGGAAAAAAGGCTCCAGGGTCGTCGCGGGCTAAGCCCTCGCTGTCTGAACGGTCCATGATTGAGAAATGTAAAGCAGTATCAAACCAACGGTCTGGGTCGGTAACAAACTCGGGGTGGGCGGTAAGCCGAGGGGCGAGTGCTAAGCCTCGATCTTCGGTGGCTTGGCGCAGGCTGTCTAGTGATGGCCAAGGGCGTTCCGGGTTCACATGGTCGGCGGTAACTGGGGAGACCCCGCCCCAGTCATCAAGGCCTGCATCAAGCAACAGGCCAAAGTCGTCAGACAAATTTGGCGGAGCCTGCACGTGGACTTCGGGGGGAAGGATTAAGCGCGCTAAAGCTATGGCTTCCAGAAATTCGTCCACCGGGCAAGGTGGAGACTGGTGCATGGCTGTGCCTGCCTTGGGTAAAAAGTTTTGCACGATTACTTCTTGGATGTGGCCGTAGCGAAGATGCGCAGCAGCGATGGCTTCCAGAGCAGCAATGCGGTCGAGGCGTTCTTCGCCGATCCCCACCAAAATACCGGTAGTGAAAGGAATGGCTAAACGGCCGGCTGCCTCCAAGGTGGCTAGTCGGCGGGCTGGGTCTTTATCTGGGGCACCCCGGTGGCAATCTAAGTCGGGGACCAGCGACTCAACCATCATCCCTTGCGAGGGAGAGACAGAACGGAGTTGCTGTAGTTCATCCTGGTTCAAGGCGCCGGCATTGGCGTGGGGGAGGAGCCCGGTCTCGTCGAGAACCAGTTGGGCCATGGCCGCCAAGTAGTCAATGGTGGAGGTGTACCCGTGTTCTTTGAGCCAGTCGGCGGCTAGGGGGTAGCGCAACTCTGGGCGCTCACCCAAGGTAAAGAGGGCCTCGTGGCAACCCATTAGCGCACCCTGGCGGGCAATATCAAGCACCTGCTCTGGCGAAAGATAGGGCGCTTCAAGGCGAGCCGGTGGTTGGGCAAAGGTGCAGTAACCGCAGCGGTCTTGGCACAACATGGTGAGGGGAATAAAAACTTTAGGGCTAAAAGTAATACGGTTCCCGAACTGTTTTTGACGGCGTTGGCGGGCTAAAGAAAAAAGCTCTGGGCCGGTGGGGAATGAGGTCATGGGGTGTTCCTTTGGTGCGGGGTATGGCCGGGGCCGGGACGGCTAGCAATTTGTTGAGCGGCTATGTCTTGATGGCAATGAGAGCAGTGCACCGTTTGGTCTAGTGGGGTGCCGCAGGTTTGGTGTACCAGCAGCGTCGGGGGTCCTTCTTCGGCGTACCAGGTGTCTCCCCAGTGCATGAGGGCAATGAGGGCGGGGGAGAGGTCTCGGCCCTTAGCGGTAAGAAGGTATTGGTGGCGAACCGGGCGCTGCTGGTAGGGCTGTCGTTCAACGATTTCATGGTCGATGAGTTTGTTTAGCCGGTTGCTCAAAAGATTACGGGCGATGCCGAGGTCTCTTTGGAGGTCCTCAAAGCGCCGTACACCGCGAAAGAGATCTCGTAATATAAGCAGGGTCCATCGGTCGCCGATGGCCTCCAAGGTGGCGGCTAGCGAACAAGTAGCGGTAGGGGAAGTAACGGTTGCGTGGCTTGGCATGGCCACAATGTAGCAGTCCGTAGCAAAAAGAAACGGACTAGGCAAAGATTAAAAAGTAGCGACCTTTTCAGCCAAGTTGGCGAGTAAATCGTCGAATGATTTCACGAAGGCGGCCACCCCTTCATCTTCGAGCACTTGTGAAACGTCTTCCATGTTCACCCCTAAAGCTTCTAATTTGGCCAGCACCTGATGGGCATGCCCTGGGTCGGCATCCACGGTGCGAGCCACCGTGCCGTGGTCGGCAAAAGCGGCCAAGGTGTTATCGGGAAGTGTGTTTACTGTGTCGGGGCCAATGAGGGCATCTACGTACAGTGTGTCGGGATAGTCGGGGTTTTTGGTGGAGGTTGATGCCCATAGCGGACGCTGAACCTTGGCCCCTCGATCCACCAAGGCTTCCCAACGAGGGCCAGTAAACGTTTCTAAAAACAAGTGGTAGGCCGCTTGCCCCTGAGCGACGGCGCCCTGGCCTTTCAACGCAGTTGCTTCCGGAGTGCCCAAAGCATCTAAACGATTATCTACTTCAGTTTCGGTACGGCTAATGAAAAAAGAAGCCACCGAAGAAACCGCCGAAAGGTCACCAGGGCAACGCTCGAGACCCGACAGGTAAGCCTCCATGACTGCTTGATAGCGAGAAAGAGAAAAAATCAAAGTCACGTTTACGCTGCGGCCTTCGGCAATCATTTGCTCAATGGCCGGGATGCCTGCTTGAGTGGCCGGAATCTTAATGTAAACATTGGGTTGGTCTATGCGCTGATGCAATGCTCGGGCTGCGGCAATGGTGCCTTCAGTGTCGGGAGCCAAGGTGGGGTCAACCTCTACTGAAACAAAGCCGTCCACGCCGTCGCTGGATTCGTAAAGGGGGCGCAAAACGCCAAGCGCACCCTCTATGTCGCTGACCACTAAAGCCCAGTAGCTTTCCTCTATGGAAGCCCCGGCTGCTTTGAGTTCTTGTAGCTGTTCGTCGTAGGCGTCGGTGCCGGTCATGGCTTTTTCAAAAATGGAAGGATTAGAAGTAATGCCGCGCACCCCGCCGTCTACCCATTTCTGCAATTCACCGGAGGCCACCCACGATCGGCGCAAATTATCCAACCAGGGGCTTTGTCCCTGTTGTTCGAAAAGGTCATGGAGTCGGCTCATGGGGTTCCTAACGGTTAACGAGTTGATGGGCGGCAGTTACCACAGCTTCGGCGGTCATTCCCAAGCGGGCCATAACCTCGTCGCCGGGGGCGGAAGCCCCAAAGCGATCAATACCAAGAGGGAGGTCGGCCCAACGATGCCAACCCATGGTGCTGCCCGCTTCGATAGAGACCGCCGGTACACCGGAGGGTAAAATTTCTTCACGGTAAGCAGCATCTTGTGCCGCGAAGAGATCCATGGAGGGCATAGAAACCACCCGTACGGCCAAGCCTTCGCTCCGTAAGGTCTCTGCCGCCTCGACAATTAAAGAAACTTCGCTGCCGGTTGCCATCAAAATGATGTCAGGACGTTCAGCAGCATCGCTTAAGACATAAGCACCGCGAGCCACCTTGGAGCGGTCATCCGTTCCTTCAAGTACCGGCACGTTTTGGCGAGTCAAGATGAGCGCTGAAGGCCCGGGCCCTTGGATAGCGAGTTGCCAAGCGGCGGCGGTCTCGTTGGCATCAGCAGGGCGCAAGACCCGCAAACCGGGCATGGTCCGCAAGGAAGCCACGTGTTCAATCGGTTGGTGAGTGGGGCCGTCTTCGCCCACGCCGACCGAGTCGTGACTCCAAACAAAAATGTTTTTCGCCTGGGTCAGTGCTGCTAAACGCACCGCACCTCGCATGTAATCGCTGAAGACTAAAAAAGTACCGTTGACGGGAACAAACCCGCCGTGCAAAGCCAAGCCATTGCAGATAGCCCCCATAGCGTGTTCGCGTACCCCAAAGTAAATTTGGCGGCCTTCTGGGCATTCGCTGCTCTGCACCCCGTGGCCTTTAATGGTGGTACCGGTATTGCCGGTCAGGTCAGCGCCACCGCCGATAAGGCCGGGCACAACATCTAATAAGGCTTGTAAACATTCGTTGGAGGCTTTACGGGTGGCCACAGAATCACCCGGCGACCAGCGGGGAAGTTCGTTGTTCCAATCGTCGAGACCGGTTCCGTCTTGGCCCGCATCCCAAGCAGCACGGTCCCCGGAGTAATTGCGGTAGCGGTCTTCCCATTCTTGGCGAGATTGCTGTCCGCGTTGGCCAGCCTTTCGGTAAAAGTCCAGGACATCATCCGGCACGTAGAAGGCTTGATCCTCGGGCAACCCCAAGCGTCGTTTAGTTTCTGCGATGCCCTCATCGGTTAAGGCGTACCCGTGTACACCCGAGGTATCAGCCTCCGGTGAAGGGGCACCAATATGTGAGCGCAGCACAATAAGTGTCGGGCGGTCGGTGCTTTGTTTCGCGGATTGCAACGCCGCTTCCATGGCGTCTAGATCTTCAGCTGCTTCACCGAGGTCTATGACTTCCCACCCGTAGGCGGCAAAGCGGGTTGGGGCGTCGTCGGAAAGAGCAATTTCGGTGGGCCCGTCGATGGTGATGTGGTTGTCGTCGTAAACGGCAATAAGTCGCCCCAAACCCTGGTGCCCGGCCAGCGAGGCGGCTTCGTGGCTTATCCCCTCTGCCAGGTCGCCATCACCGCAAATAACGTAAGTGAAATGGTCGCAAAGTTCTGACCCGAAACGTGCCCGCAAGTTGCGTTCCGCTATAGCCATACCAACTGCATTGGTGAACCCTTGACCCAACGGTCCGGTGGTTACTTCGACCCCTGCAGTGTGTCCGACCTCGGGGTGGCCGGGGGTTGCTGAATCCCATTGGCGGAAATCCTTAAGGTCATCGAGAGTTAAGCCGTAGCCCGTGAGGTGAAGCATGGAGTACAACAACATTGAGGCATGCCCGGGAGACAAAATAAAGCGATCCCGGTCGGGCCAAGCGGGGTCCGTGGCGTCGTAGTTTAAGACCCTGGTCCATAAAACGTGAGCCAAAGGCGCTAAGGCCATGGCTGTTCCTTGGTGTCCAGAACGAGCCGCATGCGGCCCATCCATACCCAAGGCACGTACCACATTTACTGCTTCTTTTTCAAGGTCCAGGTTGCTCATAAGAAAAACTTTTCGTTGAGGGGAAAGACAGCAGCCACCCTATCCCCCCGGCACCGGTTGGTCGGGTATTATTCAAGTGCGCTAAATAGCAGGGTGGAAGTTGAGCAGTAGTGCAACGCACCAAAGGTTGCCGTAATACCTATTTCGCTGGTGCAATACATCCCGGCGATTGTCGGAAAGTCAAGAGCCTCCAAGAGGAGTTCCGCTTCTTTACCTTCTTCATCAAACAAGTCGTTCCCTCGGTGTTTCGAAACGAAACACAACAAAGAGTCGGCCTCCCAGTGGCGGTACTTTTCTTCTGTTTGTTGAATAGCCACTTCTGGGTCGCTTATTTGAAACTGAACCGTGGCTCCGGTTTCTATGGAATGAGCAATGGCCACCGCTCCGGTGTTTTGTTGTTGGCCGATAACTGGTTGGATAAGAAAGTCGCCGGCTTGGAAGTCGCTTTTGTTTTCACGCTCTACTTGTCCGATAAATAATCTACGCCGTAAGAGGGTTTGGTCTTTTTCGGAAAGCGAACCCCGAGCAGCGTTGAGCCTTTCCATTGCTGGTTGGCCCCCCAACAGTTCAATAAGGTCGCCGTTTCGCTGGGTGATAATAAATGGTTCGCCGATAGGCCGACAAGCGGTAGTCAAGCGGGGAATGTTAACGGAACCGCTGGGAAATATGAGACCCACCGCTCCACTGGTCTGTAGTTGTCCGTTGAGGATAAGTGAGCATTGTTGTGCCGAACTGGACCCGCCGGTTATCCAGTCGTAGGAAGGGTGGTCGTCTAAAAGGTCAGCCATGTTGGGAAAATCTGTGTCGTAAAAGAGGAGTAGCGCATCACCGTCGTGCTGGCTTTCAGGAAGCAAGTCTCCGGGGTGCAAGGAAAAAGGACGGGCCGTTTCGGTGTGCCCGGCCCAAAGCAAAACGGCTGGGGTGCCAGAAACTTCTTGATGATTTGCCAAGACGGTCTCGGCTACTACCCCCATCAAGCAAGGAGTTTTCAGTAACTGCTGAACGGTGTCAGCAATACTTTTTAGGTGGGCGGCAAAGGGTTCGGTGACCCAAAGTAAAACCACATCGGGTGGCGTGGAAAAGGTTTCCAAAATCTGACCCACGGCTTCGCCGGTGGCCACCCCGGGGTCAGGGTGTTCAGAAAGAGCTACGGAATAGGACATAAATACTTCGCTTGTTGCTGGCTACTGAAGGGGCGGTGAGAAACGACCTTACGGGCAATAGCGCACAAAACTACGGCACTGCACCCGCAGAGGCTGGCGTAGCCTCTAATATGCCACCGTGGTCTCAAGATTATTTTTCCCCCTAGTGTTCGCCTTGGTGGCTGTGGGTGCTTTTTTGCAGTCCCGGGTCACCGATGTTGACACAAACCGCCCTCCGCTGACTGTTGAGGCGGCGGCCCCTCGCCTGTCTACACCGTTGCTCTCGGGTCGCCGATTACCGGAGGTGCTTCAAGGCCCGGAAGCGCAGCGTCGACTGGTGGCCTCTTTGGACGAAGCAGTAGCAGTGCTTCCGGCGGGAAGTTGCTTAGTGGTAAACGAAAATTCAGAAACCCGTTATGACCATCAAGCAGATTTGCCCTTGGTGCCGGCCAGCACTCAAAAGTTGTTAACGGCCGCCGCCGCTTTGGCTGTGATGGGCCCTGACTATGTTTTCACCACACGAGTTATGGCACAAAATGGCCCCGTCGATGGGGTGCTGGATGGAAATATCTGGCTAGTGGGTGCCGGTGATCCATTGCTCATGACCGCCGATTACGCTGACCGTTTTTCGACTCAACTGCCTTACACCGACCTGAACTTGCTGGCCGATCAGATTGTCGCCGCAGGTGTTAACACCATTACCGGAGCGGTCATTGGAGATGAAAGTTACTTTGATGACCTGCGCTGGGTGGCCACCTGGCCAGAGCGTTTTCGGGCCGGCGCCCAAAACCAATCTGGCCCGCTTAGTGCGTTATCGGTCAATGATGGTTTCTCTCGTTGGGATAGTGAAAATACGGCTAATGCATTGAACACTGGCGCCGAAGATCCTGCGGCGTTTGCGGCGGCGCTCTTCGACGATTTACTCGAAGAGCGTTCATTAAGTATTTATCAGTGGGCCGCTTCTGGCTCTGCTCCCGAAGATGCTTTGGTTGAATTGGCCTCTATAGATTCACCCCCCATGGCAACCTTGGTAACGCAAATGTTGCAGGCCAGCGATAACACCACCGCTGAGTTGTTGGTGAAAGCTCTGGCTGGTTTTTCTGTTGGGCATGGCACCACCGAGCGAGGTCTTCAAGAAATGAGCGTTGCCTTAGAGGAAATATTCTTACAAGAAATAGTGGCCGCTGACGGGTCCGGCCTTGACTCCGGAAATCTTGTCACCTGTTCTCTTTTGGTTGACCTGCTGGGCGACACCGACGACTGGGATGCCACGGATCTTCGTAGCGGTTTGGCTCTTGCCGGCTCTACCGGCACCATGCGTAACCGCTTGGTGGGCTCATCGGGCGAAGGCCGGGTGCGAGCAAAAACCGGCACCTTGCTTGATGTCGTCAGTTTGGCCGGAGTGGTCGAAACATTAGAAGGTCGAACCTTGACCTTTGCTTTGATCAGCAACGCCGATCCGCTTCCAGGAAACCTTCGCCAACTTCACGATCAAATCGTTTTGGACCTGGTGGCCTTCCCCTCGGGCCCCCCAGTGGCTTTGTTGGAACCATTTCCGGTTTTAGTTTCCTAAAGGTCAGATCAACGGGCCACCCCTCGTTTGGATAGCGTGGAGCAATCATGGGACGCAAACGAGAATCAGGTGAACTGATTGACCTTCTGGGGCGCTATTTGCGTCAAGAAACGGTGGACCCTCTGCGTGCCTCGGGTCGTTTTTTGATTAACGGCGTTTTAAGTGCTCTTTTTGCCGGGTTGGGTTTAGTCCTTTTAGCAATCGGCGGTTTGCGGGGGCTTCAAGAGGTTAATTTCTTTGCGGGATGGTGGTCGTGGCTTCCTTACCTGATGATGGCGGGAGCATTGAGTTGCATGACCGCTTTAGCTTTGAACCGGATTGGTGGCGAAAGAGGACTTGATGGCTGAGAAAATCACTCCGGAAGACCTCGAAGAGGAACTTCGGCGGACAGCCGGTGGCCCGTTGAAAAGCCTTGATGAGCACCGAACGTCGCTGTTGGCCGGAGCAGTAATGCTTGGTGTAGCAGTGGTCGCCGTTGCATATTTTTTGGGGCGACGGGTGGGGCGCATTGCCTCGACCACGGTTGAGATTCGTCGCCTTTAATCATGCGTTTTTCTTTGAGTGGACTGCTGCGCACTGGAGTGCGGCGAGGTCTGATGGGCGGTCATCGCGGCTGGCAAGCGGTTTTTTTGGTGGCCAGCGTTTTACGGTTTGTGGGGCGAACCAGCAAACGGGGGAGTGGGCCGGTGCTTTTTTCTGAAAAATTGAAAGCCGGGGAAACACTAGAAATTCGCCATAGGGCCCCCGCCGCAAAAGAGGAAAACAGC
>Ga0302118_10000628_pt1 | contig 16902 bp, 11 predicted proteins | sample AG5_331_MG_FD_203126 | JGI IMG/M metagenome (GOLD analysis project Ga0302118, IMG submission 203126) | Marine microbial communities from Western Arctic Ocean, Canada - AG5_33.1 | ecosystem: Environmental > Aquatic > Marine > Oceanic | place: Canada: Western Arctic Ocean | collected 2017-10-01 | reverse complement strand
CCCAAGCTTCGTTATGAGCGCGTCTTTCACCAACCAAGTTCTCGCGCAAATCGAGCTTTGGAATAATTCTGATCAATATGAGAAGCAGGTTTACGTTCTTCCCAAACACCTTGATGAGAAAGTGGCCGCGCTTCACCTGGAAAAGATTGGTGCTAAACTCACAATTCTTTCAGACAAGCAGGCTGAGTACATCGGTGTTAGCGCACAGGGACCATTCAAACCCGAAGCCTATCGCTACTAGAGATCCGGCCTGATACGGATATTAAAGGCGATCGAAATCCGTTCGCCTTCACCCCAATAGGGGTGAACAAAGTGCTTTAACCAACTCGGGAAAACAATTATATCTCCCGAGTTGGGTGCAGCAGACTTGGTCTGTGAAAATGGCATCCCCGGCACTGCCACCATCTCCACCCCCGCCCTCGGGTCGATAAACTCTATCACGCCCGACTTGGGGTGCTCCGCCGTCGGCGGGTCGCCCGTCTCAACATAGTAGACACCGGACCAAACACACGCTGGGTGGGTGTGGACTATGTTATAGTCTCCGCGCCGATTCAGGTTGGCCCAGGCGTTGAGCTCAACCTTGCCGTCGTAAACCTGACCACCGCCAGTAATATTAGTTAAATCTTGGAACGCGCTAACAATCCACTGCTGCAGCTGAGCAATTGCTTCTCCACCCCAAGTCAATAAGTCTTCATCTGAGTGCCACCCACCATAGTTGCTTTTTGGGATATTTTTGGTGTTCGCAGCGCGTTCTAGAACAAGCTCTTTTAGCTCCTGGTTTACCGCGTCAACATTTACAAAACTGCGTCTCAGAACGGGTGTCGTCCACCAAACCAGCGTGTCTGGTTCAAGCGTATAGTCTGTCGATTGCATTCCGGTGAGTGGTTCTTTCTTTGAAGTCTGAGCCATACGACGCGCCTACATTAAATCAAGAAGAGCGATATTAAAGGCGATCGAAATTCGATTGCCTTGGCCACGATACGGGCTGACAGCATGCATTAACCAAGCTGGGAACATCAGCATCTGTCCGTTCAGTGGCTTAAAATGACGCCCCTTTCCAAACAGAGAAAACGGATCTTCGCACATGCCCGCTCCAGAACGCGGATCAAAAAAGTTGATAAAACCTGATTTCTCAGCATCATCAACAGGAGTGCCAACATCTAAGTAGTAAACTCCTGACCAGGCACTGTTTGGATGATTGTGGACGTCATTTGAATCCCCGGGCCCGTTAACATTTGCCCAGCAAGAGACCTGGATGCGCCCCTTGTACCCTTGCCCATTCCCAGTCCGGACAGTCGCGAGGTTAAATCCCTCGAGGATCCACTCTTTTAGGTTAAGCACTGCCGGAGTAGGCCAACTCAAGAGATCATCTCCAGAATGCCAGCCGCCAGCATTACTTCTGGATAATCCGGGTTCCTGTTGGCTTCGCTCCAGAATAATATCTTTGAGTTGAGAATTGACTGATTCTGCATTCGGCCAGGAAAACGCGAACACCGGCGTCCCCCACCACAAATCAATATCGTCTTTTAGTTTCAGGTCCATATCGCAGTGAAATCTTCATCCTAGTTTTATACGCCATTTCTATATCATATAAGTGAATAGGGCCATTTGATCTAAAACAGTTACAAGAAATACCTCAACGTTTTTTGAGAGGAATATTCATCCACTGGCACAGGCACATAGAGTGGGATTCATATACCATTAGGTGGTGTGTTTTCCCCTACACTAACCAAATTATAACACGCCACTAGGGTTGGTTTAAGGTAACTATTCAGTCCATGAAAGCAAGCAGCACGTGACCACTCTCATTTCCCCATTATCACTTGCGGTCGCTGGCACTCTCTTCTTGGCTATCTTACCCGCCGTTTCAATGTTGATATGGCAACATCGCAGTTGGAAGCGCACGAAACTATACCTCTCGAAAACTGAAGAAGCGCTTGCCGCACTTTGGGCCGCGCTAGATGCCTCGCCTGACGGTTACTTCAGCTGGTTAGAGCCAGACAATGCGATGGGGCAATGTTCTCGCCGTCTTGCCGTGCTCTTAGATTTATACCGTGGCGCTAACGCGACCTTCGAGGACGTCCTATCTGGCTTCGATCAAAAATCCGAGGGCCTATTAATCATTGCAATCGAAACTCTGCGCCAAGAAGGGTATGGCTTCACCATCGAACTCAGTCACGCGGCAACTGGTCGTCGCATTGAAGCACGCGGCGTGCGTGCTAGTCCTAATGATGGTGGCGTGGCGGTGGACATGCTCTGGATGAGCGACGTCACTGATGGTGTTGCGGAAGTTGATACGCTCACGAAGGAGAACGAGCAGCTTAGAGGCTATAAAAACCGCCTACAAGGCGCCCTTAATGGGCTTTCCTCCCCAGTGTGGTTGAGAGACGACGACCTGTCCCTCATCTACTGCAATGCAGCTTACGTAAAGGCCGTCTATGCTCGGAGCACGGATGATGTGACCAGCCGCGGCCGCGAAATTGCTCCGCGAGCGTCAGTGAGAGAAGTCCGAGCTCTTGCAGCGGCCGCGCGCGCATCAGGCATAATTCGATCCGCCCCTTTTCACATGGTGATCGATGGTAGTCGGCGCCTGATGGAGGTAACTGAGAACCCTGTCGCGCTAAGCCTAGAGGAAAAAAGCTCTACGTTTTTAAGTAACGGACCAAACACACCATCCTTGTTCGGCGATGGTAGCGGCTTAATGACCGCCGGTGTCGCTTACGACATAACGCGACAAGAGGAATTAGAAACACGCTTAAGCAGAGAGATGGCCTCTCATGCAGAAGTTCTGGAACGCCTCGGAACAGCAATCGCCGTTTTCGGCGCAGACAGACGTATCGCTTTTCATAATACAGCATTCACCCAATTATGGGGCCTAGATTCAAAGTGGCTCCGCGACGGGCCATCGTATGGCGATGTCTTAGAAGCACTGCGCGACCGACGACGGTTGCCCGAAGTCGCAGACTTTCCTGCCTTCAAGGAAAAAGAGCTCGACCGTTTTCATTCGCTCATAGAGCCTCTTGAGGATGTCATGCACCTTCCCGATGGCGTCACGTTGCGCCGTGTCGTCGCACCTCACCCGATGGGTGGGCTAATGACAACATACGAAGATGTTACCGATACGCTTGCAATGGAGCGCTCTTACAACACGCTGATCGCTGTTCAAAGAGAAACCATCGACAACCTTAGTGAGGCAATCGCCGTCTTTTCCGCTGACGGCCGATTACAGCTCGCCAACCCAGCCTTTTTGTCGCTGTGGGGCTTGCCAAGAACTATTATCAGCGAACAGGCATCTGCAAACCGAGTTATGGATAGAACCGCGGATCAGTTTTCAGGTACGGTGGCATTGACCGGATATCGAAGCTTGGTCCTTGAGGCGCTCTCACCGGGCTCAGAGCGATTAATTCGGCAGGCTCGATTTGAAAGACGGGACGGCATTGTAATTGAAGTCGTAGCCACACCATTGCCTGATGGTGGAGTTCTATTCTCATACGACGACGTGTCTGATCCGGCGCGGGTTGAAAGTGCATTAAGAACACAGACGCTGACCTTGACGCTCAACGAGCGGTTACGCAGTGCATTTATTACCGATGCTATGGATGAATTACGCACCCCCCTCGCAGAGCTAGAAAAAAGCGAGGGTAGGAAGAGCACATCATCAAACTTCGCAGCTGTCTCAATTTCTGATCTGCTGCAACTCATCGATGACATCCGTGAATTGGCGGCTCTAGATTCTGACAAAGAGGGGTTGAAGGTCGAGTGTTTCGATTTTCAGGCCGCCATAAAAACAGTCCGCGGCCTAACCAAAGAAAACTTTAAGGCACAGGGTTGGTCCATTGAAACATCCTGCACAGGGTCCGTAGACTGGTTCGTTGGCGATAGCCAACGCATCCGTAAAATGCTCTATCATTTGATCGTAGGCGCACTTCACGGCTCGAAAGCGGGCAGCGCAGCATCTCTTCATGTTGATCGAACAGATGAACTAGACGCCCCCTCAGCCGTCGTCATTAATGCCACCGGGCCTTCCCAGCCAGACAAAGGCGGTAAATTGAATTGGCCCGGCCTTGCCCTTATTCGCCATGCAACCGAACTCCACGACGGACAAATAGAGACCCAAGTCCTTAATGACGGCCGCCGCAATGTGATCTGCACATTGCCTGACCGCGCATAGAAAACTGGTTCCGTTGCAGCAAGCACTTGCGGTCGGTACAACTGACCGGTCATTCAGCTGGACTACAACTAAATTCATGCCAACTCTTAATCTCCAAAACGAAAACGACACATTGGCTTTTGGTAAAGCCCTGGCTGACCTAGCTGTCGCCGGCGACGTCATTACGCTGTCTGGCCCTTTGGGTGCTGGAAAAACCGTGTTAGCGCGAGGGTTTATTGCGCGGAGGGTCGGCGCAAAGGTGGACGTAACAAGCCCAACCTTCACCCTCGCCCATGTCCACGATACCGTAACACCGCCCATTTGGCACTTTGATTTCTATCGTCTTAAATCCCCCAGAGAGGTGGAAGAAATTGGCCTAGATGAAGCCTTGGCGGGTGGAATCTCGCTGATCGAATGGCCTGAGCGAGCAACAGCTTACCTTCCACAAGAACGACTCGATATAGAGTTAAGCCCAGAAGGCGCCTCCCGCATTGCGCGTTTGTCAGCTAGTTCCTCATGGAAAACACGACTTGAGCGTCTTTTAAAGGCACGGGGAGCGGCATGACCGACAATCGCAACGAGGCCATCGATACATTCCTCAATGCCTGGGGTTGGGGCGCGGCCACTAGAAAGCCCCTCGCCGGGGACGCCTCCTTTCGTCGCTACGAGCGTGTCTCCAACGACGATGGTGCGCAGGCCGTCCTAATGGACGCCCCCCCGCCAAAGGAAGACGTGCGCCCGTTCGTGATTATCGCTCGTCACTTGGCGGGTCTCGGCTTATCCGCACCGCGCATTCTTGCTGTAGACGAGGTCAAGGGCTTTATTCTTTTAGAGGATCTCGGCGACCTTACGTACACTCGGCTCCTAGCGGAAAGTGATATTGAACGCGCTCTATATGAGTTAGCAACAGACACGTTGATCCACTTGCATCGGGTGCCTAATTTCTATGTGATTCCTGATGGAGTAGTGAACTACGGCGAAGAACGGCTTCTGGAAGAAGTCGGCCGATTAAACGAATGGTTCTTGCCAATGGTCAACGCGCCTGCTTTAGCCGCTGATGTCCAAAAATCCTACGTTGATCTATGGAAAAAAATATTACCGGCTGCATGGAATACTCCATCGTCGCTCATCTTGTTTGATTATCACGTCGATAATTTGCTGCTATTGCCGGACAAGGTAGGAATCCAAGCGTGCGGTCTTCTCGACTTCCAGGATGCAGTTTGTGGGCCGGTGACTTATGATTTGATGTCACTTCTGGAAGACGCACGACGCGACATCGACCCGGCTTTAGTCTCTTCCATGAAAGCGCGTTACCTGGCTGCCTTCCCGTCCATTACGCCAGAGGACTTTGCAACCTCATGGGCGGTGATGGCCGCACAACGGCATATCCGGGTTATCGGCACCTTTGCCCGACTTAATGTCCGTGACGGCAAACCCCATTACCTCGAACACATGCCACGGCTATGGCGCTATATGGATGCCTGTCTCACCCACCCAGTGCTGTCTCCCTTGAAAGACTGGCTCACAACGCACGTACCCGATGGCCTCCGAGTAGTTCCATGATAGGTTTAGGGATTAGAACAGCAATAATTTTAGCGGCAGGCCTCGGTACCCGAATGCGCCCGCTCACGGATGATCGACCAAAACCAATGGTGCAAGTCGGCGAGAAGGTCCTCATTGACTGGGTCCTAGACGATCTAGCGGCATCAGAAATCGAAACGGCTATCGTCAACTTGCATTACAAAGCAACAGTACTTAGCGACCACCTCGCGCATCGCGGCAAGCCATCTATCGTTCTTTCCGATGAAGCGGAAAAATTACTCGACACAGGCGGTGGAGTAGCCGCAGCACTCCCGCTATTTGATGATGACGTATTTCTCATCACCAATAGCGATTCGTTGTGGCGCGTTGGGCTAGGCCCAGCGGTTGAGGCTCTCATGGCAGCCTGGTCAGACGATATGGATGCGCTTCTTCTTTTCGCGGGCATGAACCAAGCCTTCGGCTTTGATGGCTCCGGTGACTTCTATCTTAGTGACGACGGAACACCAGCCCGCCGTGGCGATCGTGCAAGCGCACCCATGGCCTACGCCGGCACACAGCTTGTGCACCGTCGTTTGTTCGATAACTGTCCCTACGGGGCTTTCTCATTCAACGTTTTGTGGGACCAGGCCCTTCAACACGGCACACTCAAGGCCCTACTCCATGACGACGAATGGTATCACGTCGGCACACCAGACGCCGTTGCCCCGACAGCGCACGCTCTAAACAACACAGACCGTTCATCGTGACAGACCTAACCGTCGGATGGCTATCGACAGCCACGCAATCCGGGAAACGGGTTTGGTCGATTCCAACGCCCATGGGTTTTGTCGACGCTCTGGCTGATGGCCTCCTCGCAGAAACGGGCGGAGACCCCTTAGCACTAGCCGATATAACCGTACTCGTTCCGACGCGTCGTGCTGGACGGTCTCTTCGAGAGGCTTTTCTGCGTCGAGCTGACGGTAAGCCGCTTTTATTGCCGCGCCTAATGCCTCTGCAAGACATCGATGAGGATGAAGCATTGTTGTCAGGCTTCAACGTCAGCGATAGCACACCACTAGACATCGAGCCGCCAATCGCTGCGCTGTCTCGGCACATCTTGCTGACACGACTAATCATGAGCCAAGCCAAAGCCACGGAACAGCGCCAAAGTCCGGAGCACGCCGCCCGCCTCGCAAAGGAACTCGCTCGCCTTCTTGATCAGGTTCAAACCGAACGCTTGAGCTTCGATAAATTAGCCCAATTGGTACCCGAAGCCTTGGCAACACATTGGCAGGTTACTCTAAACTTTCTTCAACTGGTCACACACCATTGGCCAGAGATCCTCAAAGAGCGCGGTATCGTTGATCCGGCTGACCATCGTAACCGCGTCTTCTCTGCCCAAGCATCGGCATGGCAAAGCGCCCCTCCAAAAGGCCTTATTGTCGCAGCGGGATCAACAGGAACTGTGCCAGCAACACGTGACCTTCTTTCAATCATCGCTGACCTTCCAAACGGGTGCATCATTCTCCCAGGCCTGGATCAGGTATTGGATGACCCAGCGTGGGGCGTTATCGAAGAAAGCCATCCTCAATACACTCTCAAGGCTTTGATCGATCACTTCGAGGTCGCCCGACAAGACGTCGCGCAGTGGCCAGGTGAATCCCTGACAGACAAAGCCCAACAACGGCAACGCTTGGTCAGCGAGATTATGCGTCCAGCAGAAACCAGTGAGCAGTGGCAAACTCTTGAAGGACTAACGCGCGCCGCAACAGACGGCATCCAACGCATCGAAGCTCCTACGCCGCGAGAGGAAGCCGCAGCCATCGCATTGGTTTTGCGGTGGGTGGTAGAGCAAGGCGGCCGCACCGGCGCTCTGGTCACCCCTGACCGGGCTCTCGCCCGCCGCGTGTCCGCAGAATTAGAACGCTGGCACCTCAAAGTCGATGACTCAGCTGGTCAACCACTTACGGAAACGCCACCCGGAGTCTTTCTGCGTCTAACGGCGGGGATGGCGATGGAGCACTGTGCCCCGATCCCATTCTTATCAGCGCTCAAACACCCGCTAGCAGCAGGCCAAATGGATCCGCCGGTGTTTCGGGATCTAGTTAGAGATCTAGAAGTCGCAGTGTTGCGGGGGCCCCGCCCTCCCATAGGCCTGACAGGCTTGCGTAGTGCTTTAGCTGGGCTGGACGGCCACTCAGTTGCTTTGGACCCCTGGCTAGCATCCCTACAGACAGGTTTCGCGCCGTTCGAAGCGATCATGGCCGGCGGACCAACATCATTAACTGCGCTGCTAACAGCCCACGTCGAGTGGGCAGAAGCCCTCTCCGCCACAGACGAAGCCGCTGGTCCGATGCGGCTCTGGGCCGGTTCAGCTGGAGAGGCTCTCGCCCGGTTTGTTGCTGATCTGGCAGAGGCAGCTCCCGACTTAGGCGACATTCATCCCACCGCATACCCTGGCTTGCTTGAAGCTCTCCTTGCAGGCCAAGTTGTCAGGCCACCATATGGGACGCACCCACGCCTCAGTATTCTTGGGCCATTAGAAGCCCGCCTACTACGACCCGACGTCTTAATATTAGCCGGGCTCAACGAAGGGACATGGCCTGCCGACGCAGACACAGACCCATGGATGAGCCGGGCCATGCGAAAAGACTTTGGCCTTCCCCAACCTGAGCGACGGATCGGACAGGCGGCCCATGATGTTGCGCAAGCGCTAGGGGCGCCCGACGTCATCCTTACTAGGTCCCTGAAAGTTGATGGTACACCGACTGTCGCATCCCGCTGGTGGCGCCGCTTCGACCAGGTTCTAGAGGCCGCGAAGATTCCAACACTCAGCGAAACCGGGCGGTACGCCTGGTTGCCTTGGGCGGCGAGTTTCACGAAGCCAGACAAAATTTCCGCATGGCCAGCGCCAGCACCAAAGCCGCCAGTAACCTCTCGCCCGCGCCGTCTCCGCGTGACGGAAATCGAGACATGGATGCGCGACCCATATGAAATCTATGCGCGGCATATCCTCAAGCTAAGAGCCCTAGACCCGATCGATGCAGATGCTGGCAGCGCAGACTACGGCACAATCGTTCACGGTATTCTCCAGGACTTCGTTCGCGCCTATCCAGACACCTTACCCCCAAACATCGAACCCATATTGAGGGACCTCGCAGAAACAGCCTTTGGGCGGGCAAACCTTTCACCAAGCGTACTCGCCTTTTGGGAACCGCGCTTTGAAAGCATTGGCAAATGGTTTGCCAATCAAGAACAAGAAAACCGTGATCAGATTCAGAAAGCCCACGCCGAGATTAAAGGATCGTTCACACTAGATGGACCAGCAGGCCCCTTTGAGCTTTCAGCGCGCGCTGACAGAATCGACGAACTGAAAGACGGAACACTAGCGATTATCGATTACAAGACAGGCCTCCTCCCACGCGTCAAAGAAGTGGCAGCAGGATTTGCGCCCCAATTACCCTTAGAAGCGATCATTGCGGCAGATGGTGGCTTTGTAGGTGTGCCGGCCAAACCTGTCTCTGATTTGTCGTATTGGCGCCTGACAGGCAGAGGCAACGGTGGAGAGATTCAATCCGTTGGAAAGAACGCTGAAGACTTGAGAGCGCAAGCGTTAGAAGGGCTATCAACGCTCATTGCTGTTTTTGACAATGACGAAACGCCCTACGAAGCCCGCCCTCACCCTGACATGGCACCACGGTACGGAGATACCCAACACCTCGCTCGCGTAAAAGAATGGGCCGCCGCCGAAGGAGGGGAAAGTTGAACGATCTTTCTCCCGTCGCCATTGCAACCCGCCAACAAGGCCGCGCGGCAGACCCCGCCTCGTCTGTGTGGGTCTCAGCATCAGCTGGAACCGGTAAAACCAAAGTTCTCACAGACCGTGTTCTCGCACTCATGCTAGCGGGCACATCGCCACATCGCATTCTGTGTTTGACCTTCACAAAGGCGGCCGCGGCTGAAATGGCCAACCGCCTTGCTAAAACTTTGAGCGCTTGGGTCATTGAACCAGACGACACCCTGGTGCCCGAAATCGAGCGCCTTCTCGGAAACCCGCCAACGAACAAAGATCTAACCATCGCCCGGCGCCTATTTGCACGCGTACTGGAAACGCCGGGGGGTATGAAAATTCAAACCATTCATGCCTTCTGCCAATCCATCCTACGGCGCTTCCCTCTAGAAGCCGGGTTAGCGCCACATTTTGATTTGTTGGAAGGTCAAGATGCCAAAGACCTGATTAAAACTGCGCGCGAGTTCATCATTACGCCCGCTCATACGGGCGACGACGATATACTCGCAAATGCCCTTGCCGTGATTGTGAGCCGCGTGCATGAAACTGATTTTCCGAAGTTGATGTTAGCCATTTCGTTTGCACGCGACAAAATTACGCGCGTTCTTAGCGCCCACGGGAGTGTTAATAACGCAACGGATGCTTTGCGGGCAAAGCTTGGATTGGCAGATTCAGACACACCCGAAAAAGTGTGCTCAGACGCGTGCTCAGATTCGGCATTTGATATAAAAGGTCTACGCGATGCGGCTAAAGCTCTGCTGACAGGCACCCAGAAAGATAAGGAAAAAGGCGAAGCTTTGGCCAGTTGGTTGGGGTCTAAAAACGAAGAACGTTCGGCTAGTGTCGGCACTTATTCACTCCTTTATTTTACAACCAAACAAACACTCCGAAAAACACAAGCCAATAAAGATGTGGCCAAAACCTACCCGGATGCGGTCAAGGCGCTAGACGTCGAGGCAACACGCGTAGGTGAGGTGCTCGACAAACTACGCGCAGCACAAATCGCCGTATCGACGCAGGCTCTCCTGACCCTTGGTCACGCCTTCTTAGCTGAATACCAGGCTAGAAAGACCGCGTTAGCGCGCCTCGATTATGATGACCTTATCCACAGCACACGGACGTTGCTGGAAAACCCGGGCGTCGCAGCGTGGGTTCTTTTCAAATTAGATGGAGGGCTGGATCATCTCTTGATCGACGAAGCCCAAGATACCAGCCCCGATCAATGGGCTGTGGTCCAAGCCTTAACCAATGAGTTCTTTGCCGGTGAAGGACGTCACGAGACCCAATCGGAATCCGTACGCACAGTGTTCGCCGTTGGGGATCGAAAACAATCGATCTATAGCTTCCAGGGCGCCGATCCAGACGGGTTCGACCGTATGCGTCAATTTTTTGCAGATCGTACCTCACAGGCCGGACAAGCATGGGCTGATGTCGATCTCGGGGTTTCGTTTAGATCAACGACAACCGTACTCCATGCCGTCGATGCCGTCTTCTCACAACCACACGCTAGCGATGGAGTCGTGCTCCCAGGTGAGAGTTTAACCCATCTGGCTGCCAGAGAGGGGCAGGCCGGCAGTGTTGAGCTATGGCCCCCCGTTGATCCCAATATTACTGACGAGCCAATGCCTTGGAAGCCTCCAGTTGAGCGCCTGAGCGGCGAGTCTGCCCAAACTCGCTTGGCCCGCATTATTGGCAAACGCATTGGCGCGATGTGCCATAGTGGCGAGCGATTAGAGTCTCAAAATAGACCCATTAACGCCGGTGACATCCTTGTGCTCGTGCGGCGTCGCACGGGCTTCGTGGACGATCTCGTTCGCGCCCTCAAAGACCTCGATGTCCCTGTCGCCGGGGTCGACCGCATGGTTCTCATTGAACAAATGGCGGTAATGGATTTGGTCGCATTGGGTCGGTTTCTTCTATTGCCCCAGGATGACCTCACCCTGGCGACGGTTCTTAAAAGCCCACTCATCGGGATCACTGAGACGCAACTGTTTGACCTGGCCAATGCGCGCGGCGATGCAACACTTTGGTCTGCTCTTACCGAACACGCTGGCGCCGAATCCATATTCGGCGAGGCGCATCGCATTCTCGGAGAGATTTTATCTCAAACCGACCTTCTTGGACCCTTTGCCCTATACGCGCATGTACTGACAGCGCATGAAGGCCGTCGCAAATTACTAAGCCGGTTGGGTATGGATGCAGACGATCCAATCGATGAATTCCTGGGTCAAGCTCTGGAGTACGAACGCAGACACACACCAAGCCTTGAAGGGTTTCTCCACTGGCTTGAACACGGACAGCTCGAGGTAAAACGGGATTTGGAGCAAGCCAACCGAGAGGCCGTCCGCATCATGACGGTTCATGGCGCGAAAGGCCTCCAGGCCCCCATCGTATTTTTACCGGACACGCTGCAAACACCGCCCCACGGCGAAGTCCTACTCTGGACCGCAGATGACAAAGACCAGCCCCTGATGTTGTGGGCGCCCAGCTCTGCAGATCACGACACTGTTGCAAAGACGTTAAAAGACGAGTCTGACGCCGCAATTGATCGGGAGTACAGACGCCTTCTCTACGTGGCAATGACCAGAGCGGAAGACCGACTATACATCTGCGGATGGAATACAACGCGCAAGGCCCCAGAAGCGTGTTGGTACAATCTTATTCAATCCGCACTGGAGCCAATCGCTGAAGCAGAGACAGACCCAGCGCTAGCCAAATTAGGCATTCGCGATGGATTAATTCTTCGATTAACTAACACCCAAACTACAGCCTCGGAGCGGGCATTCACACCCGAAGGCGTCGTTCCAGAAATTCCGGAAACTCCGCCATGGGCACAGGAGCCTGCCGCTAAGGAACCAGCACCACCAAAACCTTTGGCACCATCTCGCCCAACACTAGAAGAACCAACCGTCGCAGCACCCCTAGGGCAAACGCAGGCCAAGCGGTTCCAGCGGGGCCTACTGATTCACCGCCTACTCCAAAGCCTGCCTGAACTCCCCATCAGTTCGCGACGCAAAGCTTCTGAAGCATATCTGAGCCGACCCGCCTGGTCGCTAGCAGCGGACGATGTGAAATCCGTTACCAACGAGACCCTTGCCGTAATCGAGCACAAAGATTTCGCCGCCCTGTTTGGGCCAGGCTCAAAAGCCGAAGTACCTGTTACCGGGCTAATCGACGGCCACGTCTTATCTGGACAAGTGGATCGACTGGTTGTTACGGAACATGAGGTCATGATTGTCGATTACAAAACCAACCGGCCGCCGCCGCGCAAGGCCGAATCCGTGGACTCGGCCTATCAATTCCAAATGGCCGCCTATCGAGTAGCTCTCTCAGAAATTTATCCGAACAAGGCCATTCGTTGCATCCTGCTTTGGACCGATGGCCCCTTCATCACTGAGCTACCGGAGTCCATGCTTGATGACGCGTGGGGTCATAAAGCCAATCATGAGTAATTGCGCACTTGATTTTCCAGCACCAATCGCCACCATCGCACCATGACAAACACGCCGAAACCTAACGACACATTTATGCGCGGCTGCTGGTATATGGCTGCCGCCGCTCACGAGATCAAATCTAGCCAAACCGTGCACCGCACCCTGTTGCAAGAACCGGTCTTGATTGGACGAGACCGAGACGGAGCAATCTTCGCCCTCAAAGACACTTGCCCTCACCGCGGCACACTACTATCGCGCGGCCTGTTCGATGGGACGGAAGTGGAGTGCCCCTACCACGGATGGAGATTTTCCACCGATGGACAATGCACAGCCATTCCTTCTCAAAAAGAGGGCCAAAAGCCCCAGGCAGAAGATATCCACGCGTCAGCCTATTCTGTGAAGGAAAACGACGGCATAATCTGGGTCTTCATAGGCTGCGGCAATGAGACCGGAGACCTCCCGAGCGTTCCAGCCGTCCCTGCCATTGGCACGCGATTCCAACTTCATCTTCATCGCACCTTTCAGTGCAACAGCGACTTGGCCATTACTGGCCTTATGGACCCGGCGCACGGAGCTTTTATTCATGCCTCATCATTGTGGCGTGGTCACCGGGATGTCCGCGACAAAGAGAAAGCGTTCTCCCCGATAGAACATGGATGGTGCATGGACCGGCATACGGCATCAGGCAATGCGCGCGCCTATCGGTTGTTTCTTGGTGGCGCACCAGAAACAGAAATCACCTACACAATGCCGGGCATCCGTATCGAGCATGCAACAACGGGTAAGGTCACCTACTGTGGCCTGACTGCATGCACACCGATCACTACTGAAACAACATCCGTGCATCATGTCATGTACTGGGATGTCCCTGGAGGGGCCCTGACGCGCGGCTTGGTTAAGCTGATGGCCAGCCGGTTTATTGGTCAGGATGCCGATGCCGTTAAAGATATGCGTGACGGCCAGGCGTTTACCCCGCCGACCATTCTGGTTGAAGGTGCAGACACTCAAATTCGCTGGTATTACAGGCTGAAAAAGGAATGGCACCAAGCGCAAGCTGAAAACCGGCCATTCCAGAACCCAATTCTACCAACCACTCTAAAATGGCGGAGCTGACAAACCTAAGTGAATGAACCCCGTTTGAGGCATACCGACGCTTTTCCATGGCCGCAGGGTGACCTTTGCTACACCTCACCCGTCTGTGTAGAACCCTCGCCTTGACCCCCGCCCGGGCCGTTCCTAGATTGATACATCTCTAGGCCGCTCCGACATTAGACCTTAAAAGACAAGTTAGGATGATTGCTCATGAAAAACGTATCCGATGATTCCTTTGAAGCCGACGTTCTCAAAGCTGATGGACCGGTTCTTGTAGACTTCTGGGCAGAGTGGTGTGGGCCCTGCAAACAGATTGGTCCGATCCTCGACGAAATGGAGAAAGAGATGGGCGAGAGGGTCACCATCGCTAAGGTCAACATCGACGACTGCCCCGAAACCCCATTGAAGTATGGCGTACGCGGCATCCCAACTCTGATTCTTTTTAAGGATGGAGAAGTCACGGCAACCAAGGTTGGCGCCCTACCAAAAAGTAAGCTAGTTGAGTGGGTGGAATCTTCGATCGGTTGATTTTGACCCTATTTCAAGCCCAAGCCCACCCTCTGTGGGGCGCCTAGATTCAGAGACCTAAAACGCACTAAAACACGAGAGTAAAAGAAAAGACCCGAGGTCGGTATTCTATAAGCTGCAGCTACGTTACCGATACAGCCTATTTAGCGGCACACCCTCCCATAAGAAAGTATGAGGCAATTTAAACGACCGCGTCATACACATTTGCACTGAACAAATCATACGGGCACTTGAGATTGGCGTTGTCATTTTTTCTGACGCTGACTAATGCACTAACGATGAGTCTTTAAAATTTCACCGGCGAGATATAGAGACCCACACACCAAGAGACGACCACGCTGAACTAATACCTTCGTCTGAGCTACAGCCAAAGCGTCATCAAGCCCCTTACTAGGGATAACGTCACTAAACCCTGTGTCTCTTGCGCAAGCGGCCAGGTCGTTTGCCGACATGCTCCCATTATGCCCGGGGATAGGGACAGTGATCAAGGTCGAGATGTTAGACATAAGCGGTTTTAAGAAACCCTGATTGTCCTTGCCGGCCATCATCCCACATATGGCGATTGTTGAACTGGGTTCTTCGACTAGCCAAGAAGCCAAGGCTGCTCCAGCAGATGGATTGTGTCCGCCATCAAGCCATAGGTCCCACATTTCAGGGAGCCCCTTTACGAGAGGCCCTTCATTGAGTTTCTGCAATCGTGCCGGCCACTCCACATCACGCATTCCAGCACGGATGCCCAAGGCTGGTATCGCAAAGGGCCCGCGCGCCAGTGTCGCGAGAGCAAGCCCCACGTTTCCGATCTGATGCGGGCCCGGAAGCGCTGGACGAGGCGCAATCCACTCCGTATTCACATCCGCATATCGAACTGTGCCGAATGGACTCTCTTCTACAGTCCAGTCCACGCCCTGCCAGGCGACAGTGATATCTCGTTCAGTAGCTATTTTATTTATGACCGATTCGACATCCGGAGACTGAGCCGCACTGATACAGGGCGTCCCGGATTTCATTATGGCTGCTTTCTCTCCGGCGATAGCAGACAAGCTGTTTCCGAGATAGCTCATGTGGTCCATGGAGATTGATGTTAAAACCGTGGCACAGGGGCGAGGAACAACATTAGTTGCATCAAGGCGACCGCCGAGCCCCGTCTCCAACAAAAGAACATCGGCCGGCACCTGAGCAAACGCTTGATATGCAACGGCCGTGACCATCTCAAAGAAGGTGATCGGCGCATCGCCATTAACTTGCTCTGTGTGACTGATCAAATCCGTCAATAACACCGGATCGATAAGACTCCCGCAGAGCCGAATACGCTCGGTAAATGAAACTAGATGTGGTGACGTATACACATGAACGCGATAGTCAGAGGCCTCAAGTACGGCGCGCATCATTGCAACCACCGATCCCTTTCCGTTTGTGCCAGCAACATGGATAACCGGCGGGACACGCAAGTGGGGCGAGCCCAAGTCGGCCAACAACCGTTTAATGCGGTCAAGGGACAGGTCTATAGTTACAGGATGGAGTGTTTTGATGCGCTCGAGAGCGGCGACCAGGCCAAACGGGTCAGTATGCATGAGCTTGGTCAGGACCTATCTGACCCACCTTCATCTTCAGGCTCAAATAAACCCTCATCAGGCACAGACGGATCCGGAGGAGAAGCCAGAACCTGCTTCTCATCTCTCTTGCGCCCTCGCCTGCGTTTTCTGTCAACGCTATCCATTGGTAACACTGGCGCGGCCGGATCACGGTGCAGTAGTAAGCCAAGGAGTTGCACCAAGGAATCTTGCAGATCAGAACGATGCACCACCATGTCGACCATGCCGTGCTCGAGTAAATACTCTGCGCGCTGGAATCCTTCAGGGAGGGTTTCTCGAATGGTCTGTTCAATCACACGCGCACCAGCAAAGCCAATAATCGCGCCAGGCTCCGCAATCTGAATATCTCCAAGCATCGCAAATGAGGCTGTTACACCTCCCGTCGTCGGATCAGTTAATAGCACGATGTAGGGCAATCCTTTTTCGCGCACCCGGTCGACCGCAACTGTCGTCCGCGCCATTTGCATGAGGGACAGAATTCCTTCCTGCATACGAGCACCGCCAGAGGACGGAATGACAATCAACGGCGCTTCCTGGAGAATGGCTAGCTCAGCCGCCGCAACAATGCCTTCGCCGACCGCCGTGCCCATCGATCCGCCAAGAAAACTAAACTCAAAGGCTGCGATTACAACGTGGAGCCCGCCCATTGTGCCATGCGCTACAACGATGGCGTCTTTGGCTCCGGTTTTCGACTGCGCGTCCTTAAGGCGATCAATGTACTTCTTACGGTCCTTAAATTTGAGAGGGTCAATAGCAACAGAGGGCAGCTCAATCTCCGTCCACTTCTTACCGTCA
>Ga0302118_10000622_pt1 | contig 16976 bp, 17 predicted proteins | sample AG5_331_MG_FD_203126 | JGI IMG/M metagenome (GOLD analysis project Ga0302118, IMG submission 203126) | Marine microbial communities from Western Arctic Ocean, Canada - AG5_33.1 | ecosystem: Environmental > Aquatic > Marine > Oceanic | place: Canada: Western Arctic Ocean | collected 2017-10-01 | reverse complement strand
TTCACGCAGCTTGCCCAGAATCTGCTCCGGGCTGTGTTTCCTTCTTGGCATTTCTACCCCCTTCATCAACCAGAGTTTCTAACATTTACTCTGGTCTACTTATTGGGGGGCAGGTCAACGGCATCCGATGACGCCCGGAGCCAAAACGCCCCAAACCCTATATATTTGCCGCTACCTAGCCTCACCAGCCAAAAGGTCGCATCATGGTCGCCACACGAACAGGCTCCTACCGCCCGCCAATTATCGGCACCACTCATGCCGTATCCACCGGACACTATCTGGCATCAGCCGCTGGAATGCGCATTCTTGAAAACGGCGGGAACGCCATCGATGCGGGAGTTGCCGCCGGAATTTGCCTCAACGTGCTCCTGCCCGAGATGTGTGGATTCGGCGGAATCGCGCCCATCATGGTTTATCTCGCAGAAGAAAACCGTGTCATTTCTCTCAACGGAGTCGGACCCTGGCCAAAGAAAGCCAGCGTCGACTACTTCATGTCCCAGCACGGCGGCGTAATTCCCAATGGTGTCGAACGAGTCGTCGTACCTGTCGCAGCCGGAGCATGGCTAACAGCATTGGAAATGTGGGGCACTAAAAGCTTCGCCGAAGTTGTCGAATCCGCACTCGGACTTGCCCGCGACGGCTTCGCACTCCACTTCACCGGTGAGGCCGGATTCCCGAGTCTCATTGAAGCGTCGAAAAACTGGCCTTCATCAATGAACGTTTTTGCGCCCAACGGCAGAGCACCTAAATTTGGTGAACGATTCGTTCAATCCGACCTCGCAAACACGTTCCAAACCCTCATAGCAGCCGAAAAATCTCGATCGGCCGTTAGTCGTGAAGCCGGAATACGAGCGGCAAGAGAAGAGTTCTACACCGGCGGCATTGGCAACCAGATAACCAAATTTGTACAAAACGAAGGCGGGTTACTGGATCAGGACGATATGGCCAGCTTCGAGATAGAAGTCGAAGATACCCTAACTGCCAAATTTGGCAACTACGACATCGTCACCTGCGGAGCATGGAGCCAGGGGCCAACCCTCGCCGAAACGCTCCAGATTCTCCAGCCAAACGATTTCGGTGGACTCGAACACAACTCTGTCGAATACATCCACCTCGTAACCGAAGCACTAAAGCTGGCGTTCTCGGACCGTGATGCTTTTATTGGCGATCCAAAATTCGTAGATGTACCTCTCAAAGCACTCTCATCACTCGAATACGCAGCAAGCAGACGCGCCCTGATCGATCCCAACAGAGCAACACCTGAAATGCCGGCTCACGGTGACCCGTGGCCGTTCGAAAACCGCACCCAACCAAGCGACTGGCGATATGAACACCCCGCAGCCGTTCCGGTAGCAGCCGAGATGGACACCTCGTACGCGTGCGCCGTCGATAAGTGGGGCAATGCGTTTTCGGCCACACCCAGCGATCCCGCCGGCGGATCTCCTATAGTTCCCAGCTTAGGATTCGTGCCGTCAAACCGCGGTGCACAAAGTTGGCTCGACGAAAACCATCCTTCATCCGTTGAAGGAGGAAAACGACCTCGCCTGACACCCAACCCGGCGATCGCATTCAGGGACGGAAAATTGATGATGCCGTTCGGAACTCCCGGTGGAGACGGCCAGCCGCAATCAATGACCCAAACGTTCCTGAATATGGCTGTTCACGGAATGAACGTTCAAGCGGCTGTTGAAGCACCACGGTTCCAATCGGCGAGCTTCCCGAACTCGTTCTACCCGCACAGCTACCGACCCGGCGTGCTGTCGCTTGAAGGCGCGATCGGCGCAACGGTTGGCGAAGGACTATCGCGGCTGGGTCACAAGATCGAATGGATGCAAACCTACGACGCAAGTGCAGGTGCGATTTGTGCGATCGAAGTGAATCCAGATCAACGATCACTCTCAGCAGCAGCAGACTACCGCCGAGAAAGCTACGCAATAGCCCGCTAGGTGCCCGCGACCAAGTCGTTCGACGACGCCCGGAGCCAAACGCCAAAACACCCTAGTCGTCCACCTCATACGGAATCTTGCTCAACTCAGCGGCTTCCCGCATCACCACCTCGGTGAGCTCCTGAGGGGTGCGTCCATCGAAGTAGTAGGTAGCGCCGAACCGTACTACAACTTTCGTTCGAAATCCCGGAATCGTCCAGTTCGGAGTAAACGGAATCCACTTCGAAAACCAGTTGTAGACCCTCGACTCCTGTAGCCCCCGGCCCTTGCGGTCGTACTCAATACCTACTGGCACAATCGGAATACGAAGTTCCTGACCGTGCTTCTTCTCATACCGTTTTTCATATCTACGAAGCAACCCGATCAGACCATCTTCAGTCGAATCAACAGCATCGTACTGGTACTCGCCCTGAGTGAACGCCGCCACAATCAATCGACGATCCAGCCTGTCATCAACGTCACCGGCAAGAGCAAGCGCACGCCTGCGCACATTCGTAATTCCGCTCTCGTGCCAAATGATCGTTCCCATGGCGGCAGTGGCATGCTTCTGCAAAAAATTAATTGGAACGTTGTGCCCAAACGAATCCGTCGAAACAAAACTGACGAACTCGCCCGATACATGAGCGATCGCGTACACATCAGCAGAAGTCCTGTGAACCGGGGCGAGAAATATGGGACGGATATTTGGGATTTCACCTTCTACGCGGGCGTTGAGCATCAATGCCCGCTTCGCCACGGGAATGAACCCCAGTCTCATCAGGTGGTAATTGAACCGCCACCAGTTCTCTTTTAGTCCCATTTACATCCTGTCGAACAATAACTCTGCGCAAACGTCGAACACAGTCAGCAGGCCACGATCATTGAATCAGTGAAAACGTGATTGCCACGTCACCTCAGGGCAGGTTCCTCGCAATGACAACCAAGCCACACATTTTCAACTCAGCCAACAAATGTCAGCACTCGTAGAAAACCTAGCTGGCTAGCGCTGCACGCGGCCCGAGGTGTCGCCTCCAGCTACTGCCATTACTTCCTTCACGCTAACGAGGTTGAAGTCGCCGTGGAAGGTGTGTGACATCGCCGACGATGCAACTGCAAAGTCGAGAACCTGTCGTGAATTCCAGCCTGACTGGTTCAATCCGTAAATCATCGCCGCACAGAACGAATCACCACCGCCAACACGGTCGACAATTCGCACCGGGAACTTGTTGCCAACGAGAATCTCGTCGCCATCGTAGTAGATCGCGCTCCAGCCGTTATCGTCAGCGGAGAAACTCTCACGCAGAGTGATCGCAACCTTCTTGAAGCCGAACTTATCGACAAGTTCCTGAACAACAGGCCTGTAGGCGTCGGGGTCGATCTCGCCAACGGTGACGTCGACGCCCTCAGCAGCAACGCCAAGACACTTCTCGGCGTCTTCCTCGTTGCCGATCGAAACATCGACGTACTTCATCATCGGAATCATCGTTGCCTGCGCCTCTTCGGAGGTCCACAGATTCTTGCGATAGTTCATGTCAGCTGAAACGGTCAGACCCAGCTGCTGGGCTGCGGCGGCCGCTTCGGTACAGGCATCGGCTGCGCTCTTAGAAATCGCCGGGGTGATGCCGGTGAAGTGGAACCAGTCCTGGCCCAAAAACACCTTCTCCCAATCGACATCGCCGGGTTTGATTTCGGCAATCGACGAGGCGGCTCGATCGTAAACAACCTTCGAAGCACGCATTGATGCGCCCGATTCGAGGTAGTACGTTCCAAGTCGCTGACCCTGTCGAAGAATCTCAGTCGTGTCGACTCCGAACTGGCGAATGTAGTTGATGCAGGCCTGTCCGATGTCGTTGTCGGGAATGGCCGTTACGAACGTTGCGTCAACGCCGAACTGCGCCAGCGAAACCGCAACGTTGCACTCGCCACCGCCGTAGGTGACCTCAAATTCACGCGCCTGGGTGAATCGCTCTCGTCGCATCGTTGCGAGCCGAAGCATCACCTCTCCAAAAGTAACAACCTTAACCATGGAATCTCGATCCTTTTTCTATTAGCTCTCGATAATCTCTAATTTCAAATAAGTCAGCGGGCGATCAACAGCGGAACAATCGACCCCGCTGAAAAAAAGTGCCACTGGCACCTACCGCCTGATGGATTTGATCAGGGCGACTGTGTCTTTGCTGCGCTGTTCGAGCTTGTCCCAAGCACCATCTTTCAGGATGTCGGCTGAAACGAGCTTCGATCCCATTCCAACTGCCACCACGCCAGCCTCGAACCACGGTCGTAGCGACTCTTCGGTGATGTCGACTCCTCCGGTAGGCATGATCGATGTCCACGGCATAGGGGCAAGAACATCCTTGACGAATCCGGGGCCACCAACTGCACTTCCAGGGAAGGCTTTCACGATGTCGCAACCGAGTTCTTCGGCGAACGAAATCTCTGAAGCGGTGCCACAACCAGGGATGTATCCGACTTTACGGCGGTTACAGACCTTGGCGACATCGGGGTTAGTGACGGGCCCGACGATGAAGCTGGCACCCGATCCGATGTACATAGAAGCCGTGCCAGCATCGAGTACCGAGCCTGCCCCCAGAATGGCATCGGGAAGCTCGGCGGCGCAGAACTTGTCGAGTGCGGTGAACACTTCCCAGGCGTGATCGCCACGGTTTGTGAACTCAAGAACCTTGATCCCGCCGTTTACGCAGGCCCTAGCAATGTTTTGAGCGGTAGCGATATCAGCGTTGTAAAAAACTGGCACAACGCCAATTTCGTGAACTGCGTTTAGTGCCTGTAGCCGCGTGTGTCTGGCCAACTCGGGGTCTCCTTAGCGAGAAGTTTTCAAAATAATCCGGAAGCTAGTTTATCGTTCGCGAAGCTAGTAGTAACCTCTGTTGTCTCAATAGTTAAAGAACACTCACGTAATCGCCACTTTTCACCTGCGGAATTGGCGAAGCCACGCCAAGGAAAATTCCCAAATGGACTCAAATCCAGTCATAGACAAGATGAAACGCGGTGAAGCTACCGTCGGAACATGGTCAACAACTGGCGATCCGTCGGTGATCGAAGTTCTTACTTACATGACCGAGCTCGACTGGATCGTGGTCGACTTTGAACACAACGCCATCGATGTCTCGACCGCCGTCAACTGCCTACGGGCGGCTCAGGGCAGCGGCACTCCGATGTTCGCCCGAGTTCCTTACGGTGAGAAAGTTTGGATCAAGCGAATTCTCGATATCGGGTTCATGGGAATCGTGGCGCCAGACGTGAAAAATGCGGAACAGGCCCGCGAAATCGTGCAGGCAGCGAAATACGCTCCCGAAGGAATTCGAGGAATCGGTAGTGCGCGTGGGCAGATCGCATACGGTGAAGGGTTCTACCAGAAGGCGAACGACATGACGCTTGTCGTGATCATGATCGAGGATCCGGTGGCTGTCGATCAGATCGACGAGATCATGTCGGTTCCGGGCGTAGATGTGTGCTTCATCGGGCCGAACGACCTTGCGCAAAACATGGGCGTGCCGATCGGCCTCGACAACAAGCACCCCGATCACATCGCGGCGGTTCAGAAGGTCGTCGACGCAGGCAAGCGACACGGTGTTTTCACTGGCGCTCACACGGCGTCAGGTGAAGAAGCGTCCCGACGTATCAAGCAGGGCATGCAGTGGTTCCCCATCAGCTCAGATGCAGGCATGCTCAAGATGGGCGTTGAAGGCCAGCTAGCCGATGTGGAAGCAGGTCTAGAAGGACAACTAGACGGCGACGGTAAAGACGGCGGAACCTTCTACTAAGGTCGGTCGCGAGGCGACTTTTTCTTCCTTGGTGAGGATCTGACTGAAATGGCCGATGAGATTGCTCATCGGCCCTTTTATTTGACCGCTTTAGGCGCGGAAGACAGGTATGAACGGCCTAACAGCAAGTCCGTGAAAACAAGCACGATAGCGAATAGAGCGAACACAAGCGTGGTTGGCGACAACGGTGACACTAAAACCGGAAACACAATCAGGGTTACGGCGAATACTCGAAGTTTCCAAGCATTGCTACGAAAACCCAGGCTGCAACGCCATTCCGATCGAGCGAGCTCAATAGTCATAGATGCCAGAAGCATTGTTATTAGGACTATCGGTAGAGCAGATGTTGAACTATCCCTTCCATGCGGCACGAAAAAATAAACTCGATAAATCATCCACAAGACGTAGGCGACCGCGAGCAGTCCGATCCCGCCCGAGATCACTCGCACCGCTTTTGTGGCCAACGTTTGCTTGAGTAGTGGCATCACAGGTTCAATCGTGACTCGGATGTATTCGCTGACCTGAAGAACGGTATCGCCGACCTTGCTCGTTTTCGAGAACCTGCGCCTCGGTGCGCTTAGATACTGCCAGCAGAAACTGCAGCACAAGCGCGAACAAGAAAAAGATCAGCGTAGTTGGATATACGGGTGATATTAAGACCGAGAAGATCATCATGAATCCAGTGTAGATCCGCAACTTCCAAGTGCTCGTTTGGCGACCATAGCTGCTTAGCCAGACCGAACGAGACATTAAAACCGTTGAGGCTGCAAGTACAACCATCCCCGACATAAACAGAATGCCGCTCAGTGAATAATTAGCGTCGTTCCGAGCGTACTCTCTCGGACTTATGACATAAACCGCGTACAGAAACCACGATACGTAGATGATTGCGAACAGCCCGATCACAGAAGCAGCCGTCAATACGAGCCACGTACGAAGAGGTAATTTACTAGTCATCATGCTGGAGTCGCCTTTCCCGCGCAAAGCCGAGTAGCTTCCTGCATATTACCCGTTAGTGAAAGTTTTCACAATAGGCTTTTCACGAGTACCATAACCATTGTCATTCTGAGCTTGGCGTCCATGAGGCAAGACTCTGACGCAGGACGTTGTAGGGCGCCGATAAATGAAATCGACGTCCTCAAACAATCGCTCACAAAACGTGCCACTGGCTCTAAGGCGTCAGCTTTTCGATCTCATGCAAAAGCTCACCAGAAGCCGGGATCGAGTCGGTGTAGACGTTCGACCAGCGGATCATGCCTTCGCCATCGATGATGAACACCGAACGCTTCGCACCACCACGCTCATCGTTGAACACATCGAACGCCTTCGTAACCTCGCCATGCGGCCAGAAGTCAGAAGCCACCGGAAACGGCACCTGACCCTCTTCGCCGCTATCGTCATCACCCATGCTCGCAACCCACGCCTTTTGAACTGGCAGAGCGTTGCAGCTGATCTCGATGATCTCGGTGTTCAAAGCCTGAAACTTATCGTAATTTGCGCGGAACCCGCGCACCTGGTTCAGTCAGCCACCGGTGAAGCTGGCCGGATGAAATCCGATAACGACCGTTTTGCCTCGAAGATCGGAAAGCTTAACTTCGCCCAGGTGAGATTGAAGGGTGAAATCGGGGGCCTGAGTGCCAGGTTGAAGTGCCATGTGTGCTTTCTGCTCCGTACTTGCGTCGTTGTGTTTCTATTTGGGCCAAGAGGTTTTGCGATTCGCAATCGCTACTCCCGATTCCAGTTCCAGATATGCATCGCGTTTTCGCCTAGATACTTTGCGCGCTCTTCTGCGGTCAGCCAATCAAAGCCTTCGTTGACGAGTTTTAGTTCGTCTTCGAGCGACAGCCAACCGTGATCAACCCGGTGATAGCCGGGATACCCAGTGCCCCACATCACACGGTCGATCCCAAACGCGTCGATAGCCATCTTGATCACATCGTGCATATCAGCGAACGGGTACTCAGCGCTCTCGGAACGATTGTGAATGTCCGAAATCTTCATCAGAACATTCTCGCGCTTGGCCAAAGCCAAAACCAACCCGTAATCCTCCCAATCGGGAGCCATGCTCGGCTCGGGGTACATCATGTGGTCGATCAGCCAAGTTATGCCCGGGTACTTAGTTGCGACGTAGTCGAGTTGGTGGGCGTGCTCAGTTCGATTGTGGATCTGAACAATGCCTTCACGCTGCTCGATAGCCCTGAACATGGCGTCATTTTCAGGACGCTTCAGAATGTCGACTTCCGAGTAGTACTGCGGATGAAATCGGAATCCCTGCATCTCACGCTCGTCCATCCAGTAGACAGCCTGCGCGGCGTTTCGATCGTCCATAGGATCGACAAGACCCATCGATACAAATCTATCCGGGTATTTGATCCCAGCGGCAGCCACGTACTCGTTGTCCCACGTCGAAAACGACGTCTGCACCAGCACGGTCTTATCGACGCCATTCGCGTCCATATCCGCTAACTGAAGCTCGGCGTTACCGTGGGCAGTTGGCTTAGAAGTGAAGTTGGGCGCACTCGGACCGATCGGCGCAATCGGCGGCATCTCCCAAATATGAACGTGGGTATCGACAATCATTCGGTGTGCAAATCTTTCTGCTGAACTTCACTTGATTACAAGACGAGCGGTCGGATTGTAACGTTGCTGGCTCACAATCCAATACTTTAAGAGAATCTTTACAAGTGGTTCTCGAAATATCATGCAAGCATCGTGTTCGAATAACTACACTGCAAGCGCATTTCATCGCCACACATTGTTACGGAGATTGCTTGATGAGCCGCTCGCTAGTGATTTTGTTCGCCCTACTCCTGATCGCCGGCTTAACCATTACAGCCTGTGGTGACGATACTGGTGGTTCCGATTCGACCGCCCCAGCGTCCCCGTTCGAGCAAGTCCTCTCGCACATTCCCGACACACCATAATCGCGAACAGCTACAAAAATCTACGACGTGGCGAAAATACGTGCGGAACTCGGAATTGAATCACTAGGCAGCGACGCGACATTTGAGGAAGTCAGCCAGAACATCATGGATGTAATGTCCGATGCGAGAAAGATGGCCGGAATAAATTTCAGGACCTCGATTGGCGGCGATGGATTCGAAGAATGGTTGTCTGGATTCAATGCAATCGCATATGAAGCTACAGAGACAACCGCTGGTTCGCTTGGATTCGACATCCGGAACGTCGACCAGTTCGCCATCTTCGGTGACCGCATGTTCGGGGGCGAGGTTTTACTTGGAAAGTTCGACCCTGAGGTCACGAAAGCGGCCTTCGACCATTTCGGTCGAGGCGGACGAATACTAGTCATGGACGGAATGGCGGCCCGAACGCTGTCTCACGATCCCATGCAGCAGATCATCGATGCTTCGACAGATGTTCAGCCGAGCCTGGCAGACGATCCGAACTACATTATGGCGGCAAATCTCCTCACAAAATTCGGAACCGCGGGCGCCCTGTTCAGTGGCGACTCAGAAAACGTCGAACAGGCAATAGCTCGGCTTGAAGATATGTGGGGCGACGGACTGGCTACTCTTGCTACCGCTGATGAAGTTCGAGACCAGTTTGCACAAGCCCACCTGATAGAAGCCTACGAAGTAGCAGCGCTCGGCACCGCATTTCCAGCCGGCGAAGGCGAATCGCCAAACACCTACACCGTTTTGATCTACACAAGTGAAGATGCCGCCACTAAAAACGCCGCGCAACTGAAGCTGCGGATCGATGAAGATGACAATCTAATCGGATTCAATCATCCCCAAGCCCGCCAATCCGAAGTGCCAGCGCGCTGGTCCGAACAATTCACCAGCTACGAAGTGTGGCCCGAAGGTAACGCCCTCATTCTGCGTGTCACCTCCGATCGATTCGGCGACAACGTTGTAATGCAACTGCTACCAAGCAGTGGAGATCCGTTCATCCACCGCCTGCTGGTCACTGAGTAGGCTGCGGACTCGGATGAACCTGGCCGTTACGCACACAGCCTCAACTTGCGTCCGGACCCCACCGCGTTCTAACTCCCATCAAAATCAGTATCAGCAGCAATACGCCAGCGATTATGCCGTATTCAGCTTTAAATCCTGAAGACCCTCCAGGAGAACCCGGGCTATTTACAGGTTGAGCAATCATGATCTCAGCGCCATCGGCATCGAATTGCATCAGATTCGCCACCGGGATGGGATCGTAGCGCTGTAGCCCAAGATCCGACGCCATAGCATCCATGTGGGTGCTGCTCGTGCCGGAACATGCAGAGAACGCCCAACCATCTTCAATACTGTTCACCGAAAAGCCCTGTCGGGTCGGGCCAACTCCCCACGTGTTGCACAGATATTTTGGGACCGTAAGCTGCTCTGGTAATGCGACTCCAAACGAGCGCATGACCATGTAAACCAGCGCACCATCTTTTTCGCCAACCTGATAGGCGACGACACCTTGCCGATTCTGTTCAAGTACCATTTGGGCAGCATCGGGAATGCACGAACACGCCAGAGTACGGGATCCGGTCGAAAGCTACACTCCCGGAACCAATATCACCGCAACAAGCACAACTCGTACGATCAATGACGTGAACATCGCTGAATTATGCCTGAGTTCGGTAAGAGGGTGCGATGGATCTAGTCGATCACGAGCCGGGGCCTGTCGTTGTACCGCGATAAACGTGATTGCCACCCATTCGATCTAACTCGGGGCAAGCTCTTCACAATGGCAGAAGTTCGCCCGAACTACTCTTCAGGCGTCCAGCGCAGTACCGGCTTGCGAGCTGCCTTTGCTTCGTCCAGTCGTGTAACCGGCAGATCGTGCGGCGCTTCGAGAATCAACTCAGGTGAGGCGTCGATTTCGTCGTCGATCTGCCTCAGCACCGCGATGAAATGATCGAGCGTCTCTTTCGATTCCGACTCGGTCGGCTCGACCATCAACGCCTCGTCGACGATCATCGGAAAGTACATCGTTGGCGCGTGAATACCGAAGTCCAACAAACGTTTAGCGATGTCGAGTCCAGCGACGCCACGCTTCTTCTGCCTCGAAGCCGAAAGCACCGTTTCGTGCATGCAATATCGGTCGGCAGCCAGATCGTATTTGTCCTTCAACTTCGCCTGGATGTAGTTGGCGCTGATAACAGCGTTTTCTGAAACCGACTGCAATCCTTCGAGCCCCAAAGCCTTGATATAGGCATAGGCACGAGCTGCGATTGAGAACGATCCATGGAAACCGTTGATCGCACCGATCGACTCTGCAGGAGTCGCTAGCACGTAGCCATCATCAGTAAGTTCAGCGACCGGTTTCGGCAGGAACTGCGCCAGCTCGTCGGTGACCATTACAGGACCCGATCCCGGACCTCCACCACCATGCGGAGTCGAGAACGTTTTGTGCAGATTCGAGTGGCAGATATCGACGCCCAGATCGCCAAGTTTTACCAAACCAAGCAGTGCGTTCAAATTAGCGCCGTCGGCGTAAACCAGTCCGCCAGCATCATGGATGATCTTCGTGATTTCGAGAATATTCGGCTCGAACAGACCCAAAGTACTCGGGATCGTCAGCATAAATACAGCGGTTCGACCGTCGGCGAGCTCTCGCAAATTATCAACATCAACGTTGCCCTGATCGTCAGAACGAACAGTCACCACTTCCAGGCCAGCCATTGCAGCTGATGCCGGGTTGGTGCCGTGCGCAGAGTCGGGAATGATGGCGACCACACGTTCCGAGTCGTTGCGAGCCTCGTGATAGGCACGAGCGATCAGCAAACCTGCATATTCACCCTGAGCACCAGCAAGCGGAGCCAGAGAAACACCAGGCAAGCCTGTTATCTCGCCAAGATCGTCCTGAAGATTCTTCAGCAGGCGAATCGCCCCTTGAACAGTTTCCTCGGGCTGAAGCGGGTGAATATCGGCGAGGCCCGGCAGATTCGACAATTCGTCGTTGATCTTCGGGTTGTACTTCATCGTGCATGACCCAAGAGGGTAGAAATTCGTGTCGATCGAAAAGTTCAACTGGCTCAACACCGAGAAGTAGCGGATGACTTCAAGCTGCGAGACTTCGGGAAGCTCGACATCGTCACGCAAAAGTGTCGAGTCGGGCAGCACCTGTTCCGGCACGTCCGATTCAGAAACCGTAAACGCCCTGCGCCCAGAAACCGAACGATCCATCAGCAATCGGCGATCTATGTCACCTGCGCCTGTAGAAATGGTCATGCTGTGACTCCGATCTCGCTCAAAGCCGCAACCAATCTATCGATATCAGCCTTCGAGCTTGTCTCGGTCACACAAACAAGCATCCCGTTGTCTGAACGCTCAGAAATATCAAGCCCCCCGATGATCTTCCTCTGCAACAACGCCGCATTAATCCTCGCAGGATCACCCGCACACGTAACAACAAACTCATGAAAGAACGTGCCCTTGCCGCTCACAGAAAACCCAGCTAGCTGGTTGATTTCGGAGGCTGCGTAGTGGGCCTTCTGGTAGCAGAGATTCGCCAGGTCCTTCATGCCCTGCTTGCCGAGAGTTGCGGCATAAACAGTAACCATCAGCCCAATCAACTGCGTGCTTGTACATATATTCGAGGTGGCACGTTCACGGCGAATGTGCTGTTCACGGGTTTGAAGCGTGAGCGCGTATCCGGTACGCCCCTTCGTGTCGGTCGTGCGGCCAATAATTCGACCCGGCATCTGCCTGATGTGCGCCTTCTTGCAGGCGAATAGCCCAACATACGGACCGCCAAATGCCATCGGAACGCCAAGCGGTTGACCATCCGCGGTAACGATGTCGACATCGAACTCACCGGGTGCCTTGAACATGCCTAACGCTGTTGGATTTACGTGGACAATGGACAACGCACCGTTTGCATGAGCAAGATCTGTAAGCCGTTCAACGTCTTCGATTTGGCCGAAAAAGTTTGGACTCTGGATACCAATACAAGCCAGATCATCAGGAATTTCCGTGGCGTCAGGTGCGATCGAAACGATCTCAATTCCCTGGTACTTCGAATACGCCCGCAGCGTGTCGGGCAAACGATCATCGGTAGTAGAAAGCACCCCGATTCGATTCCGCTTGGTTACCCGAGCAGCCATCAGGCATGCCTCGGCAAACGCCGTTGGCCCGTCGTACATCCCGGCATTGGCAACTTCCATTCCGGTCAACTGGCAAATAATCGTCTGGAACTCGAATCCAACCTGCAAAGTGCCCTGCGCAGCCTCAGGCTGGTACGGGGTATAGGCGGTTACGAACTCGCCACGTTGCAAGATGGCTCGAACGGTCGATGGAATGTAGTGGCTGTAAGCGCCCGCGCCCAAAAACGAGATGTACCCGTTCGAAGACGATGCATTCTCGGCGGCAATCGCGCCGAATACCGAAGAAAGCTCCTGCTCGGAAAGTCCGGGAGCAAGATTCAACGAAGGGTGCCTGTGCTCGACAGGAATGTCGCCAAGCAGACCATCGAGCGAATCGACCCCGATTACGCCAAGCATTTCTGCTCGCTCAGAGTCGGTAGATGGAATGTATGGGTGGTTTACGGAGGTGTTTACAGAAGAATTTACAGAAGCCATTAAAGTGATTGCTAGTCCAATGTCGCTTCGTAGGTTGCTGCGTCCATCAGCCCATCAAGCTGAGCCGTGTCGGATAGCTCAATCTTGATCAGCCAACCAATACCGTAGGGCTCTGTATTCACAGACTCAGGATTATCGGTGGCTTCCGAATTGACCTCAACGATCTTGCCGCCAACAGGCGAGAAGAGATCACTTACCGCTTTCACTGATTCGATTTCACCGAACTTTGCGAACTGCTCAATGTCGGTACCCACTTCTGGCAGATCGACGAACACAACGTCGCCTAGCGATTCCTGCGCAAACACCGTCACGCCAACCTCAGCGATATTGCCGTTCATTCGCACCCATTCGTGCTCTTTTGAGTATTTGAGATCGTCCGGATACATGTACGTTCCAATTCCTGAAGCTAGGCTTTTTTAATTCGGCGTATTTCGTGGCAACAAACCGATAAGACGGGTGAGTCTAACCGCGTTTATAAAAGGGCATTTCAACTATCTCCGCTTCAACCAGCCGCCCACGAACGTCGATCACGATCTGGGTGCCAATCGCAGAGTACTTTTGCTCAACGTAGCCCATGCCAATACCACCGTCAACAATGGGTGAATGGGTACCCGAGGTCACCGTTCCGATTGAGTTTGCATCGCTGGTTGCCGATACGTCGTTTGAGAGGATGTTCAGGTGCGTTCTTGGGATGCCCCGACCGGTCATTTTGAACCCAACGAGAGCACGCTGAGGCGTGGTTTTTGCGATCTCGTTAAGGGCATCAGCAGCTATCGAATCGGGGGCGATAGACGACGCAAATCGACCGAATCCGGCCTCGAACGGATTCGTTTCTTCCGAAAGATCATTTCCGTGAAGTGGTAGCCCGGCTTCAAGACGAAGTACATCACGAGAGCCAAGTCCAGCCTCGGTTGCACCAGCATCTTTCAACGCGTTCCAAAGCTCCACACCCCTGTCGGCGGCAGCGACTATTTCGAAGCCGTCTTCACCGGTGTATCCGGTTCGGGCCAGCGTGGCCGGAATGCCGCTAACCGAAGCGTCACCAATACGAAATCGCCTTATTTTCGATGCTTCGTTGCTGGTGAGCTTATCGACGATTTCAACTGCGGTCGGACCCTGAATAGCGATCATTGCCGTGTCATTCGTTGTGATCGTCATCGTGAAATCTTCACGGCCTTCGACCAGAGGATTTATCCATTCCATATCAACGTCGGCGTTGCCAGCGTTGATCACTAGAAGGAACTTTTCATCGCCGGTTTTGTAGACCATCGAATCGTCGATAATCCCACCGGATGCATTGCAAATGAAGCTGTATTTGCCGCGCCCAACTTTTATCGCAGGCATGCTCGCCGAAAGAATCGATCCTAGAAACGATTCGGCTCCCGGACCTTCGAACTCGAGTCGACCCATGTGCGATACATCGAAAATTCCAGCCGAATCACGAACGGCTTTTACTTCAGAAATGATGCCGTTTGAGTACTGAACCGGCATGTCCCACCCGCCGAACGGCACCATCTTGGCACTCGACTCAACGTGCACTTTGTGAAGAACGGTTTTCTTCAAAGTTTGTTTTGACTGGGTTTGCGATTCGTCGCTCAACGTCAACTCCGATTACGGGCGATATCGTTATCTTGGCCCAAGTGTGAGTTAGGCTTCAGCTGTACGCACATTTGCGGGCACAACGAATATTAACCTGAAACGGTCCAGACTGGAGTACTGAAAATGACAGAATCGTCAGCTCGAAAAACGTTTTCATCATCTACGCCGCTGCCCTCCGGATCACCGGCAGCCGTACAGGTGGGCAATAGGTTCTTCACATCAGGAATCGTTTCCGATCGAACAAGCGGACTCGAATCCGAGTCGCACCGGGTATTCCAGTTGATAGCCGAACTACTCAGAAGCAGCGGGATTTCGACTGCCGACGTTGTGAGAACTCGCATCAGGCACACATCTTCTGGGGATGAAGACGGAGCGGCTGTTGAGAAGCTGCTCAGAAGCGTGCATGGCGTGATTTTCGATCATCCGGGTCCTGCGTTGACGATCATTCAGGTCGAGCGGCTTCCGGGTGGAGTCGAGATTTCAATGGAGCTTGAAGCGATTGCCGGTGGTGCGAAAACGGCTGAGAAGTTCGAGCCCGACTTCGATTCGTCGAGTTCGCTGGCAGTGCTGGTGAACGGCGAGATGTGGACGTCCGTGCTTCGTGGTGATCCTTCAACAGATCGTGCCACCCAGGTTGCTCAGGCGGTTGGCGACGCCGAAGGTCTGATGAAGCGGGCGGGCGTTGGGGCAGGCGACATCGTTTCGACTCGCCACTTTATGCGACACGACGTTCAATTCGAGACCGATCCTCCCGAGTGGTTGGCGTTCAAGGAGCCTTCGATACCGACTTCCGCAGGCATAGCGGTTTCAGGCGTGGGCGAGCCAGGGCATGTTTTCACCTTCGAGATGGAAGGTGTTGCGGGGGCTTCTGGGGGCCGAACGAATTTACGAACTGGGCGCACGTTCGAGGTCGACCACAACTATTGCCGAGCCGTCCTAGTCGATGACGGCGACGTTGTTTACGTAGCTGGCACCACATCAATAATCGTCGGCGAAATAGTGAAATACCCCTTCGAAGTCGGACCCCAAGTCGCCGACACGCTACAGATCATCAAAAAGGCAATCATCGAGATCGGGCTCCAGTGGAGCGATTTGATTCACACGCGAACCTATGTGGTTGGAGGCGACGCGGAAATAGTCGAAGCAGTTACAGCGTTAGAAAAGGCACTGCCGTCTGGCCAAGTAGCAAACACGATAGTCGGAGTGCCCGTGCTAGGACGCCCCGAAGTGGTAGTCGAAATCGAGGCCAGAGCAGTTCGAGCTGGTTAGGGCTCGTCGAAGGATCGTTTCTGTCATTGCGAGGAGCCTGCCCTGAGGCGACGTGGCAACCACGTATGACCGGAAACAACGATGCGAATCAGCCACCAGTGGTCAAGACGTCAATATGAAATGCAAGCGAAGTACTCTCCTGAGTCCTGAAGTAGTCGCTTGATGACCGCTGATTGCCACGTCGAGGACTCCTCGCAATGACAAACATGGCGCCCAACTGCGTCAAACCACACCCCTAAGGCTCGTCGCTGAACAACTGCTCCCACGTCGGCATTTCGCTTGAACCCGATAGCGGCGACGGTGGCGGCTGCGAAAACGGGTTGCTTGCCCGGAGTAGTCGGGCGTGAACCGCGCTTGCGCTGTTCAACGTCGGCGCACTGTGACCGTTCGTAAGAGCCGCGCCTCCATGTAAGCCCGTTAGTGCCAGCAAAGCCTCTCCGTCGACATCGACGCCTCTGGAATGCACGGCAACCCTGAACCGCCCCAGCCCTTCCGGATTGATCAGCGATCCAATACCGGCAAGATCCTCTTGTGACTCACTTCTAGAAATTTCACCACGGCCTACCCGCCCAGCAATGTCGCCCAGAAACCCATCGATCCCAACTTTCGATAAAAACTCCTGCTGAGACGGTTTTCCGATTCGCCCAAAGCCCATGACCATCAAGACATGATCGACCGCCGTAAAGTCGACATGCGCAGTGATGTCCTGCCTACCGATTCGCCGTAAAGGATTCTGCCCAAGCGTGTGCTGGTAGTAGCACCGAAGCGACCCATCAACACGTTCAGGCTTGTACAGTTCGGGGCGGTCATACCCGTAATCAATCGTGATCACATAGCCACGTTCTAACGTCGCCGAAATAGAATCCG
>Ga0302118_10000619_pt1 | contig 17011 bp, 13 predicted proteins | sample AG5_331_MG_FD_203126 | JGI IMG/M metagenome (GOLD analysis project Ga0302118, IMG submission 203126) | Marine microbial communities from Western Arctic Ocean, Canada - AG5_33.1 | ecosystem: Environmental > Aquatic > Marine > Oceanic | place: Canada: Western Arctic Ocean | collected 2017-10-01 | reverse complement strand
ACACCGAAGTTGCCGGGGCTTACTTGACCTGGAAACTCCGTTCCGGAGCAACTCTGCGTCAAGCATTGGAAGACGGCATTCGAGAACTTGACGGTTTTTACACATTCTGCATCGGTACACAAAACGGCTTTGCGGTCGTGCGTGACCCTATTGCCTGCAAACATGCAGTGCTGGCCGAAACCGAGGACTGGGTCGCCATGGCCACAGAATTTCGTGCAATTGCCCATTTACGCGGGTCAGAAAATGCGAAAATTTGGGAACCGGAACCTTCAACTATTTACGTTTGGGGTGAAGAATAATGGAAATTCTTGATCTGGAAAAAATCGGAGTGCGTGGAGTGAATTCCACACTTCATGGTTTGCCCCAAGACAGCAGGCAGAATTTTGAAATTCAAAATCCGCAAGGTCAACATTCCATTGCGTGTGGACTTGATGCGCCCCTGGTTGTTGAAATTAAAGGGCATGTTGGTTTTTATTGCGGCGGCATGAACAAATTTGCAAAAATCACGGTTACCGGACACGCCGGAGTTGGGCTTGCCGAAAACATGATGTCCGGAAATATTCGTGTAACTGGCAATGCTTCCGAATCCGCAGGCGCAACCGCACATGGCGGTTTGTTGGTGATTGAAGGCAATGCTTCTTCGCGTTGCGGAATTTCGATGAAAGGCGTGGATATTGTCGTTGGTGGTTCGGTCGGTCACATGTCCGGATTCATGGCTCAAAGCGGAAACCTTGTGATTTGCGGTGATGCAGGAGAAGCATTGGGCGATTCGATTTATGAAACCAAAATATTTGTGCGCGGTGAAGTTTCCGGTTTGGGAGCGGATTGCATTGAAAAAGAAATGACTCCGGAACATTTTTCAAAACTCTCCGAACTTTTAGTATCTTCCGGATTAAAAGCCGATCCCGCCGATTTTCGCCGTTACGGTTCGGCCCGCAAACTGTATAATTTTGATATTGATAATGCTGATGCCTACTAATTTGAAATGACAAAACTCACTGCACAAACTCATCCGCGAAAATCGGCAACTTTTGACGATTATACCTTGTCTGAAATCCGCAGAGCAGCAGCTACCGGAATTTATGATATTCGTGGCGGAGGTGCAAAACGACCATTGCCGGGACTCGATGATTTGCTGTTTCTTGGAGCATCCATGTCGCGTTATCCGCTCGAAGGTTATCGTGAAAACTGTGGAACTGATGTGGTTCTGGGAACTCGATTTGCAAAAAATCCATTGCGCCTGAAAATTCCCATCACAATTGCCGGAATGAGTTTTGGATCGTTGTCGGCGCAAGCCAAAGAAGCCCTGGGTCGAGGCGCAACCATCGCCGGAACTTCCACAACAACCGGAGACGGGGGCATGACTCCGGAAGAACGGGGGCAATCGGAAATGCTGATTTATCAATATCTGCCTTCACGCTACGGCATGAATCCGGATGATTTACGCAAAGCCGATGCGATTGAAGTCGTCGTCGGACAAGGCGCAAAACCCGGCGGCGGCGGGATGTTATTGGGGTTGAAAATTTCAGAACGCGTAGCGGAAATGCGTAATCTTCCGCAAGGCATTGACCAACGATCTGCCTGTCGCCACCCTGATTGGACAGGGCCAGATGACTTAGAAATCAAAATCAGCGAATTGCGGGAAATCACGGATTGGGAGAAACCTATTTTTATTAAAATCGGCGGAGCGCGACCATATTACGACACCGCACTTTCTGTCAAAGCCGGAGCCGATGTGATTGTGATGGACGGAATGCAGGGCGGCACGGCGGCCACACAGGAAGTTTTTATTGAACATGTCGGACAACCGACGCTCGCCTGCATTAGACCGGCGGTCAAAGCGTTGCAGGATTTGGGAATGCACCGGAAAGTACAGTTGATTGTTTCCGGAGGCATCCGGAATGGTGCCGATGTCGCAAAGGCTTTGGCATTGGGAGCGGATGCGGTTTCTATTGGAACTGCCGCATTGGTGGCGTTGGGAGACAACGATCCGGAACTGGAAGAGGAATATCGGAAACTCGGCACGACTGCCGGAGCTTATGACGACTGGCACGAAGGGCAGGATCCTGCCGGAATTTCCACTCAAGACCCGGAGTTATCCAAACGGCTTGATCCAGTTTTGGCAGGTAGGCGATTGGCGAATTATCTCAAGGTGATGACTCTTGAAGCACAGACCATCGCTCGTGCTTGCGGGAAAAGTCATGTCCACAATCTTGAACCGGAGGACTTGGTTGCCTTGACAGTGGAAGCCGCCGCAATGGCACAAGTTCCACTATCTGGAACAGATTGGATTCCTGGAAAAAAACACGACTGAACTTTCATTGGCGGCAACATTTCTTCTGTGCCGTCATGCTTTTCTGAAAAATTTTAGAAGGAAGGAACGTCGCCACACACATGGCGCGGCGACGATATTTTAGGTAGAGCTCAAATTTCTCACCGGATTCGGTGATAATCTAATCTCCTGAAACTGTTTGGGAGGTTTCCCTACAGTTTTGCTTCTTGTTCGTCATAGCCGGCATTTTCAGCCTTGATCTGCCAGATTTGCCAGACAATAAATACTACTGCTACAACGATAGTCAGGATTACTTCTGTACCGACAAAAGGACTCATAGCACTCATTTCGGCAAAACTTTCAGCACTCCAGCTTTCTACTCCAGTACTCATAACATTCTCCATTAAAAGATTAAGAGGAATAATTAGTTAGCTTCTGCTAATTCTGCATCAACAATCGCCTGACTGTCCGCAGCCCTGGTTTGTTCTTCAACATGATCCAGTCCTGCCAACTCAACCTTATGTGGAATCCTAAGAATTCCCATCGCGTTCAAAATTTTTGCGACGATGAAGGTCGGGATGAAACCCAGTACAAAAAACATAATGATCGCGCCGCCGATTTGTCCCAACGGGTTAATCGTAGATGAACCGTCAAGCACTGCAGGGTAGCCCCAGAGCATGAATCCACAAACTATCACTCCGAAAGATCCGGCATATCCATGTACCGCTACGGCACCAACGGCATCGTCAATCTTAAACTTGCGTTCGACCCAGAAGTGGAGTTTGTAAGCGACCCATACCCCAGCAATGCCAATCAGGAACGCTTGCAGTGGGTGATAGAGATCATTTCCGGCTGAAGCCGCAATGATTCCACCCAGTCCTCCGGAAAAGGTCCAGAATGAATCTCCCTTGGACATAAAGTATCCAGCCAGCATGCCACCCGCAAGGGACATGAGGAAGTTGAACGTTATTGTACTCAATGTTGTTGGAGTACCGTAAATCGTGGTGGCTGTCCAAACGCCATTGACATTACCAATCGGTAAGTTGCAGGCCGCATAAAAGCCCCAGAAACCTGTATAGATGATAAACAGGCCAATGACCGCAAACCACGGATTATTCGGTGGTATGTCCCTGGGCGTGCCGTCTGGAGCAAATTTGCCTATGCGTGGTCCCAACACAGTCAGGATACCAAGTGCTGCACCTCCGCAGATGCCATGAATAACACCAGAAGCATATGCATCGTGATAGCCCCAATCAGTAACCATCCATCCGGCTGGGCTCCAACCCCATGCCGCATCAATCATCCAAGTTACGGAACCAACTAAAACGGCCAGAATAAGGAATGCGCCGGTGCGAATTCGTTCAATCACTGCTCCGGAAACAATGGAAGCAGCCGTCCACGAAAACAGCAGGAACGCCGCCCAGAATACACCCATGATGTGATCCTTAACGTTTGAACCCATGGTTGCATCCCATGGCAAGCCGGTGGTTCCGCCGGCGAAATCACCAAAAGGCCCTTGACCCGCGAACCAAATCCAGAATCCGAATAAGAAAAACGTGATCGTAACCACTGGAATCAGCATCGCATTCTTCATCAAGGTGTGCATATGATTCTTTGCTCTTGATATGCTGACTTCGTACAAACAGAAGCCAACGTGAATCAGGAACATCAAAGGCACAGTGATCCAGTAGTAAAACTCCACGAATATTTCGTTGAGAGCCGAAACTTCAACAGCCATATCATAACCCATATAACCTCCAATTTACTTCAAGGTTAAAACACAGACAGATTTTTCAAAGATACTCACAGAATGACTCACTGTCGGTGTTCCTAAAAATGTCACACTGAATTGTGTGGCATTCAGCAAAATATACTGGCATGCAAAATTTGTGTCAAGTAAAAAATGAAAAAAGATGAAAAAACGCTTGACATCCATTTTATATTTATATAAAGTATCTCACCAGAACTAAACAGGTGTTCCCGTTTGGTCTTTTGATGTAGAACAGGGTGAGGGATCAGTGTAAGTTCATAGATTTCTTTGAATTCCGAATCTTCTTGTTTCCTAAATTTATCAAAGGAGGATAGGTTACTATGATCAGATGCAATTTGTAATTATTAAATAAATTTTCCATCTGAATGAGATGATGGTTAATTAAATCTAAATTTAAGTAACAAGGAGAAGAAATGTATATTATAAAAAGAACAATTGGTGCCATAGTCGCAGGCATCATACTCGCATTTAGTGCGGGCACAATAAGTGCTGCTGACAGTAGCTCACCCATTGTAATTCCAACACATAACTGGTCAAGCCAGGTGGTAATGGCTTACGTTATTGGTGGAATTTTTGAAAGCATGGGTAACAATGTGGAGTATAAGTCTGCTGATTCTCAGGCGGTTTATGAAGCCATTCGTATCGGAGATATAACTATATCTCATGAAGTTTGGCAGTCTAGTTTTGGTAAGTCGTTCTACAATGCTATGGCAAAAGGTGGTGTCATTGATGTAGGAGATCATTCAGCACCGACATTAGAAGAAATGGGCGTACCTACATGGGTCATTGATAAAGGATTATGTCCCGGTCTTCCAAATTGGGAAGCTCTAAAAAACTGTCATAAGGCATTTGAGACACCAGATTCTGGTGGTAAAGGTCGTTGGTTAGAGGGGCCTCAAAGTTGGCATAAGCAACTAATGCCTGATCGTGTAAAGGCACTAGGACTTGATAGTAAATACGTAGTTAAGTTTGCTGGGGGTGCTGATGCACTCTGGGCTGAACTTGCTGCTGCAAAGAAAGAAGGTCGTGCTACTATTATCTTTAACTGGACTCCTAACTTCACCGATGCTGAGGGATTTACCTTTATCGAGTTTCCAGAATACACTGCTGGATGCAGAAAAGCCGATGGTGGTGATGGTAGTTGTGGTTCGCCTAAAGGATGGTTGAAGAAAGCCGCTAATTATAAGTTCCCGAAAACACATCCGGCTGCTTATACTGCTTTCTCAAGAATGTCGTTTTCGACCAAAGATATCGGTCAAATGGCTGCACTTGTCGACATTGATAAAATGACTCATAAAGATGCTGCTAAAAAATGGTTAGCTGACCATGGAGATGTTTGGAAGCCTTTTGCTAAAGCAGGTATGTAATAACATATAAATAACTAACCTCCTAGGTTTTAGCCAGTGGAGTTTTTCTATAAAACAACCCCCACTCAGGTTTCGCCTGTGTGGGGGTTTTTTGTGTTTATATTAATTTTTTCTGGTGGCAAAATTTATCATAGATAAGAGCAAAATTTAAATAAAAAACTTATGTCTTCTCAAGTTGAAGTAGAACAAAATAAACAGCCTGTCATTCAGTGCGACTCTGTTTATAAGATATTTGGAGAGAATGCCAAAAAAATGTTCCAAAGTTCAAAAGGTGAAGTTGATGCTAAAACTTTCCAGGATGCAGGCTGCGTGGTTGGTGTCAACAACGCTTCTTTTGAAGTTTATAAAGGGGATCTTTTGGTAGTAATGGGTTTGTCTGGTTCCGGCAAATCAACTCTTCTTCGTTGCATTTCAAGGTTAACTGATGCCACTGCAGGCAATATTTATATAGATGGTCAAGATCTGATAGCAATGAGCAATAAAAAGCTTATAGAACTTAGACGTAATAAAATGGGTATGGTGTTTCAGAGTTTTGCCTTACTACCACACAAAACCGTATTAGAAAATATTGCCTTTCCATTACAGATTAAAGGCAATAGCACAGAAGAGAGTATTAAAAGAGCTATGGAGATGGTCAAGCTTGTTGTTCTTGATGGAAGAGAAAATTATTTTCCAAGACAATTATCTGGTGGTCAGCAGCAACGTGTAGGGATTGCACGCTCTCTTGCTGTAGAACCTGATATTTGGTTCCTAGACGAACCGTTTTCTGCTCTTGATCCATTAATTCGTAAAGAAATGCAAAATGAATTTCTCCGGCTACAGGGTGTTTTAAAAAAAACCATATTATTTATTACTCATGATTTTGATGAGGCTCTGCGCCTCGCTGACCGTATTGCCATAATGAAAGATGGCATTATCGAACAACTAGATACTCCTGCCAATATTGTTCTTAATCCAGCAACTGAGTACGTGCGCAAATTTGCTGAAGATGTACCAAGGGAGAAGGTGCTTAAAATTGAATCTGTAATGGATGCATTGGATAGTTCTGAAGAACTAAGTGATCTAAAAGTCTCTAAAGATGCAATTATTGAAACTGTTGCAGAAGAGGTTCTTGGTCAAGAAAAACCAGTTGCGGTTATAGATTCTAATAACAAAGTTGTTGGAGTCGTACACTCTTCTAAAGTAATTCATGTATTGTTTGGAAGTAGATCTGAAAAGGAAAATAAATAATAATTTTAGTATTATGCATTACCTAACAAAACATCCTAAATTATTACAATTTATATTTTTGTTAGTTGTCTTCTTATTACTATGTCAATTTATTGCACCTTCTGAAAATAATTTTTTGTGGCGTTTCCCTCCACTTATTAAAGACCTCCCATATTTGATTAATGACACTGTAGAATATTTTATGTTCGAATGGATGCCCATCGAGATCTATGACCCTGAAATTGAAGAATTTGAACAAAGTCCATTAATACAAGAAGTAACTAGAACCATTTCAGGGGTGATCCTTTTTTTTATTGAACTTATCCGTGAAATTTTTATAGGTGGGGTTAAAACCATTGTTGCTTTTACAAGTTGGGATTTTGTAAGTGAAAATAAGTGGGCACGCTGGCCAGCACTCCCTTGGACAGTGGTTGCCGGGGGGATGGTTATTTTAGGTTATAAACTTCAGGGTAAAGGCCTTGCGACTCTTGCAGCGATTTCTACGATATATATCGCCGTTTTTGGTCAATGGGAACCTGCTATGGAAACTCTCTCGTTTGTATTGATTGCAGCTCCGATTTCATTTTTTCTGGGACTTGCATTAGGTGTTTGGTCTTATAAAAGTAAGAAGGTCGAAGCAACATTAAATCCTTTGCTTAATGTTGCCCAGACTATGCCACATTTTTCATACATTGTTCCGATCATGGTGTTTTTTGGAGTTGGTGATCATGCAGGTGCGATTGCAACAATAATTTTTGCGACCCCACCGATGGTGCGTCTGACATTGTTGGGGCTTAAAAGGGTGTCTCCGGAAGTTCTGGAAGCTGGCATGATGAGTGGTTGTAACAATTTTCAACTTTTATTTAAAGTATTAATTCCTACTGCAAGACGAGATATTTTAATTGGCGTAAACCAAGTGATTATGCAGTGCTTAGCAATGGCAGTTATTGCATCTTTTATTGGGGCTAAGGGTTTAGGTTTTAATTTATTGCTTGCACTTAATGGGCTTAGAATTGGACAAGCGTTAGAACAAGGTATTTGTATTGTACTGATTGCGGTGCTTTTAGACAAAATGTCTTTAGCATGGGCAAACAAGAAAATTGATTATTTTGCTGATCTTTCATTTTTTGAGCGTTATAAATTTTCTTTACTGTTTCTTACTATTTTTTTAGTAAGCACGATACTAGCGTATATTGGAACTTTCTTTTTTAAAGAAGGTTTTAATTATTTGTATATAGTTCCACACAATAAAGGCATTACAGCTGAAACTTTTTTACAAGCAGGGGTGGATTGGGTATGGGACACTTTCTTTTTTAGTTTAAAAGTTTTTAATGTATTTCTGATTCAGCAGGTGTTGATGCCAATGAAAGCTGCGTATCTAAGTATGCCCGTTGCCGCAACCTTTGTTTTAACAATGGGTATTGGTTACATTGTCGGTGGAATAAGATCAGCACTTATTGTTGGTGGATTTTTGCTATTTATTGCATTGACAGAATGGTGGGATAGAGCTCTAATAACGGCTTATATGCTGACTTTTGGAGTCATTGTCTCAGGTATTATCGGCATGACACTTGGTTCTTTATGTGCACAAAACAAGTTTACTTCAAAAGTTATTTTATTGGCCTGTGATACGTTTCAGACTTTTCCTTCTTTTATTTATTTGATCCCTGTGATAATGCTTTTTGGTGTAACCGATACTTCTGTGTTAATTGCAGTTATTGTCTTTGCGACCATTCCTGCTACGCGTTATACAGTGGAAGGACTGAATAATGTTCCACCAGCTTTGAACGATGCAGGATTGATGTCAGGTGTTAATAGAATTCAAAGATGGTCTAAGATTCAATTGCCGTTAGCTTTTCCGCATATGATGCTAGGTATTAATCAAACCGTTGTTTTTGCACTATTTATGGTGATAATTGGAGCTATGATTGGTACTGATGATTTAGGACAATATATTTTAAAAGCTTTATCAGATAAAAATGGAGTAGGAAATGGACTGACACTTGGACTTTGTGTCGCCTTTATCGGACTCGCGGTCGATCAGATTGTCCGAACCTGGGCAAATGAAAGAAAACAAATATTAGGAATAGCTTAACTGAGATTTTCTCAGTTTTGAGAATTACGGCGAGCCAGAATCGGAATCAGCCACAGGAAACAGGCAAAAGTCCAGATGATACTACCGATAACTGAAAGATAATCTCCGCTGCGGATGCCTGCCGCAATAAAAAAAATCCCCGAAATGATGAAGAAGATTAGACCCGCCAGTTCAAAATAAAAATATTTCATTGCTGATTTGTATTTATGTGCTGATGAGTCTGAATGGCGTTGATGGAATAGATGATCAATCCCGTCCAAATCAGTCCAAAGGTGACAGCATGGATTGTAGTAAAAGTCTCGTTGTAAAGATATACCCCAATTGCGAGTTGGATAGATGGAGTCATGTATTGAATAAAACCCAGGGTAGTATAGCGAAGTCGTTTTCCGGCATTTGTGAACCAGAGCAGTGGTAGTGAGGTGACCACGCCTGCACCGACTAAAAAAATCACAATTTCCCAATCTCCTCCAATATTCCCTGTACCATCTACATTCCAAACCACTATCATAACTGCTGCGAAAGGAGCAATCAGTACTGTCTCCATCAACAGACCCACCAATGGTTTTACTGGTATCATTTTGCGTAATAAACCGTAAAAAGAAAAGGTGAATGCCAACGAAAGAGCAATCCAGGGGAGTGAGTCAAACTCCCAGAGAAAATTCAAAACACCCAAAGCAGCAAAACTCACCGCAACAACTTGCCAAATATTTAAACGTTCTCTCAAAAAGACAGCACCCAACAGGATTACCAGTAGTGGACTGATGAAATAACCTAAACTTGTTTCAATTACCTGATTTGTGTTCACTCCATAAATGTAAACAAACCAGTTACCTCCTAACAGTGTAGCAGTTCCAAGCAGCATAAAGATATATTTTGGGGTCTTCAGTAAATCCCGAAATTCCCCCAAACGCTTCTGAACTGCCAGCAACCCCATTAGGAAAAGCATGGACCAAACCATTCGGTGTGCTAAAATTTCTAACGAAGGAACGGTGTCAAGAAGTTTCCAGTAAATGGGAAGAAAACCCCATGCGCTAAAAGCCAACAGGGCATATCCGATTCCAATTTGTGCTTCCGTATGCTGAGATTTAATAAAATTACTCAAGTAGTAATTTAGTTTCAGGATTCATGTTTCAGTTTGGTGGATGCCGGAAAGTACAGCGTGAACGTACTCCCCTTACCGTATTTGCTTTTTAATGAAACTGAACCTCCAAGCAATTTCATTAAACTTTGCACGAGCGCAAGTCCAAGACCTGTCCCCTTTAGTGTTCCGGATGAGTTGACTTGATGGAAGACTTCAAATATTTGCTGCTGCTGATCTACGGTAATTCCGCAACCTGTGTCCTGAATTTCAATTGAAACACCCGTTACATCATGAATGCTACTGACTTTGATATGACCTCCTGATTCAGTAAATTTAATGGCATTTCCCAGGAGATTAATCAGTACCTGCCGGACTTTTCCGGAATCAGAATAAAGCCTAATTGGTGTGTCAGAGTGGAAAACGAGTTCATACTGAAGAGATTTTTCCTGTAGAAGTGGTTCCAGCCATTCCATCACATCCTGCAGTAAATTTTCCAACTGAAACTCTGAGTTAAATATTTGCATCTGGCCTGCTTCTATTTTGGAGAGATCGAGCAATGAATTGATCAGTTCCAACAGATGTTGCCCGCTTTTTAAAATTCTACTGAGTCGGTCAATTTGATATTCCGAAAGTGGTTCCTCTTTTGCTGATTCAAGCAAGACTTCCGCAAAGCCGATTATAGCATTAAGCGGAGTACGCAACTCATGAGACATGTTGGTGAGGTACATACCTTTGTTCCGGCTGGCTTGATCAAGCTGACGATTTGAAGATTCCAGTAATTCAGTCCGTTCGCGGATGACAGACTCCATTTTTTGAAAAACTTCTGTCAACGTTTGAACTTCATCCATATTCTCCGGAAATTCATCTGCTTTGCCCTCGACTTCAATGGATTTTTCAGTAGGCTTGTGGAACTGATCACGGATAAGCTGCTGAGCCGCACCCCGTAATTTTCTAAGTGGAGCAGTGATGCGGTTTGCAAAAAAAACGGCCAATCCCAAAACCAGAAACAAAACAACAGAAGCAACGACCCAGATCCAGATACCAAGTCCTGACAAACCTTGCCGCAATTCAGATTCCTGCTGACGTGCAAAATCGGTTTGCCAGCGAATCATTATTTCCACCTGACTGCTGATGTTCTGTACCAAAGACGACTCCTTGTCTGTCCAGATAATCTGTGCTTCTTCCAGAGTAAGTTTTTGTTCCAGATCGCTTGTTTTTTTTTGCAGATTTTCAAGGGATAAAATCATCAACCGCAAATCATAAAAAACGCGTCTCTCAACTGATCGTTCTCCTTCCCACACGCGCACCTTTTTGTAAAGCAGGTCGAGTTGCTTAAAGGCAGGGTGAATATCAACTGCCCATGTAAGGTCACGTTCTTTAATGAACTTCAAATCTCCGCTGTCGATCCAGGCCTTTTGTGCCAGTGAGGCTGTATGGATTGTATTATTCAGCGAAAACCACTTAAGGGAAACAGCAGTGAGATCACGGTGTCTGTCCAAAGACTGATGCTGTTCCAATGTAAGCCAGTACAGGGCAACAAAACCTAACAGGGTTATTGATGCACAAACTGCTGCAACCAGAATAATTTTATGGCGTAAACTTTGGAACATTTTTGTTAAAGCATGAAGACAGGATTTTAGATTTAAGTATCTTACTAGAAAAAATACTCATTAGTAGGATTGTAACAAACGATTTAGACTCTGCAATTTGATAAAAATAAGCAACAAAGCTCTTAAAAATTAGAACATAAATATTGCTCATTATCGAGTGATTTGTCCTGTACCAGATGAAATTCATCAAGCCTTCAGCTTGCAAGATTTTTACAAACAAGGCACTCTGCAATCAGACTATTTAAAAGAAAATATATTTTTAAATTAATTATTGTGCCTTCTAAATAAATCCAAAAACCATGTCATTTCGAGTGATGAGAGAAATCTTGTACGAGAGTCCACTATAATATAATAAAGATTTCTCGCTATTGTCGAAATGACAAAATATGGATTTCAGACTTTTTGTGAGTAAGTAAATTATGAAAGAAGAATCTATACAAAATCGTTTTCATGCAGTTCAGGTGTTGGTACGAGACTCAGGTCTTTATGCTCTTCAGTGGTTTAGAAAACTTGATAGTCTGAAGACGGAAAAAAAAGGACCTCAGGACTTGGTAAGCAAAGCAGATCGTGAAGTTGAAAAAATGATTCGCGAACGTCTGCAGACTTTATTTCCGGAAGATGGGTTTTTAGGTGAAGAAAGCGGAACCACAAATTTGGATGCAGAAGGTGTCTGGGTTGTTGATCCTATTGATGGAACAAGCTGTTTTCTAAATGGTTTGTCATCCTGGTGCGTATCGATTGCTTTTGTAGTTAAGGACCAAATTGAGATAGGTTTGATTTACGCACCGTGTACTGACGAATTGTTTGCATCTCAGCGTGGTACTGGTGCTACCTTAAACGGCAAACCAATGAAACCGAGTAAGGCTACTTCACTTGCCGATGGAATTGTCGGGATGGGATATTCACCAAAAAGTTCTATTGTTGCAACCCAAAAAGCCTTCGATTATTTGTTTAATAATGGTGGTGTATATCACGACGTTGGATCTGCAGCTTTGATGTTAGCATACGTAGCTGCCGGACGTTACATTGGGGTTTATGAATTTCAAATTAATTCTTGGGATTGTCTGGCAGGTATCGCTATGGTTCGTGAAACCGGTGGTTGGACAAATGATTTTCTGGCCAATGATGGTTTACTCACGGGCAATCCAGTCTTAGTTGCAGCTCCGGGAGTGAAAGACGCTATGCAGAAATTGTTTGCTGCCGCCGGCCATTAATTCCATCCTGTTTTTTAATTCAGCCAATGTTTCAGTCAATTCGACCTTTGCCAAATCCTTCTATGGGAGGGCATTGGCGTGGAAATTCGTTTCAATTCGGATTGATTGCTGAGCATGTTGTAAGCATCCGCTATTTGTTTTACCCATATTCCTTTCCGCAACTTGAAGGGAATCAGGCCTTGCTGTCCGATGTCCAGTTGGACACATCGTATCAGTTTGGTGATGTATGGGGCTGGGAAGCTGAATTTTCCGGTTCTGCAGAAGAACACATTGTTTACCTGATTCAGCTCCAGGAAAAGGACGGGAGTACAAATCTAGTGATAGATCCATTTGCCAGGGAAAGCTTCGGTGGTGAGCATTGGGGGAGACCCATTGGATTTGTTGTGGATGAGGAGGATTTTCGGCTCAGTGTTATTTCCCGTCCCAAAAGTAAGGTTTTTCATGGAATTCGCCGGTTGCCCGTTCTGCGTCAGGAAACACCGACAGATGAATTAACTGCTTCCCTTCCACACCGCCCTCATCACCCTCTGGAGCAGAGCGTCATTTACGAGTGCCACGTCCGTGGCATGACCAACAGCACATCAATCTCAGTTTCCGGATCTTCACAATCCGGGACATATCGGGGACTTGTTGAATGTATTCCGTATTTAAAAGCACTTGGTGTGACTGCAATTGAGCTTTTGCCGGTTTTTGATTTTGATGAAAACGAGAGGATTATTTCTGATGCGGAAATTGAGCATACTGTTCTAAACTATTGGGGTTACTCACCGCTTTTGTTTTTTGCACCAAAACAAAATTATGCGTCAGATGTGGAAAATCCAGTTCTTGAATTTAAAGCGATGGTTGACAAATTTCATGAAGCGGACCTGGAAATCTGGCTGGATGTTGTTTTTAATCATACTGCGGAATTTGGTGAGAATGGTTATGCAGATCATTTTAAGTTACTGGCACCGGATCAGTGGTATTTGCGGGAAAAGGACGGAAGCTACAAGAATTATTCCGGATGCGGAAATACTTTGAATTGTGCTCATCCAACAACCAGACGAATGATTCGTGACTGTCTTATTTACTGGTCACACGTAATGGGTGTGGACGGTTTTCGGTTTGACCTTGCTTCAATTCTAAATCGGGATTCAGCTGGAGACATTATGGGCTTTCCACAGTTACTCTGGGAATTAAGACATGAACCTTCCCTGAAAAATACTAAACTGATTTCAGAACCATGGGATGCCGCAGGTGCTTACGAACTGGGAAAAGCAGCTGAGTTTGCAGATTGGACAGAATGGAACGATCAATTCCGTGACAAAGTTCGTCGTGCTGTGCGTGGAGATGAGGGCATGATGGAAGGGCTTAAAGAGTCAATTCTGGGCAGTCCAAATATTTTTGGTTCAGTAGAAAAAGGCAGGAAGCGGAGTCTAAACTTTGTTACTTCTCATGATGGTATGACTTTGATGGACCTGGTTTCATACAGCGAAAAACACAACGAGGCAAACGGCGAAGAAAACCGGGATGGCCACAGTGCTGATTTTTCGGACAACTGCGGAACTGAAGGAGTAACTGATGATCCGGAAATATTGTCATTGCGCTTCCGGAAGTTACGCATGTTTCATTGCCTGCTGCAGCTTTCCAACGGAATTCCCATGCTGTTGGGTGGTGATGAATTCGGGAGGACACAACAGGGCAACAACAACGCTTATTGTCATGACTCTGCTTTAACCTGGCTGGACTGGAATCTGACAGAACAAAACTCCGTGCTTTTAGCTTTTACTCGGCGTATGATTGCCTTTCGCAAACAGCACGCCCCATTTTTATTTTCAGAAAAAAGTAAATATAAATGGTTTAATGCTTCAGGTGGACCGGAGGAGTTTGCACCCTACGTCCGGACACTACACTTTGAAGTAACAAATTCTGGTTGGCCAGACCAGGCAATGCGCATTTTGATAAATTGTTTTGACAAGCCGGTTAAATTTAATCTGCCTGAAGAAATAACCTGGAACGTTCTGATTGATACCGAAAAGGAACCTGCTGAATTCGTCTCGCCGCTTGGAGGGATTGCGTGGCTTGAGGGTTTTTCAGTACAAGTTTTGAGGGGACACTCAGTTGATGGTTGGCGTTTTCAAACAAAAATTTAAACTTGTCTCAAAGGAGGTATATGCCAAAATCAAAAAAACATACTCCAGCATTGGGAGCGGATTACAGCGAAAAAATGAAGAGCCGCTTTGCTGAAAAGGTTAAACCGTCTGGCAAAGTGTATTCAAAAGCAGATCGACGTGAAAATCGAGTAAAAGATAATTTGTCAGAGGAACTGCAACAGGAAATTAAAAAAGAGAATTCAATTCAGGGCGGATGTTTGTGCGGTGCAGTTAAATTTAAGCTGACGGGTGAATTACGCCCGGTTATCAATTGTCATTGCGGGCAATGTCTCCATACTCATGGAAATTTTGCGGCCTATACGTCTGTGGAAAAAAAGAATTTTCAGCTTGTTAATGATGTTGGACTGAAATGGTTTCGCTCCTCAAACGAAGCAAGACGGGGATTTTGTCAGGAATGTGGTGCCAGTATTATTTTTGAACGTTTAGGCGGCAGTAATATCAGCATTGCTGCAGGGATGTTGGATTCTTCAAAAGGTCTAAAAACTGTTGAACATATTTTTGTTGATGATAAACCGGAATATTATGAGATTGAGGATGACTTGCCAAAGTACCCTCAATACTACAAATAAAATTGTGAAGGTAATGCCTTAGAATGAGGATTTTGTCTGCATTTGGGAGTTTAATTTAGTAATCATAAAATAAACATACAGTCTCCGTAGCTGAAAAAACGGTATTTTTCGGCTACGGCATGCTGATAGGCACTTAATAAAAGATCTCGGCCACAAAAAGCTGAAACCAGGAGCAGCAATGTGGATTTGGGAAGGTGAAAATTTGTGAGAAGCCCATCCGTCATTTTGAATTTGCAGGGTGGATAAATAAAAATGTCTGTCCAACCCGAGCTTTCTTGAAAATTCTGCCGAGCTAAGGTTTCCAGGACCCTCACAGAAGTTGTGCCGACATTAATCATCTGTTTGTTATTGTTTTGGTAGACTTGAAGTTGACGTAGTGTTTGAGAAGAAACTGAAAAAAATTCCGCATGCATATTGTGTTTTCGAATATCTTCTTGATCAATTGAGGAAAAGGTTCCCAAACCGACATGCAGAGTTACCTCCAAAATATCGATTCCACGATTTCCAATTTCTGTTAAAATTTCAGGCGTAAAGTGTAAGCCGGCAGTGGGTGCTGCAATTGCACCGGGTTCGGTAGCAAAACAGGTTTGGTAACGTTCTCGATCTTTTGTATTCTGCAAATCACTTGCGTTTCGTCGCTCAATGTAAGGTGGCAGCGGCGGCAGACCAACATCTTCCAATCGCTCTTTCAAACGTTCTGTTTCCTCAAACTCCAAAAGCCACTCACCCTCTTCCAGCCGTTCTTTTGCTTTTGCCAAAAGTTTTCCATCACAGAATTCAAGACGCTCACCCTGTTTTATTCGTCCAGCTTTTCTGACTATTGCGCTCCAGTCTCCGTTGTTATTTTCTTCAATCAGCAGGGCTTCAATTTTTCCACCGCTTTGTCGTTTTCCCGGAATGCGGGCAGGTAAAACTTTGGTGTTGTTGATAACAAGGCAGGAGGATTCAGGGAGCAGTGAAACAATTTCAGTAAAGTTGCGGTTTGAAATTTTTCCGCTTTTACGTTCAAGAAAAAGCATGCGTGACTGGTCACGTTTTGGGGCAGGATGCTGGGCAATGAGGGATTGAGGGAGCTTATAGTCGTATGAACTGAGCTTCCAATCGTGAGAGGTCATTTGGATTATGAGAATTAAATCACCAGACTGGAGGCAGCACTTGATGGTTGTTTCTTAGAAAAAATAGTCCTGTTGTCGGGAGCTAACTTGTTTTATCCATACCGTCCATTTGTTTGATACGCTCTTCAGGAGAAATAATTTTCGTTAATTTTGCACCAAACTTTTCATTGACAATGATAACTTCACCTTGAGCAATCAACTTGCCGTTGGCAAATAAATCCAGGCTTTCACCAACTAAACGGTGCAGTTCAAGTACTGATCCCTGTCCGAGTGAAAGGAGCTCGTTAATGGTCATTTTTGCGCGTCCCACTTCAAGGGTCATTGTTAAAGGCATTTTCTGTAAAAGTTCCAGGTCAACACCTTCTTCAACCTGTGTATCATCCATTGACGAGGTGGTGTCTGAAGCTGAGTCAAGCATTTCGTCGATATTTTCCTCTGTTGAATCTACTTTTTCCGTTATTAAAGAACTAAGGTCTCCACTGCCTCCAGTACCTTCAGGACTTGTTTTCTGTTGCTCTAACTCATTCATCAACGAATCCATATCATCAGGACTGT
>Ga0302118_10000610_pt1 | contig 17136 bp, 16 predicted proteins | sample AG5_331_MG_FD_203126 | JGI IMG/M metagenome (GOLD analysis project Ga0302118, IMG submission 203126) | Marine microbial communities from Western Arctic Ocean, Canada - AG5_33.1 | ecosystem: Environmental > Aquatic > Marine > Oceanic | place: Canada: Western Arctic Ocean | collected 2017-10-01 | reverse complement strand
AATCGGCTGCGAAGAATTGTTCTCCTCTAGTTTGATATTCCGGTTCGTAGCCTTTGGGGTAAAGCCAGACGGCGGCTTGGGCCTGTTCATTGGCAACTACCTGGTCAATAGGAAAATAGTGCAGATTCCAGGTAATCTCGCCGTTCGGATAGACCAGCATGCCAGTCCCATCTGGGAACTGATCACCACCTTTGCCCACACCCTGACGGCCAACAGGCCCAGCAGCGCGGTTGCCATTTTCATCATAAGACACGAGAGTTGCGTGTCCGTGGTGAAGTACTTTTACCCCTAGTGGATAGGAGCCTTTTAATTCCGTGGCACGGATATAACGTGGTCCGTCGATTAGCCCTTCGAAGGTGGTATTTCGCAGCCACCACTGGTCCTGCGCATTGGCGGTGACAGTATAAGGCGGAGACTTAACGACAAAATCTGGTGGACCGAGTAACTCGGCGGTTTGCCAGTCATTCCCCTTCGGTAGTGCTGGTTGGGGTGGCATTGATGCTGGGTCACCCTCCGGCACACCGGATTCAACCCAGCTTACGATAGTGGTGATTTGCTCATCGCTAAGAGATACATCGTTCTGATAGTTCTGGATGCCGGTAGTCTTGTCCAGGTGCCAGGGAGGCATTTCACGGGCCTGTACCTTATAGCTGATAAGCCCGGCCCAGGGTTTGACTTCTGCGTAGCTTAATAGAGGCATCGGCCCAATGCCCCCTGGGTTATGGCAGCTTGCACATTTTTCAAACAGAATTGGAGCAACATCTGCACTAAAAGTCGGGATTGACTGTGCTGCTGCCGACATCCAGGGAGTAAGCGTTGTGCTGATTACTAACACTGCCAAAGGCATAAAGTCGCCCAACTGAAATCGAGGTTTGCTTTTCATTGCTAGTCTCCCAGTTTCTGGAACAGACAGAATAATATCCGCGTCGCTAATTGTCCATCAAAAGCTGGGGACACTCATAAGGGTACTGACAAGTTAACTCTCAATCTGTCAGGCTCTAGCGCATGACCCAAACCAAAATGAACAAGCGCCACCGATACGCGCCTGAAATCATGCGATATGCCGGGTGGTCAAGAAGGTTTCTGGAGGGACTCGAACCCCGGACAAACGGATTATGAATCCCACGTTTACTAATTATACCAATTCTCCACAACTGCCTACAAAAGATAAGCCTTTGTATTGTATGGCTTTGTAGATTGTAGTCAATTGGCTTAAGTTGTATCGAGTTGCCGCGCAGTGTCCCATGAAGTTAGACTAAACCCACTCCTTTTTTCCTAGTAACCGCCCAGTCAGCACCCTACCCTATTAGTGTCTGACTACATCCAGCATTGAGTCGAGTGAAACAACATATCTATTCGCATTACTGAAATTAATCTTGAAGAAACTGCCCGCCAGTGATCGCAATAGAGCAAAGCTCGTGATACTCGAAGAGATAAATTCCAAGGTTTGCATCTATGGGGCTTTCTTCCATAGAGTGACTATTTCTTGAGGATCTGAGATTAGAACGACGCAAACGTTAGTACTGCCATACTAACGTCTGCGCTGATTGGGTCTTTTCTGAGCATATTTTGGTTTAGCCTTCGGGATTAGGCATTTATCCCCATCACCAATTAAATCAGCTCTGCCGATTCCGTGCAGAGCCTCTCTGAGCATTGGCCAATTCTTTTCATCGTGGTAACGCAGGAATGCTTTCTGCAGGCGTCGCTGATCAATGTCTTTGCAGATGGCGAGCTTCTCGCTCTTGTAGCGCACTTTTTCCAACGGGTTTCGCTCTGAATAATACATAGCGGTAGCAAGTGCCATCGGTGATGGGTAGAAGGTCTGAACTTGATCTGGTCTGAAGTTCCTCTGTTTAAGCCACAGGCTGAGATTCAACATGTCTTCGGTATCGCTTCCCGGGTGGGCAGCAATGAAGTAAGGAATCAAATACTGTTCCTTGCCTGCTTTCTTCGAAAATTTATCAAACAATACCTTGAAATCATCGTAGGCAGAAATGCCCGGCTTCATCATCTTCGAGAGTGTTTTGTCTTCGCTGTGCTCCGGCGCAATCTTCAGATAGCCGCCAACATGATGCGTGACTAGCTCCTCTATATACTCTGGATCTTTCAGGGCGAGGTCGTAGCGAAGACCTGATGCAATTGCGACGCGCTTAACACCGGGTACCGCTCGCGCTTTTCTATATAGTTGCGTCGTGGGGCTGTGATCAGTGTTCAGATGCTTGCAGATGCTGGGGTAGACGCAGGAGAGCCGTTTGCAAGCCTTCTGAATCTTCGGTGACTTGCAATTCAGCTTGTACATGTTCGCCGTGGGTCCGCCGAGATCTGAGATAGTTCCGGTAAACCCAGGAACTTGGTCCCTGATTTTTCCAATTTCGCGCAAAATAGATTCTTCCGAACGACTCTGAATGATTCGCCCCTCATGTTCGGTAATGGAGCAGAACGTACAGCCGCCAAAACAACCGCGCATGATATTTACAGACGTCTTGATCATGTCATAGGCAGGAATTTTTGCATCACCATATGACGGATGTGGTCGTCGCTGATAGGGGAGGTCGAATATCCAATCCATTTCTTCGGTTTCCAGAGGAATCGGCGGTGTGTTAACCCATATCTCTTGAGTGCCATGCTTCTGGACTAGAGGCTTAGCATTGTAGGGATTCGCCTCCTGATGTAATACCCGTGATGCGTGTGCATACAGGGCAGGATCATTTGTCACTTTATTGAAGGAGGGAAGTCGAATATAGGTGGTTTCGGAGTCGTACTTCTCTTTCCGTTGCAATGGCAACGGGATTATCCGTACTGCCTGCGGCGCTTGATCGCTATAGGGACTCGCTGTTTTGGAATTGCCTGCCTCGGAACTCTTTGTTTCAGCGCTGAGTGCCTCGGAGTTTTCTCCATCATTTTTATTATATTCATAGGGATTCGGCAGTTGCTCGATTTTCGAGGGCCAATCAATGCGAGTTGAATCTATCTCGGTCCAACCCTGGGGTACTTCGGCGGCTACGCGCGCGGTTCCGCGCAAAAATTTCATGTCCGCGACTGTTTTGCCAGAAGCAAATTGATGAGCAACTTCTACTAGGGCTCGTTCAGCGTTTCCAAATAACAGTATGTTCGCATTCGAATCGATTAAAACGGAGCGTCTTACGCTGTCGCTCCAATAATCGTATTGCGCGATGCGTCGGAGACTGGCTTCGATGCCGCCGATGACGATAGGAGTATCGTAGTAGGCTTCGCGACAGCGCTGGCTGTAGACAATAACTGATCGATCCGGACGCCTGCCTGCTTCGCCTTTAGGCGTGTAGGCATCATCACTACGCATACGCAGGTCAGCAGTATAACGATTGATTAAGGAATCCATGTTGCCAGCGGTAATACCGAAGAAAAGGTTCGGCTTGCCGAGTATCTTGAAGGGGTCGGCGCTATCCCAGGAAGGTTGCGAGATAATCCCAACCCTAAACCCCTGTGCCTCTAACAATCTTCCTATAACTGCCATACCGAAGCTTGGGTGATCGACATAGGCATCTCCTGTGACGATGATTATGTCGCAGCTATCCCAGCCCAATTGGTCCATCTCATCGCGTGACATGGGTAGATAGGGTGCTGTTTCAAAGCACTCCGCCCAGTATTTCGGATAGGAAAAAAGTTTTCGCGGGGTATGCTGTGAACCGCTGGCTGGGGAATTTTTGTCTGATATTTGCGGCATGCTTATCTGGAGCTCGGTTTATGTAATGGTGAATTAAGGACGAATTGAAAATTAGAAACTTATCTCGTTGTGTCTAGAAGAATTCTTCCAGTGGGAGCTTGTCTCCATTGACCCGGAGAACGCTATCTTGCAGGCTGGCCTCTGCCAAGATTCTGCCGTTCGCGATAGTGAGATAACCCTGCTGCACATAGGGTTTGACTACACCGGCTAGTGGGCTGCGCAGAATAGACTCTAGGTCTAGAGATATATCGAGACCCATATTCAAAGCAGCGATAGCTGCGTTGATATCTAATTCGGTAGAGGTGTTTAACGCGCTGATACCCGCCCATAGAACGCGTAGATCAACAGTATGATCACCGTCGTAGGAGTTTACTTCTATTCGGTTATTGAACTCTAGGGGGTTTTGTAAGACGAGGAGGTACAACTCCTGTCCAAGTTCGGTGAAGTCTGCAGACAGCGTTTCGGCGCCGGCATTGATTTCGCTCTGCAGTTCGCTAAGTAGCATGGAATAGTCGCGTAGCAGTTCATTGTTGACTTGCTTGACTTCAGTAAGCCAGCTGAATGAGCTGACTGGGATTTCACTCTCTATACTCGCGACGCTAACTGCCTGATAGATCTCGCTGGAATTATCTTCGGTGTTCGATGCCTGCAGGCCGTAGTCAATGCCTATGTCTGATACTGAAAATGGCAGGGGCAGAGTGCTACTCACGACAGGAATCGTGAGAGTTGCGCGACTCTCGGCTAGTATGTCATTCGTCTGCGTCGTAGAACTCGTTAATGTCATTCCAGAAATCAGCACGTTGAAATTTCCCGCGTTCTCGGTAGCTGATAACTCACCCATCTGTATTGAGAAGTTAGCTGACTGATCTGAAGCTACATCGACATTTGCGTCTAACCCGCTAAAGTTTAATTCTCGAGCTGCTTCGCTAAAGTTCAGTGCGCTGACATTCATATTCACCCACATTGATTGATCGAAGCGCGCCAATAGCTTTAGTGTGATGTCGGGTAGGGGGAAGGGGAGATCGGCAATTGCGATGTCGAATAAGTCGTTGCGAATACTCGGCTGAATAACTGCATACGCCAGGCCGATGCTAAGCCCATCTTCGGTCTGCAGAAGCGGGCCGTGATCGATATCGAAATCCATGGTTAGTGCGATCGCATCGGTACCAATAGGTGTATAGATAAACTCTATGGTTGTTGTGCTGCTAAACCAGCCGTCGCTAAATTCGTTGCGGCGAATCTCAAATTGACTCTCGGCCTTTGGTGGGATGAGTGCTAGCAGATTGTCGATAATCGCGCGCTCGATTTCGGCGCCTATGACCTTTGGTATAAGAGTAAGCGCCAAAAGAATTAGCATAGCGACTACGAGGGGTATTTTTACTGCTAGAGATTTCATAGATTATCTGCCGTTCGTGTATAGTGCCGCTTAGCCTGAGCAAGCGCGTCACTATAGCAGAATTTGCATCGAAATTTTCGTGTTTAGTCTCTGTGTGCCGTGATTTTGTAGGCGCAACGCCTCGCTCCTGCAAGAAGATGGTCGGTGCGCGTAACCGTTGCCTCATTTTCGAAAAGGCGCTGAAAAATTTCTAGTTCAGACTTGCAGAATTGCTGGCAGCTGGTTGCCGCACTACAGATTGGGCAATGATTCTCTATAAGCATCCAGCCATCGGGCAGTAGGCGCACTTCGGCCATATAGCCTTCTTCGCTGCGCAGCTCAGCGAGTCGCTCTATCTGTGGCTGTAGTTCGGGGTTAGTGGCATCTAATTGGGTACGATAAGTAGCTTCGATTTTTTGGCTGCGCTCATCGATGAGTTGGTTTAGGCTTTCCTCGCCAAGTGAGGAGCGTATGACATCGATCAGCTCGATAGTTGTTTGTAAGTGGCTGTCTGGGAATCTGGCGTGCCCGCTCTTGCTCAATTTCCACATATGCACCGGACGTCCGCGCGTTTGTCGCTCCTCTTGAGTTTGTTCTGCCAATCCTTTGGACTCTAAGTCGGTGAGGTGTTGGCGAACTCCCATAGTTGTCATACCCAATTGTTTTGAAAGAATTTTTACTGACTGCGGCCCCCGCGTTTTTAAGCGGTGCGTAATTCGATCTTGGCTTTTTGGCAGTTGCATAACGTTGACTCGCATTAATTTGGTGCCGATTATCTCCTTAATCGGCACTTTAAATAAAGTATTTACTTTGTTTAAATTTTTAGTTATGTTATTTTTTTAAATAAATCATTAGCTTTACTAATCAATTAAATATCTCTGCATGACTTTGTAATAAAGTACTTAAGTATATCGACCTTAGGGTGGTTCAATTGAGGCTAAGGAACGATTTTTGCTGCTGGCGGTACCTGAATATGCCGCCGGGGCGGCGGTTTCGCCCAGTACTACGGCGAATGGCTGCACATAGTGACCGAGACGAACTACATCGCATTTACTGAGGTCAAAGGTGCCAAACCTATTGAAAAATTTTGAGATATTTGTTTAGTGCTCGATGACGTCAACGCCCTGATTAGTCGCAGGCTCCGAGTGACGACAGTGGGCTCGATGGGCATCCACACTTGCGTCGGGTCTATTATTGCGATGAGAATGGGTAGATTGAGAATTTGTGGAGTATCTCTGCGAAGATCCAGTCGAGCGTAACGACTATTCACATTGAACTCGCCATTCGGTAGCATGAGCCAGCTTCTCCATCTCACCATCTACCGCATGCTTGGCATGCCTACGGTACACTCCGGGCAAGGCGCATATGAGTTTCGACGCACCGCTGCTGGTAACCTTTGTTGCCTACCTGATTCTGATATTGTTCTTAGGCATTAAGGCATATAGACGCACACATAGTCTAGACGATTACATTCTAGGCGGTCGTAAGCTCGGTGCGGTTGTTACCGCGCTCAGTGTCGGTGCTTCGGATATGAGCGGCTGGCTCCTGTTGGGGCTACCTGGCGCTATTTATCTCTCGGGGCTCAGTGAGGTTTGGATAGGCATCGGCCTAGTGCTGGGTGCCTACTGCAATTGGTTGTTCGTATCCAAGCGCCTTCGAATCTACAGTCAATATGCCAACAACTCACTAACACTGCCGGACTACTTCGAGAACCGCTTTAACGATACAACTAGAGTTTTACGCCTCGTATCGGCCTTCGTAATTTTGCTGTTCTTTACCTTCTACACCGCGTCCGGGTTAGTAGGTGGAGCAATATTGTTCGAGAACAGCTTCGGTTTGCAGTACTCAACCGCGCTAATCTCCGGCGGATTGATAATCGTTGGCTATACGTTCATCGGCGGTTTTCTAGCGGTTGCTTGGACAGATGCTGTGCAAGCAGTTCTCATGTTCTTAGCGCTGCTAGTTGCGCCGACTGTGGTGATACTTAATAGCGGCGGAACGGACGTGGTGTGGGAGCAGATGCAAGCCGTCAACCCTCAGAGCACTGAGTTGTTCAGCAACATGACAGTTATTGGTTTTGTATCTCTAATCGCTTGGGGGTTGGGTTATTTCGGTCAGCCGCACATCCTGGCGAGATTCATGGCGGTCGAGAATCCACAGAAGCTAGTCGCGGCAAGACGCATCGCCATGGTGTGGATGGTGCTGGTGCTATTCGGCTCGGTAGCCACGGGCTTGGTCGGCATCGCTTATTTCGCCGATAACCCATTGGAAAACCCAGAGACTGTTTTCATCGCACTCAGTCAGCAACTATTTAACCCCTGGGTCGCCGGAATCATAATAGCCGCCGTATTGTCGGCGATTATGTCCACTGTAGACTCGCAGTTATTGGTTTCGTCTTCTGTAATCAGTGAAGACTTCTATCGCGTGTTCGTAAGGCCGCAGGCGTCCGAAAAGGAATTGCTAATGGTGAGTCGAGGCGCAGTAGTCGCAATCGCGCTACTGGCCATGGTTATAGCTAGCGATAGAGAGAGTAGGGTGCTGGACTTGGTAAGCTACGCATGGGCAGGCTTCGGCGCCGCGTTTGGCCCGGTGATTGTGTTCTCATTGTTCTGGCGGTCGATGACTGCCGCATCCGCGATTGCAGGCATGATCGTCGGAGCCATAACAGTCGTCGTCTGGTCTAATTTGACTGGCGGGCTCTTCGACCTATACGAAATAGTACCTGGCTTCGCTTTAGCATCGGTGGTTATAGTAATTGTTACAATGCTGAAACCGGCATCGGATTCGCAGGCGCTAAACACCTTTGAAGAAGTCGAGCAGCTAGTTAAGGATTAAGCTGCATGCGGATATGAGGGATACGATCCTCATCGTAAGGCTCAGATACAGTCTCGAACCCCAGCTCAATATAGAACTTTTGCAAATAGGCCTGCGCTGAAATAGTAATACCCTTGCCAGTCCAGTGCTGCCTGCAGAACGCTAGCGAGCTCAACATCAACGCCTTGCCGACACCACTTCCTCGAATCGATTTCTTGGTGATAACCCTGCCAATCGACGCGCCGTCATACTTTGTCCCCGGTGGAAGCAGCCTGCTATAGGAAACAAGCTGGGCCTCATCAGCGCCGGACAGCTGCCCCATGACGTGCAGAGCCTCGTGATCGTAGCCATCTACATCCTGATATGCGCAGTCCTGCTCGACGACAAAAACCTCGGCACGCAGCTGCAGTACCCGATACAGATCCTCGGTGCTCAGTTCATTGAATCGCAAACACGACCAAACTATTTCATTACTCATTCTCTTCGCCTAGCACTGCTCATTAATAGCGATGTCCATTCTAGCTTAAGTCATCACAATATGTGATCGACGCCTGGGGATACAAAAACAAGGGCCTAGGATGCTATACTTCGCCCGCTTCAGCCCCGGTGGCACAGCTGGATAGCGCGGCCCCCTCCTAAGGGGCAGGTCAGAGGTTCGAATCCTCTCCGGGGCACACCCTATACCTCATAAACCTTTGTTATAAATACAATTTTGTATTATAACAGATCCACGGTTACGTAAATCGTTACGGAATTGGGTCTAAATACATGTCAAACAATTATCCTCGTTACGTCAGACCACTCAAGAACAGCTTATTCTATGAGCGTTCTTGGCCTACTCGCCTCAAGCATCTCGGCAGACCTAGGTTTACTCATTCTCTTCAGCTCAAACTAGGCCAAGAGATAGCCACCAAGTGTTTTGAGTCGGACTATCAGGACTGCGAATAAAAAATCTGCTTGAATATCAAGCTTTAACTTAGACGAGGACTAGTAATGAGAAAAAATTTAATCTGTATACTGAGTGTGCTCTTGAGCTCTCAATTAATGGCTGCCGATAGCGCTGCGACTAGAAACAAAATTGAGCAGGCACTTACCAGCAGCATTCGCGATGCTGCGGAGACCGCGCGAGATGCTAACAGGAAGCCTGGTGAGGTTCTGGAGTTTTTTGGACTGGAAGACGATATGAAGGTTCTGGAAATATCTCCTGCTACTGGTTATTGGTCAAAATTAGTCGGACCTACTCTCTGCGAAAACGGTGGGGAATTAATATTCTCGGTCGGCGTTAGCGATGATTTTAAAAATGACGTGATGTCGTTAGATGGGCTGGAATGCAGCTCTGCAATAAACAATGATATTACGTTAAGAAATCTTCCAGAATTTTCCTTTGATGATAGCCAATTCGATATGGTGCTGACTTTCTGGAACCTCCATAATCCATCCGTGGAAGGCAGAAAAAATCTCAATGAAGCCGCTTTTAGTGCTTTGAAATCAGGTGGAATCTATGGCGTCGTAGACCATACTCGACGCCACCTCGAGCCTACATCGCGCGAGGCACAGAACGGTCGTCGCTTAGACCCGGTTCTTATCATTAAGGAAATGATCGATGTTGGTTTTGAGTTTGTCGACTTCAGCCCGATGCACTATCACCCTGAAGATAATTTGTCTCAAGAAGTCGGAACACCAGGCGTTAGAGGAAATACCGACCGCTTTACGATGAGCTTTCGTAAGCCATAACTATTGGGCAACTCAAAGAGGGAGAGCAAGAAACCAATTCTCTCCGTCTTCTCCATCTCCAAGTTGTCCGGCAAGAGTCAAAACATTTCCAACCTGAACGCCTTGTGAAAAGAAATCTGAATAAGGGCCTGCTCTAAATAATATTTTATCTATTTTCATAATTTATCTCCAAAAAATATCACCCATATTAATATTAATTCAATTTTCTCCAGCCTCAGTGCTAGTCAACCGCATTAGGGCCACAAGCATTCTTTTTGTTTCCCTTTTATTCGATCCTTTTGATTTCTCACGCAGCTGCAATGCACTCTATCTCTACACGGGTGTCTCCTCCCAAGCTGATGCCGACGGCCGTGCGGGCTGGCTTGTTTTCCGGGAAGAACTCGGCGTAAACCTCGTTCATGGCACCCCACTCTGCCATGTCGACTAGAAACACCGTGCATTTCACAACTCGATCCATCGACGAGCCGAATCGCTCGAGAGCATCCTGAATTGACTCCAGAGTGCGTCGTGTTTCGGCCTGCACTCCTGGCTCTCCGTCTCCACCTGTTTTACCGGCTAGAAAGATCAGTCCGCCAGAGCGGACACCTTCGGAGTAAGGCGCACGTGGATTTGGATTCATGTATTCTGGCGCAGTGGGCTGCTGGATTGCTTCAGCGGCGTAGGTACTGGGCGCCTCGGGTTGACAGGCGATCAATAAGGTGGAAAGGGCAGCAGCGACAATGATTCGGATCATGATGTTCCTCCTAGGGTTACCTATTGATAAGGATAAGAATTATCTACCAACAAGTCTATGCTCTTGTTGATGTGATTGGTTTTTTTACATATTCATACGTATGAGATACTCGGTTTAGTGTCAGGAAATACGATCAAATCGGTACTTTCTAGGGCTAGAACCTTTCGGCCACAATAGTATGTATAGGGGTGAGACGGGACCATCTCTAAGCAAAAAGGGGGGGCTCGAGGAGCGCTTGACATGCAGGGTTAAAATAACCAACTCAAACCCACTGAGATAGGGGTAAAACTAGCCGTTATCCAAGGCCTCTCGCGGCAATTGTTATACATGACTTCTACACGGCTGGCTGGTACTTCCCAGGCATCTATTTGAAAAAATTCACGAGCTAACTTATTTACTAGACCACGGCATTGTGTATCGATCATTATTCAATGAGAGATTAGGGCGTTAAGCCTTTCCGCTAATTCCTTTTCAGAGATAGGTCCAACTGAGCGGAATATTTCTTGACCAGATGAACTTAATACCAGCAGAGTTGGCATACCTACGATTTTGTAGAAAACTGCACTTTGAAGGAACAGATCAGTATCAACTTTGGTAAAAATGAAATTCTGAAGTGCTGATTGCGCATCTGTACTATTGAGGGTTTGTTGCTCTAATATCTTACAAGCAATACACCATTCTGCGGAGAAATAGACGAAAACCAATTTGTCTTCGGCAAGAGCTGTCATTAAGGCACTGGCTATTGGTTCTGGCACTTCGCCTTCAGGGGCAAGTTGTTCAGTCTGAGAAATGTCGCCGAGAGTTAAGCGCGGTGTGTAACCTAAGCTTTGTATTTCTTCATACATATCATCTAGCGTAGTGACGCTCGAATCATACTCAATTGTGAAAGCATCCCTATCGAGTATCTTCTCAACATACTCTTCTGACTCTATTCCAGGCAACTCTGACAGAGCTGCTACAACACTCTCGGGTCAGCTCAGTCAAGTGACACCGCCGCGACTCTTCATCATACCTTCGATGAATAATGTCACTTTGGATAGCTCTGATTCCATTGCCGCCGCCTGAACGTAAATCGACAGCATAAGTCCTGCTATGAGAAAGGACGCTGACGCGAAGATTTTAGCGATTTGTTTCACTGCGAAAGATACCTCTTATCGATTGGATTAGGACACAGTCTATCTCCTGCTCCTACTATGCGCGCAAGTATTATTTTGTATTCAATCTATTGGCGAGGCAGTGGTGCATAAAGGATCAAGAATATTATGTAATGGCTTTCTAACCGATAGCATCGGCTAAGCTATCGAGGAGAGCTTGTTTAATAATACTCTTCGATTGATCATTTAAGCAATGAACTTCCTTAATCACCAGACTATGGCGACTAATAAGCCTTCTCAGCGCCCCGACTTGTATTTCAAGTTGGACAAATGATGCATCTTTTTGCCGGCATTTGAGGTCTGACGAATTAGGCTTTACGTCTACGCTTGACTTCACATAATGTTTTAAATTCATAGTGAAGTCATATTAGCCTGAATGAGAATGATAATCAATACTATTTATATTTTCTGCCTTGAGTTCGTGATCTAATCCTCACCCACACCCCCTGCACGAGGTTGGTTCCATCTCACCCCTATACATACTATTCAGGGCGAAAGACTCGCTAACCAGACAATAAGAAGAAACCATGCAAGATTTCGCCAGCTATAGAACAAGCATCGATTTAGAGTCCTCTAATGTCTGTTTTTGAATACCCTTCTATATTATTAGCCGCAGTCCTTGGGTATTCAATCGTGCTCTTGTTCGATAAAGTCACATACGCTATCACTCAAAAAATGGTTTACGGCTCTATTGGTTTGAATTACTGCTGGCATTCAATTTACTAAATATGCAGCTGTTTGGTTTCTTCTCAGTTTTTAATCAAGCCTCGAATATTATAGAAATAGGATATTTGAATTTTTTAGGACCATTCGTCGTATTTTTTAATGGGTATTTAATCACCTCCTTTTTCCCACTTCCAAAATCTAGTCTGAATATTATTGATATAGGCGCTTATTTTTGGGAACGAATAGGTGCTTGGATTACGTGGGCAGGTTTTGCAGTTCTATTAGCTCCCATGGGCATTGTCCAGCTAACAGAGGATTACAACGATCTGCTCGATTTCTCTCGTGGTTATCCACAACTGATGATTCTGGGAGTCTTTACGATAGCTTCTGGTGTGACTCTGAATGCCCTCATCGTTAGGTTTGGTGTAACGAGAATGAAAACCCTTTATTTATCATATCCAGTATTGGTTTTTATCTTCTTTTCTTCAATGGCCAATATTTCTAACTGATAAAACTTTCTATTCGTTGGAGATAGGATAGCGTATTTCTTTAAGAATGCTAATGAACTGTTTTGTCGAAACGAACTGAAAAAAGGTGTCTCGCTCCTGTTGTCAAAAGCTTTTCAGTTGCATAGATTCATGGCTGTTTGCTTTCCATATACGCTTCGATACTTATCAAACGAAGCTCAAAAGGGCCATCGGTTTTGTCGTACTGATACAAAGCAAATTCAGTAATTTGACTGGTATCGAGTTCGGGGCCATCGAGCCTGAATCCTCGAAACTGAGGAAAAAAATTCGTGAATGGAATATCGATTACGTTCGTTGCGCCAGCCAAAGTGTCGAAATCAGCCCAATAACTAACTCGCCGACCACGCCATCGGGCATCTGTTTGCATTGCCCAGGTGTAACGACGTCCGTCAGCCTTAATCTTTACTCTTATTCCAGTATAAGCGAACAAGTCTAGTTTTAAAGGTTGTGTACGGATGGAGCTGAAACCGCCGCCGTTCGTGTTGGTATTGCCAGAAAAAATTAGCTGCCCCGAAGAAATATCAAATCCGCCCTCGCTTCTTCCTCCCATGACGTTATCATTTTGCACGTACCAGCCAAAGTCAGGACTGTCGGCATTAAAACTAGTAAGAAATAGGGTGTCCAATTCGTCAGACTCCGAGGCGCTGAGAGGTGAGCATAATAGGGCGAGTAGAGTTATGCCGCACGAAAGCGCCGTTGAATGTGAGAAATATATCTTGCTTATTGGCATCGCATTACATACGGCTATATTCAGCCATTAGATCAGAAACGATTCTGATAAAATGAAGTTTCTGCACTTTTTTCATTACTAATTAAAGCTTTCCATCACGATCCTAATACTTGAATTCATTCAGTTCGATTCTGCCTTTACATACTTAGGAATCACTGACTTGCTACAACTCCATCTTAATTCTTAAGTTATTGTCTCAGTTGCGCTTCTATTGCTAGCCCCACCCTGCCTAGCTCAATTCGACGATCTTTACGCGATGGATTAATTCCTATCGAATTCGCTATTGGAATAAACATCAGAGGGCAGTGTTTGGACAAGATGTCTGCCTGCGGGGTGAGCCCTATTTACGTCCGCATTGTGAACGATCATCTTGGAGCGCTTCTGTATTTGATAGGTGTAGGCGACGCAATTTTGCTAAATAAGAAAATATTAACGAATGAAGAGATTCCTGAAGAGGAAATTGAGCGCTGTGAGAGTCCATCAGCAACCAGAGAGAGAATGTCCTCTAGCGAGGTGTTTACCCTTCTCAACCCGTCATATAAGGCAGTTCTCGAATACAGACGTCCGACTCAGCATTATCAGAGAGCGTCATACGCTCTCCTGAATCAGCGACTTGTACGGGTAAGACTACTAGTAACACAGGATCAGTAGCTCCTGAGTTGCTAAAAGCCAAGATATCCTCCCCTGAACCTTCACCGGCTTTCGCTATAACCTTGCTAGACTCACTTATTGAATGGCTAGAGCTGGCCAGCTGTAGACGACGCTTCGCGGTTCCCCGATAGAACATGCGAGCAACGATCTCTTGGCCGGTGTAACAGCCCTTTTTGAAGTCTATTAACCCTGATAGGTCATAGTTAAGTAATGCAGGTGTGAACTCTTCGCTCAGTTTCGGCGTCACATGTACGATTCCCGCTTCAATGTCTGCTCTAAGCCAAGGCTCGAGGTCATCGCTTTTTTCCTCATTTAGTGTAGCTAACAATTGTTCTGCTGCGGCTTCAGTGTGCATCCATATTTCGATGCGCTCACTAAGACCGGAAACTCTAACAACTGTACTGGTCGCCAACGAACTCACGCCATCGGTATTTTCAGGCAGCTCCAGGCCGAGGATGGAGAGTGCTTCATCCATCCCTTTGCCTACAATGCCAAGAGCGACGGGCGCGGAATTGTCTTTGCTTTGCAATTGAGAGAGTTCGACCTTTGAAAAAACAGCGTATTTGCTCAGAGTTGCGTGTATTTTGTCCGCCATGCCTGCGGCGCACTGCATGATAATGTCCTCATTGTGCTCAACGAGTCGAAAATCTGCTATGACACGGCCTTTGAGGTTGCACAGTGCGCCGGTTAGGCTGCGTCCAGAGCAGAGTAGTTCGGTGTTGCAGCTGAGTTGGCCCTGCAAGAAGCTAATTCTGTCTACGCCGCTGATACGGATGAATTCGTAGTTCTGAAGGACATAAATACTGTTTTTCATAGTAAGGATAATACTCGGTTGCAGTACTTCATAAAGCGGCTGTCGCAAGTGTGCGCGAATTTCCGCATAATTCATCATCGCCGAATGACTCGGCGGCTTAGTTAATTAGATGGCGACTAAATGCAGGAATTCAATAAGCACGAAATATTTTGGCATAGTCGTCGCGGCATGCTTGAGTTGGACCTACTACTTGTGCCATTTGCGAGACAAGTCTTCGAGTTGCTATCTCACCCAGATCAAATGTTATACAGCGAACTGCTCGAAGAGGAAGATCAGGACCTGTTTACTTGGCTAATGCAGCGCAGCCCGCCTAACGATCCGCGCTTCGGACCTATTATTCGGCAAATATTGGCGCACAACAGCGACTCGAACTAGGCTTAAGCAAGGTCATTGAAAAGGATCTGTGGGCAGGTTTTAGCCCCCATAGAGATCGTTGATTAAGTGCATATGGTGAAATGTATTCTGCGCTGGTCTCGCTGGGAGCTCTTTTTTGTGAGTGCTTGTCACCTTGCGGCGGCAATATCTGCGCTGCCTACCGATGCGTTGCTATCGCTAGAAATCGCAATAGTCATCGCGATGCTTTTGAGTTACTTCGTCTATCTTCGAGCTCAACTTCGAACATTCATAGTGCGTAGGCAGGGCATCTGGCAGCGAGCAAAACCGAGCTTATTATTGGTGAGCAATCCGCTAGCTTGAGCCATCTAGGTAAGTTATGGGAGATACAGCTGTCTAGAGTGATCTATTTTAGTGAGTTTCTACTGGTGCTAATTTTTCGCCCCGAGGCTGAGAAGGGGACAGCCAGAGTCGTTCATCTGGTGTTGTGGCCCGACAGCCTAGAGCGCATTGAGGATAGACGCTTGCGACGCTATCTTCGTTTCGATCTGCTTACTGGCCTGTAGGTAATTAAGTAGTTGCTTAGTCGAAAGTGTATGGGTTAAGAATCGTGTCGCTCGGGTTTGCCGTCAGTTCAGGATAGTCTAGCGTGAAATGCAGGCCACGACTTTCTTTACGCTGAATGGCGCAGGCAATGATTAGCTCGGATACAAGTACGAGGTTCCGCAATTCCAACATATCCTTCGTGACACGATGCTTGATGTAGTAGTCCTGAACCTCATCTCGCAAGATATTAATGCGCCGCTCCGCTCGCTGCAGGCGCTCATCGTTTCTCACAATGCCAACAAAATCCCACATGCAGCGACGTAGCTCATCCCAGTTGTGAGATACGAGCACCTCATCATCTGATTTGCTAACTCGGCTTTCGTCCCAGGCATCGATATTTGTACCGTAGGCTGTGGACGCGATTTTACTCTGAATGTCTTTTGCGGCTCCGAACGCCACTACAAAACATTCGAGCAGGGAATTACTGGCCATGCGATTAGCGCCATGCAGGCCGGTAAAGCTGGTCTCGCCGATAGCGTACAGATGATCGATGTCGGTTTCGCCGTTCTTGCTCACCATGATGCCTCCGCAGGTATAATGAGCGGCAGGCACGACAGGGATTCGATCAGTAGTTATATCGATGCCAAATTCGAGGCAGCGAGAATAAATGGTGGGGAAGTTCTCGGTTAAGAACTCAGCCGGTATGTGAGTGATGTTCAGATAGACACAGTCGCAGCCTAGTCGCTTCATCTCATGATCGATGGCGCGGGCAACAATATCTCTCGGTGCTAGCTCTTCACGGCTATCGAAACAGGGCATGAACCGGCTGCCATCGGGTAACTCTAAAGTGGCTCCTTCGCCGCGCAGTGCCTCGGTAATGAGGAATGACTTAGCGTGAGGATGAAATAAGCAGGTTGGGTGGAATTGGTTGAATTCCATATTGGCTGCGCGGCAGCCAGCGCGCCAGGCCATGGCGATGCCGTCGCCACTGGCTCCATCAGGATTCGTGGTGTATAGGTAAGCCTTGCTGGCTCCACCGGTTGCTAGAGCGACAAACTTGCTCTTGATTAGGCCTACGCTGCCAGATTCGAGGTTTAGTACGTAGGCGCCCACGCAGACGTTCCCAGAGCCGTCTTCACGCTTCTGTGTCACTAAATCTACAGCCGTGCAGTCAGCTAGCAGCTCGATGTTTGGATGAGCCTGAGCGCGCCTGTGTAGGGTCTCGAACACGGCCTTACCGGTTGCATCGGTGGCATGGATAATGCGACGGTTGCTGTGGCCGCCTTCTTGCGTCAGATGCAGCGAGCTTAGCTCTGCCGACATCGATTTGTTCTCGCCACGCTCGAAGCTCTCCTT
>Ga0302118_10000608_pt1 | contig 17161 bp, 18 predicted proteins | sample AG5_331_MG_FD_203126 | JGI IMG/M metagenome (GOLD analysis project Ga0302118, IMG submission 203126) | Marine microbial communities from Western Arctic Ocean, Canada - AG5_33.1 | ecosystem: Environmental > Aquatic > Marine > Oceanic | place: Canada: Western Arctic Ocean | collected 2017-10-01 | reverse complement strand
TATTTGCTTTTCAATTTTCCCACAATCAACGCACCATGGAAGATCACATATTTTTATTGTGTGGGAATACAAAGGTGTTTGGAAATGCAAAGGTGGTTCAACGATCGAAAAAGAAGATAAAGTGTACAGAAGAATACGACGGTGAACTCAGACAAGTTATAAGAAGCAAAGAGGTCACCATAAAGGCAATCGATGTAGATGGGTGGGAACAAATGGAATATACAAGCATGGGTCCCAAAGAATCTTGCATGATTCAACATGCCATTGATGTATTGGAATTAAAATGGGTATAAATATTAAAATTTAGTATAGTACAATGTCCCTGTATGCCAGTAAAAAGGCCATAGAAATTACAATTAAATTATTTACGGATTTACACGAATGTGGTCGTTGTGGTAATTTTTTCACCGAAATAGAAAACGTTGGTCGTTGGGAATGTAAATACCACCCGGGCACATATGATCATGTTATCGACTGCTGGACTTGTTGTGGCCAAAGTATGAGAAGACCAGCGTTTCACCACCGGGGATATGGTCATCTTATGACATGGTCTGGAAAGGATAAATGGAACATTGGTCCCGAAATGCCAGAGGGGTGTTGTCGCAGAGATTGCCAATCTAAAAAAATGACCCCCATACCAAAAGATGTATTACTAGTGGAGGATATTGCAACTCTTATCCCGTATATGGAAATGACGCTAGACAGTCGCCCGGGTTTGAAGAGAGGCCCTCTTCGATTAGAAAGACAGGAATCGAGACCATACATCTTATGGGAAAAGGCACCTTATACTACATCTAAGTGATTATACGTGTCACGCAAGCATCTATCCATTTCTTTTGATGACAATTTCCATACGAATATATGTAAACCGAATGTAAATGTTAAAACTCCCGCCCATATATACCCCTGTGTTGTTCGTTCTAACCCAGTCCATTCTTTTACACAGTGTGGTACTTTGCTGATCCACCAAAAAGATATTATGGACACTAAGAATTGCAATAAACATTCCGTACCCAATATAAGAACGGTGGTTTTCACAGGTATCGGCAACTCTCGCTCAGCAAGGTAAATGAAGTCCTTTCTCCACCTTATCCACGAGGTATATGATACAAAAATAGAAGACACCGAGGCTATAAAAAGGAGAACCGGTAGACTATATGTATAATCTATCAAGCGAAACGCTGATAAAAATGCAACCACAAAGATAGACGGGCTATAAAACCGACTACCAAATTCTACAACGGCAGCTTTATTTTTCCATTTTATCAATTTGGGCGCATGGTCAATATGGATGGGGTTCATGTTTCCAGAAACAGAAAACAAATATATAGTAGTATAATTTAAGAATATAGACCTTCAAATGGAGCTCAACTGGGGTAGAATCGGACTGGGTGTTCTGGTACTATTCATAACAATTGCGTTGATATGGGGACTTTTTGAGCTATTTCGTAAGATCCGGTGCTTGAAACGAGTCGTATCTAGGCACAACCACGTTTTTCAACTTATTTTATCCATCCTGTTTTTCATAGGTATATTAATCAGTGTTTATCTGGGCCTCGGGATAAATATGGTTTCTTCTTTATTGTCGGGTGTAGGTATAGCACTGGGGTTGGCATTACAACCAATCATGAAGAAAATGGTAGCGGGGGTTGTATTTGACACGACTGTTCACAGTGGGTGTGAAATAATATGCGGTGAATTCGAGGGTCGGGTTTGTCAGGTTGGCATGGTACATACGTGGATAGAGTTGGACGATAAAAAGGGAAAAGCGTGTATACACAATGATTATTTTAACACCCACCCTATTACGATCAAACCAACTTCAACCGCCTGTAATTTGACACCCCTGTCGCTGGATCCTCTTCCCTTGAAATATTGGTAGGGAGTACACTCTCGTTGTTTCTCTTGGTGATTTCATTTGTTGTTTTTAGCTGATCGGTTTTATGTATTTTACCCATTGCCAGTAATATAAATAGTCCACCAGATACCACGGCGGCACCACTGGTCAATAAATAAACGCTAACAATATATTGATCTCTTTGACACATTTTATTAACCAAATAGTGTATTTATAGTCTTTCCATTCACATGCATCCAAACTAAAATTGCAATTGCTCCTACTCCCAGCAGCCCAAATATAACACAAATTAATATAGGAACAAATGCTACTGGGTTAAATTTTCGTTCGAATCTTGGTCCTCGCATATTTTTCTAATGTCGTCCATACCTATATAGGTTTCGTTTTCTATTGCTTGTGTTAGCATGTGGTTTAGTTTAAATATGAATTCTGCGTCTTTTGTTTTTGCATATTCAAAAATTAAGATATTGTGGTCCAACGAAAAGGTTCTATTAAACATTAAATTCAAAGAAGTTGTTTGTAATAACAGCTCGTCTTTCTGGTAACCTATCATATCACCCCTTTTTCTTTTCATTTACAGTATAAATATACCACATATATAACATAAAATGGATAAATCATTCATCGTGGCCTCTCATGATATGGAGTATATATACAATTCGTTTCACAATAGCCCCCTACTACAAATGTGTCGTCAGATGATTAATACACATCTTCTAAACAACGGTGTAGAGTTCTGTAAAGGGGGGTGTAAGACTTCTAAGATGAAACTGGACGCCGAGGTGGAAGAAATTGTCGATGAAAAATGGATCCCATTTTGTTCCGACGCCATTGATTCCATACTATGCTTTGGATTTTGTGTAGTATCTTACGAAGGAAATTTCCCAAGTGTTTTAAAACAAGGAACTTACCGTATCAAGGTGGATGTCAAGCGAAACGAATATGTCTGGCATATACTGGCTGTAAACGACGCAGAGGAAGAAATACCAAATGCGGAGGTGTTTAATCATTTCGGAATGGAACCACGCGTCGATGGAAAACTTACTTCTCCTATAGCAAAAATTATACCACGCCTCATGTTCCTAAAGAGATTGAGAGAGACGTGCGTGGACATGGAACTTCGTAGGGCAAACCCATATGTATATTCGGAGATAAAGGAGAACAATTCGTCTCAGAGACAAGAAGGCGTGGATTATGACTTTTATGCGGACGCGGGTGCCACTGAAGCACGGGACGAGATGCAGTTTTCACGTAATAAATCCGCTGTCCAGATGCTAGAAAAACAAAAGGAATTGTACGAGCAATATCTGGGACGAGCAGCAGCCGTTCAAGCGCAACAAAAACTCAGCAATATAGTACAGATGCCCATGGGTCACCATGTTGTGAATCCACAGATGACCTCCGGTAGAACCGATTTGGTTAATTTACACAAATTAATACAAGAAGAGGTTTGCGCCGTGATAGGTGTTCCTAGAAGCATGATGTTCGCGGATTCTGGCGGTGTACATCGGTCCGATGACGAGGGTATTCACAATTCTTTTATGCATACGCTTTTATGGTATAAGAAGAAATTGGGCGTTATGATGTCGGATATATACAATAAAATATACACCGAAAAAATTATGAAGGATGTTGATTTCAAGAAGGAGAAGAATGCGTACGAGGCGAAAAAAAAGTATAAAGTAGAGGTATTCTTTCCGGTGACCCCATTTGTTCCAAACGAACAACTTAGAAGACTGTACGAACAAGGGGTGATATCATGGGATTCTTATGCAACTTACGCTCTTCGTAATACTTCTCTACCCCTAAGTGATAAAATGAAAGGCCCCCCACCGGTAGACGAACTGTTATTTGAAAAACCAGAACCAAAAGCCCCAAAGGAGGCAAAGGGCAAAGAAGTTGAAGAAACTTCCGATAAACCCGCCCCCAAGGTAGCAGAGAAGAAAGATAATAAAATAGCAGAGAAGAAAGATAATAAAAGAAAAGCAGAGAAAACAGTTAATAAAGATTCAAAGAAAGCTAAAGTTTAATTATTTTACATGTAATCTATCGTCCTCAATAGAACTAATTTTGTAGTCCACCTTGTTGATGTAGTGCCTGCCCTTCGCCTCTCTGACAGATACATACATCTCCCCCTTTTGCGCCGAATTCGTTAGTTCAAGCTTTGTGGACTTTTCACGGTTACTGTCTGAAGTTTCTTTCAACAAATCGGCCAACACCCCGCTTTTAAGTTCCATACACGTAGAATGAGCGTGCACCCCACCGCGAACAGCGTTGACGCGAAGGGTCAGATCGCTATCTGTCAACATTGGGATGAGTTCCTCAATGGACAAATTCTGCGAATATAGCTCTTTTGTTTGATAAAGCCTGTCACCAGCGGTGTTAGATACAATTGTATCATTCTCCGAAAATAGATCTTTACCCAGTTTACGGACACTTTCTAGCGCACGTGTTTGTGCTTCGCGTTTTTCAGACGAAATATCCATCGATGCTCCCAATGGAATCGGAGCGGCGTCAATACGGATATGTAATTTCACCGGTTCGACGGCAGCTTCTTGGGGTTGTTGCAATTGGTCTTGTTTCTTGTATCTCACGAATGACATTTTATACATAGATAGATGGATATATATACTTCACTCGGTCTGATTGTTGTATAAATTCTATGTACGTGGTATAAAATGGCAAACGATATTATAACGATTTGTTCACAGTTGGGAGGCAAATATATCCCCATCACTGGTAAACCCATGACACACGAAGAATTTACCACTCTCATGCTGCTGGGAAATCAAACATCCGGCATGAACCCCCAACAAATACTGGGCTTTGCATGTGGTCTTCAGAAAAAATACAATGTATGCATCGGTGGACCCGACATCATAGAAACCCAAATGGAAAATTTCATGGATAATTTGGGAACGCTACAGAAGAGCGGAGTAGATGAACACACGAGGATGGAATTGGATTTGTCGCGAAAACGAAAAATATTAACTATATTAGTTGATAAAGTATTAAGTAACAATGAATCTAGAAGCACTCAATAAACGTTACCCCGATGGAATCACAGAAGACCTTCAAAAAGGCGTATCTTTATTTCGAACCCTTAGCAAGAAGCAAGGGGTAAAATCTGTACGGCTAATGTCCAATTTCGGGCTCGATTTGGAAAGATCGCTCACCAGCGGAACCAATATTTACAAAGGTGTAATAATCCAAGTTGCATCAAACTACAATTTATCAGAAGAAGACCGAGCTTGGTTTCACCCAGAATTGACCAAAGCGCGTTCCATATACAGTGGAAAATATCAAATGCCTTCAAAATTGGGAAATTTTAATTCCAGTGTAGGAACATATAGCACATATTCCGTAGACGAATTAGGTGGCCAGAAACTGACGCATTTTACAATAGTTGATACAACTGTTCCGTTGGCCAGTACCACTGTAAACCACTGGTTGGCTTCGAGATCGGATATTAAAACGGTATACACCGATTATAAAACAAACAAAGTAGACGGCAACACTCTACAACAGGCTAGTCAGAAGGCTAGAGATGGTATGGGACAGGGAGAAGCAACCATGACAAGTGAGTACGTATCACTATTTAAAGACGCAAACTCGTATCACTTTTACAACCACGCTATCAAATCGGACGGTGAATCCCTTGTTTTACAGTCGGCGCTTATGGGGTTTTCCAAAGTATCCCAAAAGGGCGATGTGGCTTCGGATGCAATCTCCGGATTTATGGACATTAACAAATTATCTTCTGCTCATAGAAACCGCGTGTACAAGGACTGTTCATGGGATTCTAAGTCGCTTATCAATACGTTTGTTATGCGATTGGGCGATTTGGTTAAAGGAGAACCTTATAGAATGGTGAATGGTGTGTTTTCTGCCAACGATGTAGCGGGTCTTCTCGATGCAAGTACCACTCTACAACTGACTCCTACACATAAAAACATCCCAAGTGGGGTCGAATGCGATGAATATACAAAACGAGATATTATTCCTTTCGCATTGGAAGAAGAAACTGTGCAACGAGTGTTAAAGGACCACTGGAGAAAGTTGATTTCGAGTAAATATATCAAGGGTGACAAATTGTTGTTGCCAAGAGACATGGTAGAAAAAACACTAGTTTAAATATTTTCGTTGTTTATTTAATTGTAACACCTCTCCACTTAATTTTAAGGCATTTGCCATATCCCATCTTGTTTCCACCGATGCATATGCCGGATTACTTTCTGTTTTTTCAAATATTAACATATTTTCCGTCTCAATTCCTTTCTTTGCATCTTCCCACGTCATTTCCTTTCTTACCAATTTTATATGTTTAAACACATTCATAAGTCTCTGGCGTTCCATGTTTACCCTACGATAGGTCGCATTCAAGTGGTATTTTTTACCTGACAATAGATCGCTAATGCGTATGCACATGGCTACCAGTCGAGCAAAAATGGTTCGAACTCTAGGAGACTCTATAAAGTTTTCCAATTTAGCTTCTCTGAGATGCAAAAATTTCTGAGTAAGGGCGGTCAGGGCTTCTTCCATATGTCCGTATACCATAGGTGTAAGGTATATCATCCCATCCGCCCACGATGTGTTTATATACCAGTCGTGGTACAGCTTCTGGTCTCCTTTGCTCCGACAATCGTAATTGTCGGGTACATCGACACTACATTCGCCGGCGTCTTTTGTCCCTCTTTTTCGACCACTTGCACCCTCATTTCTTGTCCAATATTTGCTCATTTTTTCATTTGTGAACCCACTTAGGAGCATTACAAACTGGTATGTCAGGTCTTGGCGCATTTTCTGTATGGCTGCTTCTCTTTTTAGTTCCCATTTCTGGGTTTGCTCATCCTCACCGATCCAAGGGGGAGGGGGTCTTTCTTTTGCCTCGTTTACATCGTCGAAAGTATCACCTTCGGTAAGACGCTGTTTCATCCCCAAGTGTTTTATTTTTACAGACGACTCTTCCCAACCGTTCATTATTTATTATACCAAAGAATATATTTATAGTTCAAATGTGTTCCTCGAATTATTAAATTAATATATATATGTCCCACCACCATTTAATATAAAATGAGTAGAGTCAATCGTAATGTATCACCAACGGAAGAAGCCGAAGAAATAACCGTATCCGAAGATTTTTCTGTCGGTGCACAGGACAGCCAAGCTGGTTCCACCCACGCCAGACGCATCGTTGTTACATGCAACGCCAGTGCGGAAGATTTGATGAGTGGCAAAAGTGTTCGCATTAAGAACGCATCCGATGTATTCAAGCCATCTTACAACGTCGAAGATTTGGACGAAGAGCAGCAGGCCTCCTTTAAGAAGTTAGATCTTAGCAAAGGCATCGTAACCGGTATTAAACTCAAAAGTGTTTATTCCAACTGTCCGGAAAATATAACACTGTCTCTTAATCTATATGAAAACTCCCCCCAGATCACCAACAACGAAGGGTCGCTATACGCCCCACAGGCAACGGACATGGGAATGTCTCATGTCAGCGAGTGCGAAGGATTTATTAATTTGGTAAATGTATTGCCGTACGAACGTGCTCGCCCAGATCAACCGTGTTATACTCCGGCGAACGTATTAAACAACCGCTTTATCTCAGAGTATGGCGGATACACACTTGAAAAGCTATGGGATGGTATCGTGCCATTCAAGAACGAAGACTATTTTTACGTAGAATCCGACCATGTTATCCTCCGCGTGATCTCAAGAAATTGGGAGATGTTGGGCATTAACACACAAGAAGAACGTAAGCGTGAAAACAAGTACGTAAAGGTGTCGAAAGAAGTGGTTAATAATGTTATCAAGCAGTTGTACGAACAGGTTATCTGTCAGATCCCTTACACCTCCTTCGATGCGTTGCAAGCCAAATTCAGTGCCAATGGAGTTCCAGAAGGCGAATATAAGGTCACGGCCGAATTGCTTGTGGAATACAAATACCCTACCATGAACGCCGATAATTAAGCCCGTTAAAGTGGCCCGACTAAAATATTATATTTTTACCATCAAATAATTCTTTGTATTTCTAACTATAAATCCTTTTATTAAACATGACAAAATGCCACAACTCTCCCAAACAAGAAATGCCAAAATCACCGGAAAAAAGACGTGTCGTCTTTGTAGTACAACCAAAGGTAAAGTTATTCGACAAGAACAAACCACTGGAATGGACACAAAGAAAAAGATCTTCGGGGGTTGTCCAATCAATTTTAAAGAGGTCGTCTGCGAAGTGTTAATATAAAGTATATATTATTAAATATTATTTAAAAATGTATTGGGGTGCTCTATCAACCGATATAAAAAAATCCAGTGTTAACTGGAACGGTCTTCCCAAATGGATGGAAAGGGCGGTACAGTATCACAATACACTATTGGAAACCTGCGTGGAATGGTACATCAAAAACAACAAAACTGGAACCACAGTGGAGTTGCTTCCAAATGCGCCAGAGGGAGATGCATACACGTATCTGTTCACAAACAACTCGCTTCCGAAACTGAGGCGGTTTGTAATCAGCTTGGGTATAGATATACAAAAAATGCTTAACAAGCAGAGAGAAAGCGCCTCGATGCGCCTGTCGGTCAGCAAATGCAACAGATTATTGGATGCTCTAAATGCGGAGGCTGGGGCGGATTTGGAAAAATTCAACACGTACCGTCTTTTTCAAACAAAGAAATACTACGGTGGAATTTATATACGTATTGGTATAGGGTTTAGTGCCGACCCCCCGATACCATATAACTTCAACCGTTACAGGGGAGGTATCAAAGGAAACCAAAGCCATAGTTATAGAGGCGGTGTTATTACGATGTCCGAAAAAGCAGAAGAACTGGCAGATTTCGACTATAAATCTTATACCGACGAAGGAAACGTTGAATACGAGCCGGTGTTAAAGGAATGTTACATGGAAGACGGCATCAGGAAATTTAAAGATGTTTACAAACCAGAAAAAAAAATGGAATCGGAAAACGCTAACTGTCGGACACGGGAAAGGAGCACGGGTGCGATCGAACAACTGCTACAACACCCACCAACAAACGAACCGCATGACACAATGGGGTGGAGTGGGCTCGAATCAAAGGTACAGGGTGCACTAACACAGAAGGACGAATACTTAAAAACAAACACGGCAAAATCAGTAAATGGATTTTGCGTCTTTGTAGAATACCACCCGGTGTTGTCGGATACACTTGCAAGGACGAATCCTTATACAAAAACGCTTATCGACAAGGAATACATAGACATTCACGAAAAAGCAGACGAGTGTATCTTGTCCTTTATAAAGAATACCATAGACGTAAGACTTAGGAATTATTACAATGGTGGTCTTGTAAAACAAAAACGGGATAGTACGAGCATGTTTGTTATATTACATGAAATTGTCGGCGTAACTCAAGCCACCATTGCTAAACACGCGGCAACTCTTTACGAAGAACTGTCCAAGTTGCTTGCTTCTTTACCACGTGGCTCTAGTATTGGCATTGCCTACGGAGAAATGAAGGAGTTGGAAATGAAACGTCCGGACGAAGGAACATTTATGGATTATTTTCAAGCCTCTGTGAATTTGGCTGCTAGAATGGTCATGCGTAATTGGTCATTCTCTACAAAATGGGGAATTACGGGTGAAAACGACAACCACAATCGTATTGCATTTACTTCCAAACGAACAGATTTAACCGAAAAATTAGAAACAAACGTCGAAGGAAGAACAATACCATTTACAGTGGAGTACGTGCCTCTTAGTGCCTTAAACGCCGGTGGACCAGACACAATTATGTGCATCTCTAGTAAATATACGGGCTGGAGAGCTTTAAAGGTTGGTGATATAGTTTGGAAGGGCACCGAAAAAAATACGGGGGAAATAATAAAAGATATGGGAGATACATTTATTCTTAAATTCACCAAAAAAACAGAGACCGTCAAACGATCCGATGTGCATTTGGTAAAAGGTGGAAAGGAATTTGACGACAAACAGTTCAAAAAATTTCAAGAGGATCTAAAACTAAAACTATAAATATAGTTCATTACATAATAAATGTCATTACGTAACTATAGGATACCCATCCCTTCCAAACCGCCGAAAAATGCCGTTGAAGATTCGATGGGCCGCAAGTGGCTCAAGATAACACCAACAGAAGACGACGAAAATTATTTCACTGAATGGCAAGGGGATTTCTGGTATGTGTGGTTCCAAGGCAAAACCTTAACGTGTCCAGAAGAGGACGAAGAAATAGATTTCGGGGATACAAGGGGATCCACCCTAACGGTTCGAAGATCGTATAACACAATGAGAGCAGTCATCGAAATGGAGGTATATAAAGATGACACATGTTAATATAAATGTGCGAGGATTCGTTTACCTGTGGAAGTCAAATTAATATCTTATCTTATGAAATAGACGGGGTGGGATGGTTTATGTTCATGTTGGTCATAGCATTTAGTCTTCAATGTGCCGCAAACTACATATGGGTTCAAAATTCACAGGTTACTAGAGAGCTACTACAGAAACCGACAGGCGAACGGGGCGGTTGTTGTGGGGGGTTAATGTACCAGTCCATGTTGTGGACGATTATATCGACTCTTGTATGGATTGCAAGAATTGTACTAGTAATGGGAAGCAACGTTTATATTTTTATAGTGGTATTGTTGGGTAATTTGATAGGTGTATACTTTACACAGAAAAATCAAAAACCAGATCATCATTATTTAGCAGACGATATAATCCTCATGCTCAATAGACTACGTGATCCCGATTGCGACAAAAATGATATCAAATGTCATATAAGAGAAGCAGTAAAGGGACTAAAAGAGGCCATAAATGAGGCCGAACCATCGGGCTCCCGGAATATTGCGGATGATTCGGACAATCCACGCCAATCTCTGATAATATTTTAAGCTCGTTTTTTCCGATTTCTGTACATTTACTTGGAGATAGTCTCCAGTACATTAATTCGTCTGCGAATGCATGGTGTGATAAAGAGGACCCTTCTATATAATTGGACGGGTTGTATAATCTAACCCCGTTAATATAAACATTTTTTCCAAATATATTTGGCATGGTACATCCGTCTACTACCTTATTTCCATACGAATCTTCTATCAGGGTGTCGTATTTTGTAGGATAACATTTGCCATTGGTTGTATATCCAAGTGAATTGGATCGAAAAGAAGAACCAACTCCAATACCATGCATCATCTCATGTCTTAGAACGGTCCTTAAATCATATCTATATGATATACCCGAACAATCGTCTGCCATCGGTCCTACATGCCACCCGTTTGGGGGTACCGGGTTTACACCTATAAGGAAATCGTTCCCCGTATAATGTGTGTTCGTCAAAGCGGGATACCAAACATCGTTTAATAGGAGCATTGTGCTCGATGCCCATGCCAACGTATTTGTTCCCATCAGCGAATAATCAAAAGAAGCGCTTATGGACGCCATTGGATCCAATTTTGGAAAACAATATGCCACCATTTTCATCCACTCCTCTGAAATGATATACTTTAATTCGTCACTGGTAACATTTATTGGTTGCATCGGGTGTTCTTTTAATATTTCAATATCGCTTTGTATCATATCTACTCGCCCCAGTACCATCACAAAACAACAGAAAAGAATCGATAATTTGAACATATATATGATATTACAAGTATATATATAGTAATCGTTATTACAAAATGCGATGGTTGATTCTAGCACTTGTCGTGGTGGCATCATATGGAAATCCAACGAACGTCACATGTGTAAACGGTTCGTGTAGTAATAACACGTGCGCATGGGGGTTTTATAACACCACGTACAACGAGTGTAGGATTTGCAACAAACTTAGAACACAATACCACGATGAGTCGTGTTGTCACCGGTATAGTATAATATCAACCCCCTCCACTCTGTTAGTAATAACAAACAGTACATACGAAAACGATACTGGGACAGTTATGATCAAATATACACCACCAAGACCCATATGTCAACATTTATGGGAGCAATGGGGTAAATGTCCACCTATATGTGATAATATATTACCGGGCGAATATTGTTCCATGGACATAGACTGTAAGAATTCAAATTTGTGTCTTTTCAGTGTATGTTGTATAGTAAAATATGAAAACTGTATATCGTGTTCAAGTGGAACTGGTTATTGCAACACGTGCCAACAAGGAATGGCATTCAACGCATCTGGTGATTTAAAGTGTGGATATTGTCCTTCTTGGACATATACTACGAATAATTTGTGTCACCCATTTACCAATTGTACATCTGGTTTCTATATTACATTAAACGGGACAACGACATCCGATAGGGAATGCTCGGTTGTTCCACATGGTTATTTTTCAAATGGAACCAATGTAGTGGAACCAATGGAATGGAGCAACTGTTCGATTTTAAATAACACATGGGAATCTTTCACCGGTAACAGTACCCATGATATAGATTGTACGAATCATACGGTATGTACCACAGACCAAATAGTAGAAACCAATGGTAACGCAACACACGATACCAACTGTAGCGATAAAAAAATTTGTCCACCGGCAACGTATATTAGCGACAACGGCGACTCCACGACCGATAGAACATGTACCCTATGCGCACTGGGAACATTCACCGACCAGAATAATCAGCTAAGTTGTTCTCCTCACAAGGTTTGCGCTGTGGGAGAATCGTATATATTTTACGGTTCCTATAGCGCGGACGCACAGTGTGTACCGGATAGTCTATGTCAATATGTGACTTGTTTGTCACCTCCTTAAATAACTAATGTTACTATGTTATGATATATATTACTCGACGATCTCAGCGTATGATTACACATGTGTAACTTTAATGTCATATCGAAGGTCCACTCTCTTTGAATGGTAGACCAAGCTCGTAGGGGTGCAATATTAAAATGAAACCCGTCGTCCATTGGACCGGGCCATGGTACACCCATACCATTGGTTGTATCCGGACATTTATTTTCACTACACTTAATGGAACTAGGTGAGTTATAATCATCCTCGTTATAACAGGTAGTGGTTCCCCATGAAGTTTTTGCCAAAGGTGTTACCACACTGTTGACCATAACGTCATAATGTTCTACTATGGGGTTGTCGTTGGGATCCCAGTCGTAACACCCCGTCTTTAAACAATGTGAATCCCGCCCACTTACACAATCTTTTAGGTAATGGTGTACATCCGGTCTACACATTCTAAAATTGGTGGTCATAACAATTACATTTGGATTGGTATACGCTGGCGTTTCATACCCCACTGTGATATAATCCACCCCCGTCTGTAAAACTGTTTCGTCTGCAACTCCTGTGTATTTCTGCCCCAATGCGTACAAAACCCCGGTTCCATATAAAGATATATACTGATATTGCGTGAATTGAGTGCAATCTGATATAGACAGTGAGATCGAGGCAGCAACCAAGATATTATTGTCCAAACAGTTTTCTTCGTTTGGGGCAGTTGACAAACAATGGTACAATTTAACATAAAATTGGTAAGTCCGCATGGAGAATATCGTGTCACAGTTATCTATTGTTACATTCTGGCACTGTGTGGTAAGAGTAAACGCAGATCTTGCCAAATCGTCGGTGATAACCATACTTTGTAAATTCTTTTTTTCTGCTATAAATCCCAACTCTTGTCCCGTTGGAGCCGTGATACTATCGAGTGTTCGGGGTATTAAATACCGTGTATCGTCCCCTATACTGAAAGAATTACTATCCAAAGCATAATCCATTACCAGCCGATGGCCACCAGAGGGACATATTTCTATTTCGTAATCCAAAAATCGAATCTGTGAACCGGTATATCCCATTTGTACACAGGTACCATCCGCACAAGTATAACCTTCGGGGCATTGGTCGTCACAATCACAGGTGGTGCTACAAGTTTTATTAAAATCTTCAAACCGTAGCATGCATCCTATTCCTTCGACACATTTATTTATGGTGCACGGGTTATTATCGTAGCACATATCTTCTTCTCCTCTACAGATACCGACTATACACTGGTCTTGTACGGTACATATTAGGCCATCGTCACACGGTGATCTTTCGTTAATTGGTACACTGACACAATCACCGGTGTTTGTATCACATACTCCTCTAGCACAAGCCGTATTATAATGTGAGCAGTCCATTTGTATACCAGAAGCACACATTCCTTTCCAACACTGGTCCCCCACAGTGCACTTATTATTGTCGTCGCATCCTATACCGTCTAGAGCAGCAGTGAAAATACAACCGGATCCCTTCAAACAAACACCGGACGAACAAGATCCTCCTGTATCACAGGTAAGACGTTTACCTTCACATTTATACCCAAGGCACCTATCGTCTATGGTACAGTCGTTGAAATCGTCGCATATAGTACCGTTCAAAGGGGGGTGAAGTTTACACGTAAATGACTTGGCGTCGCAAAACGCATTATAACACGGGCTTGCCCCACAGTCTTTATCTTCTACACAACAGCCTTCTATTTTATCACTCGTACACAATTTTGCATCCATGTCGCATTTATCTTCTGTACATGGGTTCTTTGTCAAACAGTCTTCGTGGACAATACAAGATTTCATATTGCCAGCCAGAGCAAATGCTATACCAGTTCCGGCCCCTATAATTGTTAATAAAAGCACTACTCCTATAACTACCGAGACTATTATGGTAGTAGTAGAACAGGTGTTCTGTTTTTTATCCCCGGATGCACGGTGATAATGGCCACTATTAAAATCTCTGGCCCTTCTCATTTCCTTGAGGTACTGTAATTTATATACGAACATGTCAGTGAATTAAAAATTTAAATGTATATAAAAAGCCGTGTAATTAATTAAATGAAACTGTTATTATTTCTTCTGTTGTTAATAACCGCAAACGCGAAAGTGGCGGTTTTGGATATTGCCACATCTTCTCACCTGAAAAGTGGGAACTTATTTCCCAGTGAAGCATTGTACGTCGGCAGCGGCGCGACCGGGTGCGACGTTCTTAATTTCGACGGGACGGTGAAGAAGGCCGGGGGCGGCGGGTGTCCGTCGGGGTCGATGTGTATCGATGGCATTGTACCGACATGTAAAACGCTTACAAAGGTTGTTCATCAGGGTGCCAATGGCTATGATTTTGAAACTGAGAATGTTGTAAATGCACCTACTCAAATCGCCGGCCTTGTAACGTGGGCTTCTGATAAAACAGATTCTGAAGCTACCAGTGGCGCCAAAGATAAATTCTTACTGTACCGGTTACATTTGCAAAATGTAAACGTGGCCAAGTACTCCGGCTGTGAGGTGTCTATAGGCGGCGCAATGGTCGATGCGGTTCTTGGTCTCGCGACGCCCGGATCTCCACCTGCTGTTTTGGCTCTTGGTACTTACACCGACACGCAGGTGGCAGTTGACAAACAATTTTTATCCGCGGGTGAAACGGTGTCCTGTGAATTCCGTTTGGTAAACCATGGTTATATGGGTCTGGTAACCTTGAATGTAAGCTTCACGAAAGTCGAGCTTCAGATGGACATCGGAGAAAAAGCGATTGATTCGGTAGAAGCCCATGTTCGGTTTGTACCCGGTAGCGACGACAATTTGTGGCACAATCCTCAACTCAACGCCGCGTCGGTGGCTACTCTATTTCCAGATCACTCCATTGCTGCGGTGGGAGACGCTAAATATGTCTCCAAAGTCCACGGGGGTGCCACCGCTGTTTTGGAATTCGAAACCGGCACGAATTACGCGGATGGTTATTTGGCGTCGGGTCAAACGGGCGGAGCTTCTGCTGATAAGGGTACAGTGAAACTTCCGGTGAAGGCTACCTTCTACGATTTACGCTACAAGGTTGTAGACCAATCCGGTGTAGAATCACTATCATCCAATCTGGGAAATGGTCAAATGCGAAAAGAGGGGATGGATATCCATTTTGATTTCGTGAATTTCTACAACGCTGATCAGAATTCCTTCACAAACGATCAGATTGGTGTGAATCCAGTTAGTCTATATTCTGCTTATACCGGCCACCGTCCCGGCTATGCCGAATACGAACTTAAGCATACATATACTTTTAAGTATGGTGGATACGATGGAAATGAAATGCCACACTTCCAAAAAGAATATCTTTCATGTGCACTCTGTGAAGCAAGAGTCGTATTCGCGGCGTTTCGGACAGATGGCGCATATAGTGATGCTACCTTCCCCGCCAGCAGTCCCGAAAACAATGACTATTTATTGAGGTATCATGTTCCCATTGTAACCGCTAACCTCCCTACGGCCGCGAACAACATCATGCTCGACGATGTAGATGTTGACCTTGTCAAGGGTGTGGACGGCCATTCTGAACTGGACGACGGGACCGTTATTGCACTTCGTTTGCCAACCGCCATAGACCCACAGTATCCAAATGGTCACGCGGTGGGAGAATTCTTTTCCGTGAAAAAGGCGGAGACCCAAATCGCTTATACTTCTTTGATTTCAGACTACACGATTTTGGACTCGCGTTTGACTGTTACTGGTGGCGCTGCCATGGTCGATTGTGGCGCTGGATACGGAAAGGGTCCTTTGTATCAACTGGGTTCTGACATTGTTGCGAAAGCACAGGAAATATTTGACCGCGACTGTCGAATTACACTTGCAGCGTCCTCTTTTGGTGCGTCGTCTACTTTGATTTATACCCCGGTGCTTTTAGCAAATGCCAAAACCTCGACTATCCTTCAAACGGACGACCGGCAAATTATGGCCGGTAACACCGAATTGAGCATTTTACGCCGTAAGACAGATACCTCGGCAACCAACAGTGGGCCACAGGTTACATTTTCTGTTAGTAAAGTTACCGGAAATACCGATATCGTTAAATTCAAGGTCAAGGGTTCCAATACTATGCTCGGTTATGGCAACGACGGTATAGCATGTACACAGGCTCAAGTTTGTGCTGCCAAAGGGATGTTAAACACTGCCGGTGTTTGTGGCCCATGTGCCTCAGCTGGAGACTGTGCATCAGAAGCCACGGGCTTGACACCGCCCGGTGCAACCGACGCGGATTGGAAAGCGTACGGTAAACAATGCAAGGGTGTATTGGACGCTGCGGCGCAGGAAGGATCTTTAGACACCAAAAGTGTGGACGGTGTATCCACCGAAATAACCATTCGATCTTCCAGTGATTGTTTCTTGTACATGGATGTAGAACTTCAGACTTTGGACTCCGCTGGTGCGGACATCGAATTCGCCGCCTATGCTCTTCGTTTGCCCTGTGTTCGTACTACGGACCAGCTCAACGACGAATTGAATCTTACGTATGCGTTCGAAACTTCTTATTCTCTGAGT
>Ga0302118_10000606_pt1 | contig 17187 bp, 17 predicted proteins | sample AG5_331_MG_FD_203126 | JGI IMG/M metagenome (GOLD analysis project Ga0302118, IMG submission 203126) | Marine microbial communities from Western Arctic Ocean, Canada - AG5_33.1 | ecosystem: Environmental > Aquatic > Marine > Oceanic | place: Canada: Western Arctic Ocean | collected 2017-10-01 | reverse complement strand
CAATTGGTTTTTGTGGCGTGCTACTTATTGTTAGACCAGGTATGGCAGGTTTTGACCCTGCATCAATATTGGCTATTTTGGGAGCTATATTTCTTGCCTCTAGAGATCTTGCTACGCGTGTCATGCCAGCCGGGTTATCAACAATTACTTTAACTACTTATGCTTTTGGGGCAAGTATCATTGCAGGATTTTTGTTGACACCATTCTTTGACTCTTTGCTCTGGCCAACACCAGTACAATGGGTTTGGCTTTTGATACTTACAGTATTGTGTGGTCTGTCTTATGCCGCAATTGTAATTGCCACGCGCGCAGGTGATGTGGCGGTGATTGCACCATTTCGCTATTCACGTTTAGTTTTTTCATTGATGATAGCAGTTATATTCCTGGGAGAACGTCCGGATTGGCAGACATTGTGTGGTGCGACAATTATTATTTTTGCAGGACTTTACACCTTTTGGCGCGAGCAGATTAAATTTCGTCAATCATAAATAGGATGGTGTATCTTAACATTTGATCGAATTTTTGGATTAAGTTTTATGAACTTCTAAAGTTGTCTTTCCAGTTATGCAGTTGCATGACAACTACACCACTTAGGTCGCCTCAAAGGTTTTGTGAAGTTAGTGTGATCAGTGATGGAACCCTTTGGGTTCTTAAGGGTGATTGATCGGATCAATTAGTAACAATCAGATGTAAATTAAATAAAGATAGGCCAGTCTAGGTTAAACCTTTAGTTGCAAGTTGTTTGAATAATATTGATACGTTACTCACTTTAGGTAAATTTTGTGCATTTTCTAGGAAAGAATTTGCCCATTCATCACCAAGTATAGGTATAGTAAAGGTACGAAATTTATCCCAAATGAGTGTGTCGGAGATTTTATTTTCTGGATCGCCTTGTGCCTCTGTCTTTTCTGAAGATAAAACCTTTCCACTTTTTAGAACCAAATGTACGCGTGCAAACCTCTTTACTGGAAAAGCAGAGTTAAATTCATCAGTTTCGGAAATTTCAACTAGTTTGCTCAAATTTAGAACGTCCTTATTAGTAAGGCCATTATTAGTAATGTGAGCTACGCTAATCGTTCCATATATTAACGCTACAGCTACAGAGAATGGTAACGAATATTGAGCTTGTTCTGTATTTGTAGGAATAACATTTAACCGCTTTGCCTCGTGAAAGCTTTCAACCTTAATTTTAACAATTTGGTCTGTAGTTATACCATGTTCCTGAACTAAAGCGATTACCCCCTCAGCTGCGGGTTGGGCCCAGCGGCACACTGGGTAGAGCTTAATATACTGTTGTTCGATATACCAATTTTGACCTAAATCACTCCAAAATCTATTTAATGCAGGGTCTTCCATAGTGATTGCAGGTGCGCCTGTGAAACCATCTTGAGCAAGATATCCGGCTGAAACACCTGCCATTGCGCCCCAACCTGAACCGTCCTTTACCATTGTCGGGGCATCAATACATCGCATCATCTGACTCCTAGGTCCATGATACTCTGCAATACCGATAGCTTCGCGAGTTTGTGTTTTTGTTAGACCCAACTGGCGGGAGGTCAAAGCTGCTGTGGCAAGTGCAATCCAAGCGCCAGAAGTATGATAATCACAGGTACTTGAATGTAACGAAATACCAGCTCGAGTTCCAATTTCATAACCTATAACAATCGAAGTAAGCAATTCGCGTGCATCATTTATTCCCTCGGCCTCCATTACAGCGATCAAACCAGGTAAAACACCACATCCCACGTGGCCCTTAGTGAGCTTATGACCATCGTGCGCATCAAGCGCGTCTATAGTCATTCCGTTTGCCAATGCCGCTCCTGCTGCGCTTACTTTACGTCCATCTTGCCAAAGAGTTGAATCATCACCACCAAACTGACGAGCGGCATGTGCATGAATAATTTGTGAAAGTTTGGTTTGAGATCCTCCAACAGCAACTCCAAGCGTATCAACAAAGCATCGAATAGCTTCATGGATAACTGTGGAAGGCAGACTGTCGAAAGTAGTGTCATGAATAAAATCGAGAGAAGTCATAATGCTAAAAAAGGCGCAGCGTCTATGTTAATTAAGTCACTCATTTTGTGATTTGATCATAAGTAAGGGCAGTTAAGACATTGGAGTCTTTAATTTGAGATTTAAAAGCCATTATTTTATTCCCGTCTTGGTTACCGTATTATATGAGCGTATTGTGAATCTGATAAGTTGAAAAGCAGTTTTTTTGGGGTTTAAGCCTTATAAACACAAACACCACGTCGCCAAGTTTGTTCAACTTTAATCTGTTCTAGGATGTCACTATTTTCATGTGGGTTGGCATCAAGAACAATCAAATCAGCAATTTTATTTAGCTCAATAGAGCCACGATCTTTTTCCTTGAACACTTGCCAAGCGGCATCAATCGTATGAGCACGTAATGCAGAAGTTACAGATATCCGTTGATCAGGGCCTAATATGCGCCCTAATGAAGTTTTGCGATGAACGGCACAATGCATCAGATGCATTGGTCGAGTTGGGGTAACTGACGCATCATTGTGAAGTGTGTAGCGAACATTGGCTTCTTCAGCCCAAGCTGCAGGAGAAATGTTTTGTGCACGATCTGGGCCAAGGAAATCAGAATAATGCTTGTCGCCCCAATAGTATATATGTGCTGAAAAAAAGCTAATTGTTATTCCTAGACCTGCAGCTCGATCAAGTTGCTCTCGGCGCATTACTTGGCCATGAATTAACGTGTGACGGTGATCGGCTCGTGAGTTGGTAGCAAGTGCATTTTCCACTGCATCAAAGAACATATCAGCGGCAGCATCACCATTGCAGTGTGTATGGATTTGATGCCCCATATCATGTAGCTTCTTTACTTCATTAAACAATACCTCACGTTCGATGTATGGCAATCCAAAATCTGGTTTAACTCCTTCAGCCCCAGTATGATAAGGTTCAGTTAAATATGCTGTTCGCATCAAAAAGGAACCATCTGTCAAAAGTTTGCGTGGACCCAAGCTGATATATGTTTCATCAGGCCAATTCATTCCTAAGCCAATGTTTGAGAAGTCTGGCTCGATTTCTGAAACTGGTAGTAAAATTATATCAATTCCAGGATCACCCTTGGTAACGACGTCTGCAAACATCTCAAGCAATGGTAATGCAGTCCAAGCATTTTGAGCAAGTGTCACGCCATATGATAAATATTCTTTGCATGCAGCATTAAAGCCAAGAATGAAACGTTCTTGATTAATTAAGAAATGAGTGTCTGCCATTTCTCCCATAGCGGAGACTCCGTTCATTTGTCCGTTAAGCCTCCCGTTATCATCACGAAAATATATGCCACCCAGAGGGTCAGGCGTGTTTTCATCAATCTTTTGGATAGACAGAGCCATTGAATTCGCAACACCACTGTGTCCTGAAGAGTGTATTACCCATATAGGGTGAATGTCTGAAACTACATCAAGTTCGTCGCGGGTGGGCAGACGTCCTTCTTGGATGGATGTATCATCATATGAAGCCCCCATAACCCATTCTCCTGATGGAGTTTCATCGGCTTTAAGCTTTAGTTGTTTAAAGACATCGTCTAAATTAGTGCAGACCCCGTTTGGTGGAGATGCCAAATTGGCACGCAACTCTGACACAAACCCAGAATCTGGAAAGTGCCCGTGCGGATCAATAAAAGCTGGGATCATCGTTTTTCCATTTAAATCGATCTCCTCCCGTGTTGTGGGCATTGCAGCACGTACATCATCAATGGTTCCTATGGCATAAATCAAGGCACCAACCACCCCAACAGCTTCGACAACAGAGTTAGCTTCATCCATTGTGAGAATTGTACCATTTGTAAATATTTTAGCGTCAGATGTCACTCAATTATTTCTTTCATTTTTTAAGTTTCTTCGTAGCGGCTATGATATCAATAATCACGATCATTTGAATGATTTCTGGGCGGTGGACGCTCGTTCAAAATCTAGATGAAATTCATCTAGCTGCGGTGGGACGATGCCGGCTGTTTGCAGTTGTACATGGGCCTGTCCACGATGATGGATCTGATGTTGAAATAGATGTAGCAGAATCGCTGTGACGGTTTCTTGCATTGAGTCATCATTGCGGATGAACGAACGCTGCTCATCAAAGGTTTGCGGTGTCGCAACTTGACAAAAGTGGATCAGTTTCGCATCAGCTTTGGCTTGTTCTTTGGCAAGAATTTTTGGGTCTTCAACGACCACACGATCAAACACTGCGACACCAATGCCGCCCAGAAATAGCGCATCGATATAATACAGGTCTACTTCATACGTATGGTTAAGAGTCGCACAGAGCGATGGAAAGAAACCAGGTTGGTTGGACTTGAATTTATCTATGGTTAAGTCTGTTATGGCCTCAAAAAGAGTCTCATTAGCCCATGCGTTATTTTGTGCCATTAACAGGTATGAATGGGTCATGTTTGCAACCAACTTTCAATTAATCTTATATCAGATTTTTTAATTTGAGTTTCAAAAACTATTACAACATCCTCGTTTTGATTGCCTTACTGTATAAGCGTATTGGAGATCTGAAAAGTTGAAAAGCAGTTTTTTTAATAAGTCGACTACAAAAGTAGGTCAACATCATGCCAGTTTAAAAACTACTGGAGTAGGGTGGTCATACGGAGATGGCTATTCTTTAGTAGTTTGTCATAAGTAGATATTAGGAATTTTAGGTTGATTTTCCTCTCCAATGGGTCAATGTTAATATTCTGAAATGTCTGTGGAGAATGGAAACTAATGACTATACATACGTTGGAAAAAGAAGTTCACGACCTGTGTGAGGACTATAATGAAAATGGTGTGGTTGTTATTAAGAATGTTTTAAACAACTATTGGTTAGAAGTTTTGCAAGAAGCTATCGAAATACAGGTCCAAGAGAAAAAGCGATATTTCGATAATCGTAATATGCGGATGCAGTTAGGCGGTTTTAGAGATTTCTGTCTCCATTCAGGGATTGGCAAGATAGTTGCAGAGCTGGTAAACTCAAGCCGCACCTCGCTGGTGTTTGATCAAATGTTTGTAAAAGAAGTTGGCACCAAAACTCGAACAGGGTGGCATACTGACCAACCTTATTGGCCAATAGTTGGTCCCATTATGACTACGTGGATTGCACTTGATCATGTTGATGATGAAAATGGCGCTCTTGAATTTATTCCAGGTTCACATAATTGGGGAAAAAAGTACCACCCCTTTTTAACTGATCAACTTGGCGCTTTTGTTAAGTATATAAAACCAGATGACCCCCAATATGATGAAATGCCAGATTTTGAAAAAAATCGAGATAAATATGAAATTAAATCCTGGTCCTTGGACCCAGGCGATATGTTAGCTTTCGATGGTTTCATTGCGCACTCAGCTAAGGGAAATCAAACTGCGACTCGTCGACGTCGTGGCTATGCAGTGCGTTTTGCAACTGATGGCGCTACTTATGACCCATCACAGGGCGTAGCTGAGTGGCTGAAAGATGATACTCTTGAGCTAGGTGATCCATTTGAAAGTGAAAAATTCCCATTAGTATACAGAAAATCCTAATTTAATATGAGTAGGCACTCTTTCTAGAGTGAGCCTTAGCTAGATCTATAAACGCTACGCATAATGATTGGGGTCAAATACATTGGGATTTGATAACAACCTAAGAATATCAGTAATTGCTCTGACTGCATTATTGGTAGGGCTATTAAAAATAAAGCAAAATTTCGATTGCCTGCAACAATTCCAATTGGAACAGCTAAGTCTGGATACCCTAATAGCTTCATCACATGGAATGCTAAAAATTGGAGACCAAGGTTTACCACAAGTGCAAAGACGAACCACTGAATGACAGACCAAGGATCGGAAACGATTGCTGGTCTTAACGCAGCCATGAGACCGATAACCATAAATGCAAGTGTCAATGTCATGAGTCCATCTAGTGCGATCGTTCGATCATTATCAATCTTTGGCGAGATTAGCGCGCGAAGTAAAAAGCCACTCAAGGCAGCAAAGATTATTGTTCCCAAAAGGTAAGCAGAAGCTGAAAAAACGTATTCGAGTCCACCTAGTTCTGGGATAACCCAAAAAATGGGAATTACCGTCACGGGCAAAAGGGCTGTTCCTAATATCAAGGCTTGAAAAGTTGGTTCTGGTTGAGCACCCAAAAGAATTGAGAAGTTTGGAGCACCTGTGATTGATGGGGCCGCAAGGATTAAAACTAAAGCAATAGCAAAGATAGAAGAGGAAACTCCAAAATAACTAAAAATTCCCAAAGCCAATAATGGTAAAATAAGTTGAAGAGTCAGAACTGTTGTTAAAAGCTGTGAGGCTCTCTGGAAACTAAATATTACTTTTTGATGTCCAATTCGAAATGCGGTCAAAAATAACAGGAGTGCAACCAGTTGAGGAAGAAAATTTTTTAAAACTACAGCGGTTCCAGGTAAACAAAAGCCAGCGATCAATCCAGCGACAAGAGTGTACCTTCCATACGTCGCAACAAATATGAATAATCTCAACACCATTGAAGCTACCCCTTTACCAAACCATAGGACTATTTTATTATTTTATCTTTCCCGTAAAGTAAGCCCTTTTGCAATCATTTATGTCATTTGCGCTTTTACTCTCTGAACTATACCAGTGCAAAGTTTACAAAGTGTATTGGAAATTTTCTACAAAATTGACAAACCAAATTAAATAAGCAAGTTTTAAACTATTCTTGTTAAAAAAGGTTTTTAAAATGTCAGACACAAATAGTAAAATTACTGGTGGTTGCTCTTGTGGAAATGTCCGTTACGAATTAAAAGAAGAACCCATGTTTATTCACTGTTGTCACTGTCACTTATGTCAACAGCAAACGGGATCAGCATTTATAACGCACGCCTTCATTGAAGACTCTAATTTGGTCATACACTCAGGGGAATTAGGGTCGTTTCAGGGTCCATCAGGTTCTGGAGGTAAACATACAGTAAAGGCCTGTAATAATTGCGGAGCTGCAATAGTTAGCTATTTTGGACCAACAACACATTTAGCCATTATTAAGGTTGGGACATTTGACAACCCAAGTTCCTCTCCACCAAATGCACACATTTTTACTGAGTCAATGGTGGCTTGGATAAAAGTCCCAAATAACATTAAATGCTATAAGCAGTTCTATTCATTTCAAGAGGCATGGCCTTCGGAAAGTTTTTCACGGTTGCAAGAGGTTAGGAAAATTAAAACTTAAAAGAAAGGTTTTTACAAAACAATATAGGGTTCTGAAACAGATTATTTACATCCTCTGGCTTGTTTACATCTTACCTCCATCAATTATTAAAAGGAGGAAAGCGGGTTTTTGCTGCCACTATCGGCCAATCCATATCATTACGTACATATTCCTTTGATGCATCTCGTGATGGATTGTAATCCCAAGGTTCACCAGCACCGGCTTCCATTGCCGTGTGTAATGCACGGCGAGATTTTTGAGTGATAATAATACGGTTACGTAAATCTTCAGAGTCCCAACGATCAGCGACCTCTTTTTTAAAGGCTTGGGCTTGCTTAGCGTAAGTAGTGTCATTTGCTAAATTAACCTTTTCAAGTGGATCAGACACGATGTCATACAACTGTGGGGGATCTGGATCACAGTGAATATACTTCAAAGCACCACGACGTATCATGAATACAGGGTATGGTGTCATCTCAGCACAATATTCACCAATCGCTTCATCCTTTGGATCTGGTTCACCCCTGGCGAGTGGTAACAAACTATGACCATCAATTGGTTCACCTAAGATGCTGTCATCAGCCCCTGCAATATCCAAAAATGTTGGCAATATGTCGACCAAGGAGCAAGCATTTTGTATAGTTCCCTGTCCAATACTGGGACCTGCCATGATCAATGGAACGCGTGCGGAATGTTCAAAGAAGTTCATTTTATACCAAAGACCACGCTCTCCCAGCATATCACCATGGTCGGCAGTCACGATAATAATCGTATTATCAATCATTCCCGTTTCTTCAAGTGTTTGAATTAACTCGCCAACCTTACTGTCAAAGTAACTGACATTGGCAAAGTAAGCGCGACGTGCCCGACGTACTTCTTCATCAGTTAAGGGGATGTAAGATGCCTCTATTCCATCCATCACACGTTTTGAAAATGGATCTTGTTGATCAGCTGACAGGACATATTCAGGCATACCCACGTCTTGATCATCATATAAATTCCACCACTCTGGGCGCGCTACATAAGGGTCATGTGGATGAATAAAACTTGCAACTAAACAGAATGGGTTAACATTGCCGTGAGCTGAATCCCTTGCCTGATTGAATAACCAACGCTTGGCGGCAAAACCTACTTCATCATCATAGTCAGTTTGGAATGTAGCGTACCCCATACCACTTTCTTTGACTGTTTGCATGTTGTGCCACCATTTATCCATCCGTTCGTCCCCCGCCTCCCAATCTGGTGTCCACGCAAAGTCAGCTGGATAAATATCTGTGGTAACACGATCTTCAAATCCGTGTTTTTGATCAGGTCCGATAAAGTGCATCTTTCCTGAAAGGCATGTACGATAACCCGACGTTTTTAGATAATGTGCAAATGTCGGTATAGATGCTGGAAATTCCGAACCATTATCATATGCAGCAATACGGCTAATAAGTTGCCCTGACATAAAGGAGAACCGCGATGGCGCGCAAAGGGGAGAATTACAATAAGCTGCATCAAACCGCATACCACGTGCAACCAACGCATCCATATGTGGTGTTTTTATAACAGGGTGGCCGTATGCTCCCGTAAACTGTGGTGCTAGTTGGTCAGCCATTATCAATACTATGTTAGGTTTCGTGCTTGCCATTTCAAGAGAATCCTTATGTGTAAGCTTTTAGTATGAGCTAGCTTAGCATGTATGATCACTTCATCACATGTTTTTGAGTTGATCTCTTATTAAAAACCATTTTAACCGTTAAAACCATTGTGAAAATTTAATACTTCACCAATTTACGATCGTTTTGCAATCAGGTTCTATGCCTATCCATCACTCTGCTATAATGTTTAGCGTTGCTCGTACATCCACCCTGACCATATATCTATCGTAGCGCTTAATTCTGATGCAAATCCTCGTAGTAAGGAGCAATCAGTTATTCAATAGTGTCTTTATGAGGTGCTGGCCCGCCATAAGGAATGTTCACCCCTCCATAACGGCGTACACGTAGATTGCATTGTTCTGCATGCCCAACAAATCCCTCGAGGAGGCATAATCGAGAACCATAAGCTCCAATTTTAGCGGCGGCCTCATCAGTTGTAATCTTTTGGTAACTATGGGTTTTAAGAAATTTTCCAACCCATAACCCACCTGTATAACGTCCAGCTTTCTTTGTCGGCAATGTGTGATTAGTACCGATTACTTTATCGCCGTTGGACACATTTGTACGTGCACCCAAAAATAATGCGCCATAACATGTCATATGTTCCAAAAACCAATCGTCGCGATCGGTCATTACTTGCACATGCTCTGATGCAATTTCGTTCGAAATTTTCAACATATCTTTATAGGTTTCACAAAGGATCACTTCGCCATAATCCTCCCAAGACTTTCCGGCGGTGTCAGCTGTAGGGATGATTTGTAAAAGGCGATCAATTTCTGCCATAGTGGCTTTTGCCAATTTTTCAGAGTTAGTCACTAGAATAGCAGGTGAGTTATAACCGTGCTCTGCCTGCCCAAGAAGGTCGGTTGCGCAGAGTTCAGCGTCTACAGTATCGTCTGCGATTACCATCGTTTCGGTTGGACCTGCAAACAAATCAATGCCGACACGGCCAAACAACTGGCGTTTGGCTTCAGCAACAAATGCATTTCCAGGACCAACTAGCATATGTACAGGCTCAATTGTTTCAGTACCAATAGCCATTGCACCGACAGCCTGAATACCGCCTATTACATAAATTTCATGTGCACCCCCAAGGTGCATGGCGGCAATGACTGCTGGATTAGGTTTGCCTTTGAAAGGCGGAGTGCAAGCAATAATTCGTGGTACACCCGCAACAGAGGCAGTCAAGACTGACATATGCGCAGAGGCGACCATTGGAAATTTTCCACCTGGAACATAGCAACCAACCGATTGGACAGGAATGTTTTTGTGACCCAAGATAACGCCTGGTAGTGTTTCAATTTCTATATCTAGCATGCTATCGCGTTGCGCTTGTGCAAAGTTCCGAACCTGTTCTTGGGCAAACTTAATATCTGCTAATTCTCTATCTGAAAGAGTGGCTACAAGGTCTAAAATTTCGTGGTTGGTAAGTTTAAAGCTTTGAGGAGTATAGTTGTCAAATTTGGCTGAGAGATCCCGCACAGAAACATCACCTCGTACCTCAATATCTAGCAATATCTTTTCAACAACGGTTTTCGTATTGGCATCGTCTTGTGCACGTTCTGCGTCTGGTTTTCCGTATTTTAAATAAGTTATAGCCATTAATCTCTCCTTTTGGTGGAAATCGCTGTATGTTTGGTTCCAATTTTCCTGTCGACAGTCTTTATTCAGGTTAAGGTCAGCTAATTAGTAGTTATAAAGATATCAGTTCAAAAGAGTGCCATTCCTTAGTTTTTAAAAAAGTAGCACAATGTTTTTACTTCTGAATTAAATAATTTTTATATGTAACAAACTTATATTATAAGTAGCTTAACCCATAGGTTAAAACACAAGATGATTTCTTAACATATTCTAAGTAGACTTGGCATTAGTAATTTGTTAAATTTTTTGTAAATGCCCTAAGCCCTAATATTTAACGTTTCAGGGTCCCATAAAACTACTTTAAATTAATAAGGAACCTCACAAAATGCCTAAGATTGTTCTTCGACCAAAAAACCTCGACTTTCAACCGCGACCCACATTTCCATATTCGCCTGGTGCACGAGGCGGCAATATGGTGTTTACTGCCGGTCAAGTGGCGTGGGATCACACTGGTAATGTGATAGGTCTTAATGATGTTCGAGCACAAACCATCCAAACACTTTCAAATGTTAAAGCTGTTCTGGAGGAGGGTGGAGCTGTTCTCGGTGATGTAGTTAAGTGCAACGTCTACTTAAAGGATATGAAAGATTTTCAAATAATGAACGAGGAGTTTGCTAAACTCTTTCCAGAAAACCCACCAGCCCGAACGACAGTACAGACACCGATGGCAGAACCAGAGATGTTAGTAGAGATCGAAGCAATAGCTTATATAGGTGAATAAAGTTCTTATTGTAGAGGGTTTATTCCAGCCTATTAACAAAAAAAAATAATTTTAAACAAAGTTCCTTGGAACCCTTTATTTAAAACAGAGAAATTTTAATATGGTACATTTTCCAATAGTAAATCTGGTCGCAGATCGCACTCCCATCCAACCTCTTACACAGCTGTCGTCATTGTTGGGGGTCGATTTGTGGATGAAGCGTGATGACCTTGCTGGAACTACTTTGGGGGGGAATAAAGCAAGACAATTAGAATATTATCTCGGAGCAGCAGTTGCAGAGGCGGCCGATACGATTTTGATTACAGGAGCTGTGCAATCAAATTTTGTCCGAATAGCTGCGGCATCTGCTGCTAGCTTGGGTATGCAAACGGTTATTCAACTTGAAGACAGAGTGGATCGGGACGACCTAATCTACAGGCGGTCGGGAAATGTCCTGTTGAACGGCATTTTTGGTTCGCGGATGATTTATTATCCGCATGGTGAAGATGAAAATGGTGCAGATGCTGCTTTGTTTGCTGAGGCTAAAAGGCTATGCAAACAAGGAAAAACGCCGTATGTGATACCTCTCGGGATGCAAAAGCCACCACTCGGGGCGCTTGGTTATATACATTGTGCGGAAGAGTTACAGTCTCAGGCACCAGAATTCGACTTTGCAGTTGTCGGTTCTGGAAGTGGCTTGACACATCTTGGGCTTGTTGCTGGATTTAAGGTGACTGGAGCTAAAACAGTGACAATCGGCAGTTGTGTGCGGCGACCAGAAGATCAACAACACAAAAGATTACAGGACTTGGCAGTCGCTTTTGACAAAATGCAGGAGTGTCCTGGGCGTCTCAATAAACAAGACTTTGAAGTTTGGGATGGGGCATTGGCGCCGGGGTATGGTCAATTGGGTCCAGTTGCTGCCCAAGCGATGTCCCTGCTTGGAAGCTATGAAGGGCATATTGTTGACCCGACATATACCGCAAAGAGCTTTGCTGCCATTCCTGCGCTGGTAAAGTCGGGTCGTATTCCTAAAGGCTCGAGGGTGGTATTTATTCACACTGGTGGATTGGGTGCTGTGTTTGCCTACCAGGAAGATATCCGTTTTGCCCTTTCTGACGTCTGAACATCAAATGTCGCGCTAAACCTGTCTCGAAATACTAATTGTGACTTGGTCTTTTTCTAAGAATTCTGCTTTGAGTGAACAAATAATCATAGCTCTTGTGGGAGTTTTTATCAATTTTTTAGTGGAGATATTTCCTATTCACTAGGGGCCACTGTTAACTTACCAACTTCTACGTGAATAACTTTTATAGGAGTATTTTTTGCTATTGGTTTATCACTAACTACATCCCATTGGATGCCTGAATAAAAATGTTTGATGGGTTTGTTGGCAGGAATGTCAACATCTACACTAAATCTATAACCTACTAAGCCGACTTCTATGTTTTTATTCGTTTTGTTTGATTGTATCTTTTTTAGAGGCTTCCATAATACTATAGCGCTCAAAAGAGATAAAACTGAAACAGAGAAAATTGCTGTCATTAAGTCATTTGGTAGAACATTTATGGACATCAAGGCACCGACTACAACCATAGATAATCCAAGAAAAAATAGTACAAAAGTAGCAAAACCAAAAAAAATAATTTCAGCTACTAGAAGTGAAATACCTAAAAAAAGTAAGAGTTGTGAAATACTAAAAAAGGAATCTATATTTTCCATTTACTTAATTTTCCTTGTTCTAGAGAAACCTTCTAATTAACGTTTCCAAGGCTGGGGTGGGGCTTGGTCATCTGAGTTTATATTATCAGCGGGAGTGTCTTTCTTAGAAATTTTTTCGATAATAGCCATTGATTGGGCAACTAAAGAAGCAACATCATTCGAGCTATCGGGTAAAAGAACTATAGTAGATTCTTTAGCAATTTTTTCTTTCGCTTCAATAGCCTTTGACGCTAAATCTAACTGTACAGCCTTTTGACCGGCATCTGAGTTAGCGGCTTCTCCTATTACAACTAAAGCCTTTGCTTTTGCATCCGCTACAGCAATTAGTGCTAATGCTTCACCTTGTGCGAGTAAAATTTTCTCCTCTTTATCGGCCTGAGCTGATAATACAACGGCGGCTTTATCACCTTCTGCTCTGTTAATAGCCGCTTGCCGATCTCCTTCAGATTCCAATATTTGTGCTCTTTTAACTCTTTCCGCTCTCATCTGCTTTTCCATTGCTTCCATTACAGATTGCGGCGGTTCAATATCTTTAATTTCATAACGTAGTACTTGAATCCCCCAAGGAGCAGACGCTTGGTTTATAGATGTGACTATATTGGTGTTCAAAACATCACGTTCCTCGAAAGTTTTGTCTAATTCCATTTTTCCAAGTTCCGAGCGCATAGTCGTTTGAGCCAATTGAGTGACTGCAAATACATAATCATCTACGCCGTAGGTAGCTTTCACAGGATCAACAACTCTAAAATAAAGAACACCGTCAACAGCCAGGGAGATGTTATCTTTTGTAATTGCACTTTGACTTGGCACATTTACTGCAGTTTCTTTTAAAGAGCGATCTGCTGCGATTTTATCAATAAATGGGACTACAAAGTTGAGACCTGCATCTTGTACTTCTTTAAATTTTCCAAAACGTTGGATAACATATGCTCTATTTTGAGGTACAAATTTAATAGCTCGTTGAAGGACTACTACAACCAATACAAAAAGTATGACTGGGAAAGAAAAAATCATTGCTACAAGTTCAGGAATTTCCATTAAAATTACTCCCAGACAGAAATTTATTAAAAATTGGTTATGTTATTTTAGCTACTACATATCTAGTGTCTGATAGTAGAATTACAATGTTTTATTTTTTCCCAAGAACAACTGACCCAAGCTTCTAATCTCGTTATCTAAACTCTTGTAGTTTGTTTTGTCAGAATTATAACACTGGGTTAAATTTTTTAAACTAGGCTTTATGATCATAGTTTCTGATTTATAATGAGCACTAATTAGGATTTTTTGCCATACTGTGAATTGTAGAGAGTAAATAGTTACTACGCCCCAGTTCTACCCTAGATAATCGATAATCGGGCAATCTGGCCGATGATTGCCAAGACAAGTTGTAACCAAATGCTTTAGTTCGTCACGCAACGCTTGTAGTTCACGCTGTTTTACCTCGATCTCTTCTAATCGTTTGGATGCAATACGTTTTACCTCAGCACTTGTGCGGTTCTGGTCCTGGTAGAGCCCTAGCAGTGCGCGGCATTCTTCAATAGTGAATCCAAATGCACGTGACCGGCGTATGAACGTCAATTTTCGTACGGTAACATCATTGTAAATGCGGTAGCCTGCGTTTGACCTTGAAGCGGCTTCAACTAATTTAATATCAGCATAATAGCGTACGGTTTTTACAGGTAAACCTGCAAGTTTTGATGCGACAGAAATATTCATTAAATTTGTCCTTGACCTTCCAGTTACTGGAAAGATTATATTGGGTTTAATGAGATTACAAGGGTTCACTATGCCCGTGCTAGAAAGCAAAACTATGCGTCAGAACAAAATTTTTAAAACAGCCACGCTGTACCGTATCGTGATGGCTGATCATATGTGCCCGCACGGCCTTAAATCTAAAGATCTTTTGGAACGGCAGAAGTTTGTGGTTGAGGACCATCACTTGGTCAGTCGGGAACAGATTGATGCTTTCAAGTCTGAGTATGACGTAAAGACGACGCCACAGACATTCATTGATGGAGACCGGATTGGTGGTTTTGGCGATCTCAGTGTATTTTTTGGTAAAACAAAAAAAATTAAAGATGACGTAAGTTATAAACCCATTATCGCACTGTTTTCAGTTGCTGCTTTGGTGGCTGTTGCGGTGACTTGGCTTGCGTTTGGAGCTATTTTCACGGGACAAACAATTGAATGGTTTATCTCCATTTCAATGGTACTTCTTGGTCTACAGAAGTTACAAGACGTTGAAAGGTTTGCCACGATGTTCCTTAACTATGACCTGTTGGCACAACGCTGGGTTCGCTATGGTTATATTTACCCTTTTGTAGAGACTGGAGCTGGTCTCCTAATGATGGCAGGTGTCCTCACTTGGGTGTCGGCACCTGCTGCGCTCTTTGTCGCTGGTATTGGGGCAATCAGTGTGTTCAAAGCCGTTTATATCGACAGGCGTGAACTTAAGTGCGCCTGTGTGGGTGGCGATAGTAAGGTCCCTCTTGGTTTTGTCTCACTTACCGAAAACCTCATGATGATAGGGATGGCTATTTGGATGCTCTCAAAGTTGTAATGGTCAATCACTTAACCCTCTATTAACTAGAAGATTTTACCTCACAGAAATGTGTTAAGGATTAGGAGCTTAAATGAAATCATTCACCGCGTTTAGCGCACTTGCCGTCGCTTTTGGTTTGACTTGCGTGCTATGGCTATCTGTTAATAATAGTGCTGATGACATCATAATAGAAACTGTGTCCACGAATGTTTTACTACCTGATACGCTGTCGGAGAACGCACAGATCGGTAAATTAGCGTTTGAAGCTAAATGTACATCCTGTCATGGGACGAATGCGGCGGGGCGAGACGGCGTTGCACCACCATTAGTTCATATCATCTATGAGTCTAACCACCATGGAGATGAAAGCTTCCAAAGAGCAGTCGCGATGGGTGTCCAAGCACATCACTGGTCATTTGGTAATATGCCTGCTGTGGAGGGTTTGACACGTGGAGATGTAAAGATGATTATTAAGTATATTCGAGAATTACAAAGAGAAAACGGGATCAATTAATGGTGAGTAAGACAACTTTGACTGATTTTGTATGAAGCTGTTCATATCTATTCTTATGGTTTTGGCCACGACTGCCAATGCTGATCACGAGCTTGTAGATCGCAGTATTCAAACAGGGCAAATACTCTATGTTAAGAATTGTGCATCCTGTCATGGCATAAACTTAGAGGGGCAACCGAACTGGAGATCCCCAAACGGTGATGGGATACTACCAGCACCACCACATGATGCTACAGGACATACGTGGCATCACGACAATGCATTGCTTTTTGAATACACCAAGTTTGGAGGTCAGGGGGCACTTGCAACAAGAGGCATAACTGATTTTAACAGTGGAATGCCTGCCTTCAAGGATGTAATTTCGGATGAAGACATATGGAACGTTCTCGCCTACATTAGATCAACATGGCCAGAGCGGAATCAAAAAACTCAAGCTGGTCGTAATTTATCACATTAATCGACCATTGGGTTCAGGCGCCAGTTCTACTATCTATAGCCCGATAAGGTTTTTTTAGAGTCAAAAAACTTGTATAATCTCTTGGATTTGTTAGACGAAGAGATTATGTATTTACAAGAGGAATAATTCACTATGAGTACAACAAAAATATCTAAAGAGAGTTCCTCTAAGAAAACAACACCTGACGCAAATAAGGGTAAGGTAGAGTCTGTCGCAAAAACTACAGATACTTCTACAGTTGATAAAGCTGGCTCTTCTACAGCTGATAAAACAGCGAATAAAGCGGAAGCAGCTCCTAAATCAGCTTCTCAGGCATCTCTCAGTCATTTTTCTAGTGTTTCTACCCCAGAATATCGAGCTGGATGGCAAAGAATTTTTGGCGGTGGCGAAGTTAATCAAAAAGAAGAGCAAGAAGTAAGTAACGAAAATGAATTCCCACTGCAAATTGAAGTTCAAGACATTGAGATTAACGCGGAATTAAGATCGATGCTTTATAGTTCTTTGTTAGCTCAGGCTAATAAACAAGGTGTTGATATAGAAAAAGTTAAAAACTCAGCCTCAATAGAGTATAGCCTTCAGTGTAAGATCCGATGATTGGTGGAGAACTACAAAATATTGAAAAATAAATACTAGATGTAAGTATTTAGGAAGCCCGTGATCATATTAGCTATAAGGTATTTTATGCTCGACTAATCTGGGCAGGTCACTATCTCTTTTGCGTAAGGAATGTAGTCGTTAGAGCACTTATCTATTGCTGTATTTTTTAATGAAACAATAGCAAAGAAT